>Ga0315308_1001740_pt1 | contig 12447 bp, 15 predicted proteins | sample TDP3_MG_FD_203078 | JGI IMG/M metagenome (GOLD analysis project Ga0315308, IMG submission 203078) | Freshwater sediment microbial communities from Lake Towuti, South Sulawesi, Indonesia - TDP3 | ecosystem: Environmental > Aquatic > Freshwater > Lake > Sediment | place: Indonesia: South Sulawesi... | reverse complement strand
AAACATGCGCCTTCTCTTTTCATGGTCCTTCGAAGCCGCATTTAGGGCATTTGTACGGTCTTCCGAACTTGCGGCATCGGCTACATCGCCATATCACGATTTCTCCGCAGTTTGGACACGGAAATTTGGTGGCTTCTGCTCCAGGCGCTATTATTCTGTGGCAAGATGTGCACACTGGTACTGTAACTGTGACTGCTGGTTTTTCGCTCATGATAGATTCCTCTGAGAGGATTCGAATAGTAATGTTTGCCTTGCTTATATGTGCTATGTTCTTTGTGTTTTGTACGTGTGTATGCGCACGGTGGACCTAGCCCCTCTATTTGGATCCAAATGGGCGATGATAAAGACAATTCCGTTATCTATGGAAAGTCTTGTTAATGCCATTTGACGTATATTTTGATGCTTGAGGAAGAGTAGTTGTGACCCATAAGGCTGACTTGATTGTAGTGGGCGGTGGTCCTTGCGGTTCTTTTTCAGCTTTGACAGCGGCAAAATTAGGCGCTGATGTTCTTGTTTGTGAGGAACACAGAGAGATAGGCGTGCCAAGCCACTGCGCAGGTCACGTGAGCTTGAGCGGGTTAAAACGACTTGGACTGAATTTGCCGCAAAAGGTTGTTGAGAATGAGATTAAGGGAGTTGTCTTTTATTCGCCTTCGGGCAACGAGTTTAGAGTTAAATTTGCCTCTCCAGTTACGTGCGTCCTCAACAGGGCGTTGTTTGACAAGTTTTTGGCAGACTTGGCAGAGGAGACTGGAGTGAGATATCGGCTTGGAACAAGAGTGGATTCGTTGTTTTTAGACGCTGGTAGCGTAAGAGGCGTTTCTGTCAAAGGAGAGGTTTTGAAATCGAGCGTCGTCATAGATTCTGAAGGTTGCTCATCTATTCTTTTGAAAAAAGCAGGTCTACCCACTTTAGACAATTCTTTGATGGTTAAGGGCGTTGAAGGTGAAGTAAACAAAGTCGAAGACATGAACCACGACACGGTTGAAGTTTATTTAAGCCAAAAGTATGCGCCAGGTCTGTTTGCGTGGATAATCCCTCGACCCGACGGCTCAGCAAAAGTTGGACTGGCAACAAAGACTGGCAACCCTAAAACATACCTGCAAAATTTTGTCAGTCACAACTCTATAGCCAGAGAGAAACTGAGACGCAGCAGGTTTGTCAGTGTTTCTTATCACCCACTAACTTTAGGAGGACCATTAGCCGAAACCTACCACAACGGACTTCTCATAATAGGCGATGCCGCTTCTCAAGTCAAGCCGACAACAGGCGGAGGCGTTATCATGGGTTTAAACTGCGCTAAAATAGCTGGCGAAACAGCCTATGAGGCAATAAAACTTGGTGACACTTCCGCCAGTTTTCTCTCCAGATACCAGAGAAGATGGCAGAGAGCCATAGGCTTCGACATGGCCGTTATGCGCCAGATACGTTTGATGTTAAACCGATTGTCAGATCGCAGGCTCGATAAGATAATCGCTTTGTGCTCACAACTTCACCTAAACGAAGACTTGAAACGCGTTCGAGACATCGACTTCCAAGGCAAGGGCATAATACCCATCTTCAAAAGCCCAGCAGTATGGACAGTTGCCCTCTATTCAATTCTCTCATCCCTAACGTCACAACTCTAAGGTTTAGAGCACACACAAATCAATACTGAGTCGGTGAAGTGGCTCGTTAGTGCTTGCAGGTACCTTTTGAGTCAGTAACGAAAGAACTACCCGCGTCAGGTGAAAGGTTACTTAGGTTAATCACTCTATATATGACTTAGAATACAGACCGCTCAGGAAACAAATAAAAAAGTGAAGAAGAAGTTGAAAAGACTGTGAGCGATAGATGTTCCGATTATATTTTTGGTTTTGAAAGCCACCCAGCCCCAATACCCACCTATCAAAACATTAAATATTATGCCAGTTATCCCTTGCTGCACATGCATTAATCCAAACAGCACAGACGAAGCAAGTAAAGCAATCTTCCAACCCTTCCATCTATAGAATGAAAAGAAGATTAGTCCTCTGAACAAGATCTCTTGTCCTACCCCGCTGACTATCCAAAAAAGTAAACCCTGTGCAACAGCTACCCCTGAATTTGCTTCTGGTGAAAGCTGCAGATCAGCAGATACAAATTTAACTAGAAGTGGAGCCAAAACTGTAACTCCAGACAACCCTAGACTGGAGAACAGTTGTTTACGTGCTAAGCCTATGTCTTCTAACGATCTTCCGTTGTATTTGGTGAGGACAATTGAACACGTAATGTAAACAGTATAAGTGACGTAATTACCAGAAACTTCCGTAAGAAAGCCCAGCACATAAAGAGGAATTGCAAAGAGCAAAGGCACAACAAATACAAGAATAGCTTCTAAGCTTTCTAACCAGTTTTCCCTTCCCATGAAGAACCACACATGCTCAATTCCAAACCAGTCTCTTTGTTTATCAATCATATTGCCTTTTCTCTCATTGTTCCCTGTTTACTCTCCTAGAAGTACCGAGCGCGCTTAATCTAAGGTTTAGAGCAAAGCCTTTAACAAACTCTTGGCAAAAACCATTACAGTGCTCTAGAATGTCTGAGTTCAAATATAAGCAGGTTATTGTTGTGCGCAGTGATTTAGAGATGAGTAAAGGAAAGATTGCAGCGCAAGCTGGGCACGCCGCTGTTTCTGCGGCTGAAGAGGCGCAGAGACTTCATCCAAGGTGGTGGAAGGCTTGGCTCAAAGAAGGACAGTGCAAGATAGTGGTCAAGGTTGGAAGCGAAAAAGAACTTCTAAGGCTGGAAGAAGAAGCAAAAGAATCGGGACTGCCATCAGCCTTGATTTCAGACAGAGGCTTAACTGAGCTTCCCCCTGACACTGTAACTTGTTTAGGAATCGGTCCCGCTCCGTCTTACAAAGTGGACAGAATCACTGGAAAGTTGGCTCTTCTTTGAGTGTTCCAAGGCTGGAGAGAGAGTTAGGAATAGAGGTCTACGCCACCAAGGCATCTGGAATTGGCGGCAGAATTCGTCGGTTTTCCGAAGACTTTGTTGTTGAAGAAATTTTGTTAGACGGGTCAAAGGCAACGGTTGAGCCAAGGGATGTTTCTCGCCTTAATGGTCGAGGGCGCTATTTAGTCTGCTTGCTAGTTAAGCGCAATTGGGACACACTTTTAGCGATCCGAGCCATAGCCCAGCAATTAGGCATAAGTCAAGAACGTATCCAGATAGCTGGAATAAAAGACGCAAACGCCCTGACAGCCCAGCACATAAGCATCAGCAGAGCAACACCAGAACAAATCTTATCAGTAAAAATCAAGGACATAAGTCTCTATCCACTGCGTTTTTCCAATGAAAAAATTCATTCCAAAATGCTCCTTGGCAACCAGTTTCGCATCGTCATAAGAGAAATCACTCACTCTTCAGCTAAAATTGAGGAACTAATCGGAAAAGTGCAGCATGAATTAGAGAATGCAGGCGGAGTGCCTAACTTCTTTGGGCACCAACGCTTCGGAACAAAACGTGCAATCACTCACAGAGTAGGCAAACATATTGTGAAAGGCGAGTGGGAAGAAGCTGCGCTAACCTTTCTAGCCAAACCAAGCGAATTTGAACACCCCAAATCTAGGCAGGCTAGGCAACAACTCTTGAAAACACGAGACTTCGTCGAGGCCTTTCGCAATTTTCCTTTTCAACTGAAGCATGAGCGCATGATGCTGAGTCACTTGTCTAAGCATCCCAGAGACTTTGTGGATGCGTTTCGAAGGCTGCCAACAAAACTGTGTCAATTGTTCGTTCAAGCCTATCAGTCCTACCTTTTCAACAGATTTCTAAGCGAAAGAATCAAGCGTGGCATCTCATTGAACGAAACTCAGAGCGGAGACTACACGGTGAAGGTTGGCAATCAAAGTTGTTTGGCGCTTCCCATCATTGGTTTTAAACAACCGTTATCCTCTGGCGCTCAAGGCGAGATTGAAAAAGAAAACCTCCAAGAAGAAAACCTTGCACTTGACCACTTTCGCATTTCAGCTATACCACAAATCAGCGCAGCTGGAGGACTGCGAACCGCGCTCATGCCCATAAAAGACTTGTTCCTAACAAAACCAAGCACAGATTCAGTCAATTCTTCCAAACAAAGAGTCGAACTTAGTTTCTTGTTAGGAAAGGGTTCTTACGCCACCGTGGTTCTTCGAGAGTTTACGAAACCCCGAAACCCTGTGACCGCTGGCTTTTAGGGTGTGAGTCTGAAGCGGTCGCGTGGAAAAAGCGTCACCTCCCGAATGTTCCGCTTTCCCGTCAGCGTCATTGTAAGCCGCTCTAGACCAGTAGCCCACCCAGCGTGAGGAGGCATCCCATAATCAAAGGCTTGGAGATGAAACCTAAACGAATCTGGGTTCAATCCTTTCTCTTTCAACCGCTCAACCAAAACGTCTTTGGAATCCACACGGGAACCGCCTGAAGTGAGCTCTATTGAACGCCACATTAAGTCGAAACCGTCTGTGAGTTTGGGATTGTCTTCCTTTGTCTTTATGTAAAATGCCCTAGCAGTTTTTGGCCAGTCGGTTATGAAGTAAAAGTAGGGATGCAACTTACCTAATATACGTAGAGCAGGGGTAGGTATGTCTTCACCCCAAGTGACTTCTGCCCCTTTCTTTTTTAACTCATCAACCAATTGGTCGTAGGTGAAGCGTTTAAACGGTTTTTCGGGGACCTCAACCTTGTGCTTCAAAGTCTTCAGTTCTTTCTTGCATCGGTCGTTTACGACTTCGCAGATATAGTGCATGAGTTCTTCCAAGACTTCCATTACGTCGTCAGCTGTGGCGAAGGCTTGCTCTATATCGATGGACACAAACTCACTGGTGTGCCTTCTGGTGTGAGACTCCTCAGCTCTGAAGAAGTGCCCAATCTCAAACACCTTTTCAAAATCGATGATCAACTGCTCCTTATACAATTGCGGGCTCTGAGCCAGATACGCCTGCTTGTCATAATAATTAACAGGAAAGAGTGCGGCTCCACCCTCGGTGGCAGACGCTATGATTCGAGGCGTTTGCACCTCTATGAAACCGAGTTTAGAGAGAAAAAGCCGAGTAGCCTCGAGGGCTACATGTTGAATCCTGAATATTGAGCGATTCGTTTGTCTAGAAAGGTCTAAGACGCGGGCGTCGAGGCGAATATCAATGTCGGCTGGAGTTCGACCAGTAACGTCTAAGGGCAAAGGATGTTGTGCAACACCCAAAATTTTAATGTCTTTTGGAATAATTTCCACGCCTCGAGGCGTCATCTTGGTCTTTTGAACGGTTCCCTTAACCCCTAAACTGTACTGACGCTGCAGGATGTCCGCCTTTTTCACAACCTCTGCACTGACCTTTTTGCGTGGGATAGTGATTTGAACGTCGCCTTCTCTATCTTGCAGAATGATAAAGCGAATGCCGCCTAGGTCTCGGATGTCCAATACCCAGCCAAAGACGGTAACTTCTTTTCCACTTAGGTCAGGCGTCACATCAACCGAATAGTGCGTTCTCCTCCATTCACCCAACTGATCGATTTTCACGTTGAAACCTCACTTCAGTCTGCAAATTCCACCCTCAGAGTGATTCCTCGCACTTTTTGGGCGAGCTGTTTCATGGCCTCCACGTTCAGAGGCGGCTTTCTTCCCCGTTTCCTCAGTATTACTCGGGTCTCTTGGCTGCCGTCTGGCAACCAAATGGTGTTTATGGTGATGATGCTTAAAGGCGCGAACAGGTCTTCAAGAAATTTGCGGTCGTCCACACCGTGTTCTAACACCCGCACTGATTTGCCCGTTTTTTCCCCAATTGTTTTAAGAATTTTTCCACCGTAACTGAGAAGTCGTGCCACATCACCTCTTCCAACTATCAGGGCGAGAACATTGTCTGTTTCCACTGCCTTGTGAAAATAAACCTCTTGGAGGGGAGGATACATACCTTCCAATGAGAGAAGTAATCGACCTATTTCTAGGTCTGTTTTGCTTATTTCACCCAGCTTGAGCTTGGCTTGGCATTTGGGACAGAGTATACCGCTTTTTAGGCAAAAGTGACAGACATTTATCATCTTCGGCATGTTTTACTCAACGTCCCTCCATGTATGCCAAGGCAGTATCATACAGAGCAGTATGCTAGAAAATATAAAGTTACCGAGAAATTTACAGCTGGATTGTCGTATTCATACTTATCGGATCCCAAAACAGACAATAAAACAATGTGGGCATCGTAACACACCTAAGCTGTGCCACAAAAGTTTTTTGTTGGTGCACAACAGACCACGGAAGGGTTCATTGAAACTCAAAACAAACAGCTTTTGTCGTCCAACAAAGAAAATCCATTGTCGAGCAATATAATCTAAAGAAAACACAAAAATACCGTAACCGACAAAACTTCATACGTTTGAACATTGAATGCCTATTAGAACTTAATAGACGGGCCTCTCTAAACAAGCGCGCACACAAACAAAACAAAAAATAAAGAAGGGGTGGCGGAGTCTTTTCACTAGCGCCTGCACTGTTGCTTTTTTTGATTTATCGTGTCAGCGTTATCTCGATAGTGCTGACATTGCTCGGCCCGCGGCCCTCTTCGCCTTCTCGAGCTGGTAGTTGTTGAGTGCCGATGTCCACAGCCTTGACCTTGACATCTGGCAGGAATCGGCGTTTCACGATTTCGCACACGTCTACTGCTCGACTTATGGCTCTTCCTCTTGCTTTCACGTTTACTTCACTTGCTCCGCCGTGGAAGAGGGTTATGCAAGCCAACACATAGTTCATTGCAGGCTTTCGCCCAATCAATACTGCGTTGCTTTCACGCATCTCTGACATTCGTTGCTTCACTCCTTGCTATTTCTCTATTTTCTCAAAGGTGCTTTCTATGCTCCTTGCACACACAACTAGGGTGTACTTTTTAATAACTGTTACTCCCAAAAGTTATCATTAGAAAAATAGAAGTTGGCGGGATAAAGAATATAAGTTGACTTATGTAAAAATAGACCTTTAACTAGGCAAGGTGTTAGGTGCGGTGAGTGAAGAAATTCCGACTGGACGACCACTACGGTTGCTTCGTATGCTTTACATGAAAGGCAGACCCACAACAACATACAGCATAAACGTGAAACAGAGCGAATTCGCCAAACAACTCAACATCAGTCGCCAAGCACTGAACGTGCACTTGCGCAAACTCCGACAAAACGGATACATACGCACTGGCAGAGGCTTCATAGACGTCACAGAAAAAGGATTGGCGCTTCTAGGTGTTTCAGTAAACCCTGCCTTCGTCTTCATCAAAGTCTCTCCGCTAAAAAGAGGTGACGCCTATCAGAAGATTTTGGATTTTCCTGTTCAACGCGTTTTTAGAGTCACAGGCGACATGGACGCTATCCTTTTGGTGGAACGAGAGAAACTAGACGAAGCCCTTAAAAAACTAGGGGCAATAGACGGAATTCAGGAGACTAAGTCTTACGTGACAATTCAAACACTAAAATAAACAAAAATGAGGAGAGCATACGGTTTGAAACTGTTCGAATACGAAGCTAAGGCAATTTTCAAAAGATACGACATACCAACGCCCAACGGGGGTTTAGCAACCAATCCAACACAAGCTCGAGACATCGCCATTGAGATAAACACACCTGTCGCAGTTAAAGCACAAGTGCTGGTCGCTGGAAGAGCAAAAGCAGGCGGAATACTCTTCGCCAATTCCCCAGAAGAAGCCGAGAAGGCGGCTGAAAAATTATTGGGCATGAAAATAAAAAGTGTCAAGGTTCAGGGCGTCTGGGTTGAGGAGAAGGTCTCTGCGAAAAAAGAACTATACTTCAGTGTCGCTGTAGACCGCTCTACTCGTTGTTATGTGGCAGTAGCATCTTCAGAAGGAGGTGTTGATATAGAAGAGGTGGCGGTCAAGGCTCCAGAGAAAATAGTCAAAGTATCTATTGACCCCGTTTATGGTTTTCGAGCACATAACGCCCGTCAAGTCGCAAAGAAATTAGGTTACAGTGGCGCTCAGATGCTTGAATTAGCCTCGATTTTTGTAAAGCATTATCAGATGACAGTCGAAAACGATGCTGAACTCGCAGAGATGAATCCTCTCATTGAGAAGCCTGATGGAAAGTTTGTGGCTGCAGACACTAGAATTATTGTCGACGACAATGCATTATATCGTCATCCAGAGTTTAAGAAGCGACCATTCGAAGAGGTTGAATTGACTCAACAAGAGTTAGAAGCTCAAAAGAGTGGATTAGCCTACGTCAAATTAGACGGCGACATCGGCATTATTGGAAATGGTGCAGGATTGGTGATGGCTACTCTTGACGTCATTCAACTTTATGGTGGCAGTCCAGCCAACTTTTTAGATGTGGGCGGAGGTGCGTCAGCAGATATGATGGCAGTCGCTTTAAACATTGTGTTGTCTGATCCACACGTCAAAGTTGTTTTCGTCAATATTTTAGGTGGCATAACACGCTGTGATGAAGTGGCAAACGGCATCCTTGAGGCTAGAAGGAAAGTTGGCTTCACGAAGCCCATGGTGATACGGCTTGTGGGCACCAACGAAGAAGAAGGACGCCATGTCTTGACAGACGCAGGAATCCATGTTTTAGACAGCATGGAAGAAGCGGCGAAGAAGACAGTGGAAGTCGCCAAAGCTGGGGGCAAATGAAATTGGGCATTTTCGTGGACAAGGGAACCAAGGCTGTAGTTTGGGGCATAACAGGAACGCAAGGAAGTTTCCACACAAAACTGATGCTTGAATACGGCACAAAGATCGTCGCTGGCGTGACACCTGGAAAGGGTGGAAGAGAAATTCAGGGAGTGCCAGTATACGACACAGTTGAGGAAGCCATGAAAAAGCATGACGCAAATGCATCCATAATTTTTGTTCCGGCGCCCTTTGCTGCCGATGCTGCTTTTGAGGCGTTGGAGGCTGAATTGAAAACTATTGTCATCATCACGGAGCATATTCCTATACGTGATGCTATTCAGGTGATGAACCGGGCACGTCAACAAGGAGCGGTTGTTGTCGGTCCTAACACGCCTGGAATCCTTACAACTGACGAGTGTAAGCTTGGGATTATGCCAGCTCACGTTTTCAAGCGTGGCGTTGTGGGCATTGCTTCAAGAAGCGGAACCCTAACTTACGAGATTGCGACTGGTCTGACTGTTCGAGGCTTGGGGCAGTCTACTTGCATAGGGTTGGGGGGGGACCCCATTGTGGGTTTGAGTTTTGTAGACATGCTCCAAGAGTTTGAGAGAGACGAGCAGACACAGGCAGTTGCGTTAATAGGCGAAATAGGAGGCAACTTTGAGGAACTCGCAGCTGAGTTTGTTTCGACTGAGGGTTACTCTAAACCTATTATAGCCTTTGTGGCAGGTAGGATGGCGCCGCTTGGTAAGCGTATGGGACACGCTGGCGCCATTATCATGGGCAAGACGGGCACAGCTGCCAGCAAGATTGAAGCCTTTGAGAAGGCTGGCGTCAAAGTTGCGGAGAAGCCCAGCGATGTGGCTAGGTTGTTGGCTGAAAAACTTGGAAGACAACATATCTAAAAGAGAGAAGGAAAAAGGTTATTTGTTTGGGTTGAATCTCAAACGTAGCAAATGTTTAGGGAGCGTGTGCTTGCTTGCCCATCACTGATCCGTTCAAGAAGTCTATTGCTCAGCAGCATCGTTTGTACATGAAAATCTGTCGGGATTGTGGCGCTAGAAACGCTGCGTCGGCTGTCAAGTGTCGCAAGTGTCATGGTAAGAGCCTGCGTTGGAAGAAACGAGAAATAGTACGCTAAATGATGTTATTGTTAATTTGTTTGAGATTCAAATTTTGTTTATGTATGTGTGCGCACGGAAGAAGACCCCCTCTATTAGGATCCTATTAGGCTTCAAATATGAAGTGTATCATTTGAAAGAGTCTTCTTTCTATGGTTTCTATCTTCTTTAACGGGTTAATCTGGAAGTATAGTCAAAGGGCATCACCCTCACGCAGAGAAGGTCGGAGGTTCAAATCCAACTCTGCGCACTAGGCATACAAGTGATGTTCTTAGTATTTGAGAGTGAGATATAGCAGTACAGCCAATGCTGCGCATGTAAATAAGTCTGACAACATAGCAAACGGTCCAAGACCGAACGCACGGAAACCAAAAGTCCAATGCACCAGGGGATTGGAGGCAAGAGCATTTAGAAGCAAGACTACTGAAAATATTATTAATCCGATTGTGAACTCCGACTTTGTCTTCTCGTATATGTCAATGTATGTTATCAAAAGGAAGATTAAGAGCGTCATATTGATCGTGGAAACTATCGTTTTCGCCGTGTAGAAAAACTCTATGTCTCCAGGAATGTTCTCTGGGGGTCGTGGGCGAGGTTCCCAAGGATAACGTGGAAACCAAAAGATGGACGAAGCCCAAAGGGCTGAAAAGATAGCTACCACTACCAACGTTGCCAGTATTAGCCAAATTCTCACGCTTTTATTCATACGATTCTTCATTTGCTTCACTCCTTTTTCTACTTTTTCCAGATTTTCTTCAGAATTTCCTCGAACAAAGCGTAATTCTCCTCCATGGCGGGAGACAAGAAATACGTGGTACCATACCCTTCTCCGGCTGACGTGATTATCTTATTTTTTTCAAGGATTCTGAGATGATGCCTGATTGTCCTATAATCCATTCCAAGCAAGTTTGCCAACTGATTTGCATTTTGCGGAGTCTCTTTTAGAGTCTTAATTATTTTGGCACGAGTCGCGCCACCTCTCGTGCCTGCGATTAGCCACCCAAGCAAATACTTCAATGGACGCCCGCTAGCAGACATTCACGCCGCTCCGCATGCATCTTAGCTAAACCTATCCAGATACTGCAGTAATAAACATGTCCTTTCAGCGTCTGAACTGAATTAGGAATGAAATTGAGTCTAATTCTGAAAAATGATTAATAATTGGCGGTATTTTTTGCATAACCTGACAACAAAAGGAGGTGATGTGTAAAGACAGATAAAAAGCATGTCTGAATGGTTGGAGGAGATGAAGCTTTTTTAGCCTCACCTCTTCTCCTTTCTCTCTCCTTCGGCTCTCCATACATCCTCCAACCACGGCTCAAACAACTGAGAACCTCGTAACACTTGTTTTCATGGTGAATTCATGGCTAGAACAATGGATACATTTTACTAAGTCAGATTCGGAAGAGAATTTGGTCTAATTCTGAAAAACTCCTTTATAATTCACGATACTTCTCAACCGAGATGACACCGATTTAAGTAAAAGGGGGTGATTGAAATAGAAAGAAAGACCAAAACCCTGGTGATTTCAACAGTGCTAGCTCTCGCAATATTGTCGGGAATAGCTTATACTGTATACGCTAACGGAGTAACGAATGGCACAAGCACAACAACCATCGCCCCGCGTGACTACAGCCATCAATACTATAATGGCACACGTCCATTTTTTGGACGATGCGGATTTGGAGGGAGACGCGGCGGAGAGTCCATCACAGTTAGCCAAGAATACAAGGACACTGTAATTAACATAACGAAAAGCGACTCCGATGTCCAAGCGTTGCTCACTGACGGCTATAACATCACTGGGATAAGGCCCATCATCAACACTATGGTTGAAGCAGACGGCACTGTTACCATGAAAGCGACAACCGCAATAGTCATGTTGCAGAAGGACACAATAGGCAGTGCCTTAGTATGGGTTAACGTAGAACAGGCGAAAGTGACGAGAATAGAGATTTTGACAATAACCGTAATCGAAAAATCTTGAGCATGCCAAGTGAAAGACAGCACTGCCTGATTAGCTTCTATTTCTTTATTCCACTTTACATTAAAAGTCATAGACAGAACCTTCTTGGCTTGAAAGTGTGAACTTTGTTCTTCGTGCTCTTATTGCCGCAGTTGTGGACGCATAAGATTAATTGGGAACGAAATTGGGTCAAATTCTGAAAAATTCTTTAATAATCTGCGATGCTTGAGCGGAACACGACAAAAGAAAAGAGGTGATAGAAATGAGCGGGTTGAAGCACTGTCCTAAATGTGGTTCTACAAACATCAATTTTCTTGTTTTTTACCGTCCTTCAATCTGGAAATGCTTAGACTGTGGCTATGAAGGCGCCTTCATAATAGAAGGCATCAAGCTTGTAGAAAAAATCAAAGAGCGCTACCGAAAAGGGTGCAACAACATCGGATTTGGTGGGAGGAAAACCACGCATGAACTATTGGGGCGGCTCAGCTGACAACTTGCAGGATGCTTTAGAAGACCACAAGGTCCGTCGCCACCCCAGTCGAAAATAGCGACTATGCAGGATTAAGACCATAAGAAAATGACTATTCCTTCTATTTCCCCTCTCCTTTCTCCTTTCTGCTGATCTGGACCTTAACGAGAACTAGGTGGTAACACTGAATGAATACATTTGGTTAGAAACAGATTTGGGTATAATTCTGAAAAACGGTTTAATAATCCGCTGTCTTTGAAGAGATATTGCAACCAAGGGAGATGGCAG
>Ga0315308_1001738_pt1 | contig 12448 bp, 7 predicted proteins | sample TDP3_MG_FD_203078 | JGI IMG/M metagenome (GOLD analysis project Ga0315308, IMG submission 203078) | Freshwater sediment microbial communities from Lake Towuti, South Sulawesi, Indonesia - TDP3 | ecosystem: Environmental > Aquatic > Freshwater > Lake > Sediment | place: Indonesia: South Sulawesi... | reverse complement strand
CGCCACAGCGTCCCACTTGCTCTCCTTGTCCTGGGGTTCACCTCCACGATGGTCCAGGTCGTTCTCCTAAGGGAGCTTCTCGTCGACTTCCTCGGCAACGAGCTGTCGATTGGGCTGATGCTGGCGGACTGGCTCCTGATCGAGGCCCTTGGGAGTTGGGGACTCGGGAGACTGTCTCGGATCATACAGCCGTCGGTAGCCGGCTATGTCGGGCTCCAAGCCGCCATCGCAGGGCTCCTGCCCCTCTCGGTAGGCGAGGCAAGGATCGTCAGGAACCTTGCAGGGTTCGTGCCCGGACAGGGTGCAGGCCTTCCATCGATCACTTTCCTGTCGCTACTCATACTGGCACCCCTAGCGCTGTGCAACGGGGCCCAGTTCACGTTGGGGTGCAAGATCTTCTCAGCCTCCCGGGGCGCCCAAGTCACGATAGGTTCGGTGTACGTGCTGGAGGCAGCAGGCGCTGCTATCGGAGGCATGGCCGCGACATTCGCGTTCGTCCCCTGGCTTTCCTCTATTGCCTCCGCCCTCGTGGTTGGTGCCCTGAACCTTCTCTCCGGCGTGCTGCTTGTCGTGTGGAAAGGCTCTCCGATGCGGCTGCGAGTCATAGGCCCTGCCGCTGCGCTCACCATCGCTCTCTTGGCCATCGGATGCCTGCTTCTCTCCTCCAAAGCCGGTTCGATAGAAACGGCCACGCTGAAAGCGCGATGGAAGGGCTACGAACTAGTCCGCTCGGAGAACTCCGTCTACGGCAACATCGCGGTGATCGAACAAACGGGGCAGATCACCTTCTTCGTGGACGGCGTGGCAACCGTCACATCGCCTGTACCGGATGTTGGCGCGGCTAGAACCCTCGTGCACCTCACCCTGTTGGCTCAGGGGAATCCGAGAAGGGTGCTTGTCATCGGGGGCGGGGCTGGAGGAGTCCTGTCGGAGATTCTGAGGTACAAAGTGGAGGAGGTCGTGTACGTCGAGCAGGATCCGCTTCTGATTCGGCTCATCCGCGATCACCCAACCAACACGACACAATACGAGCTGTCCGACCCCAGGCTCAGGATCGAGGCCACCGACGGAAGACGATTCCTGGCACACACGAGAGACAGATACGATGTGATCCTGATCAACCTGCCATATCCCTCCTCGCTTAGCCTGAACCGGTTCTACACAGTTGAGTTCCTAGCCTTGGCAGGGTCAAAGCTCGTGAAGGGCGGAATCCTCGCATTCCCGGTGCCCGGGGCAACTGGCTATCTTTCGAGCGAGGAACGCAAGATGAACAAGTGCATCCTTCAAACGTTGGGCCGGTCCTATGGCTATGTCAGGGCCGTGCCCGGAGCACCCAGCATCTTTCTGGCCTCTAACGACATTAACCTCTCCGGGATCGATCCAGAGACGCTCTGCGAGAGATCAAGTTCGCTGAACCTGGACACGATCCTTCCCTGTCAGGGCTTCACACAACTATTGGACCCAGCCCGTGAGGAGTGGTACCGGGATTCGCTCGAAATCACCAGCACCCGTACAAATCGCGACCTCCAGCCCTGCGCCGTCTTCTACTCGCTGGCGTACTGGACGTCGATATTCTCACCCCGTCTGCTGTGGGCGGTTCACATGCTTGAGCGGACAAGCCTTTTCTCCGTGTTTGGGGCCATTGGTGCCATCGGACTTGTCTGCATTTCCCTGCGAAGAAGGCTCCGAGCCAGGGGCCTCCTGCCCATCCCGTTCGTGGTGGCGTCAACTGGCTTCTTCGGAATGGGCATCAACATCGCCGTGATCCTTGCGTTCCAGTCCTTCTTCGGCTACCTCTACCAAGAGATCGGCTTGATCCTGACAGCGTTCATGCTTGGCCTTTGGCTCGGAGGGAGTGTCGTAAACAGACTGATCGCGAAAGGCCGAAGTCCGCGCCTTGTGAGGATCGAGGCCTTAATCGTGGCCTTCTGCCCGTCCTTTCTGGTTCTCCTGTTGTCCCTCGGCGACCTAGACGTTCCCCAGGGGTTGTCGTTTCTTCCAAAACTGTTGATGCTCGGATTGAGCGCAGCCGCAGGGTTCATGGTGGGAGCTGAGTTCTCGCTCTGCAGCCGGGCAAGGTTAGCCGAGGGAAGGGACCTCCCGAGGGTTGCGGGAGCCGTCTATGCCTGGGATCTTCTTGGGGCGGTGCTCGGGTCCCTGGTCCTTTCCGTCGTCCTTGTCCCCCTAGCAGGCGTGGTTGCTGCCTGCTTGTCCCTCATGGCGCTCAAGGGCGTCAGCCTAGCGCTTCTTGCGACCTCCCGATAGGAAGTTCACCAAGCCCAGTAACGGGAGCAGAGAGGCGCACGCAAAGCCAGCCTCGGGGATCGGGATGCTTGGGTCCCCCTGCAGCTCGAACAGCCTGCCCTGGCCGGGTTCAAGGCCGTAGCTGAACGAGAACGAAGCTGCCGCATCACTGAACTCAACGGTCCGGTTCGTCATGCAGTCCAAGATGCTCTCTACCGCATAGCCGACTCCGGCCTTTGAAACGGTGATGTTGGCCGTGTCCTTCTTCGTGACGTTCTTGCTGGCCACGAATAGATACTTCCGGGAACTCTCGGCATGCAGGAACGTGTTGACGGTGCCGGCCTTGAACCAACTGCCGCCGCAGCCCTTCATGGTGGCCGCGTTCTGCACCTTGGTGAGTTTCATCAGCGTTGGGCCGATGACTTCGAGGTCCTGGTTGATCCCCCGTATCTCATCGAAGGTGAAGTTGCCGATGCCGGCCAGGGTTTCGAACCGGAACCAGTTCACGCCCTTGCATCCCGCAGCCAAGGCAAGGTAGGCCTGGGCCCGAAGCTCGTTTGGCGCGGGCCTTTGGTTGATGTTGAATGCCTGCGGGACGACCACTACCGGCACACCGTATTGGTACCCAAGCTTCACCCATTGGTTGGCGTATGTCTCGTAATCGGAAAAGCCGCTTCCGACGGCGTAGGCGAGTATGTAGCAGTCGTACATGAGGAGCGGCGGCTTGGACGCGGGAGGACTGCCGTAGCCCGTTGCCTTGGCCATGTACTCTTTGGCCGCCGCTTGCCCTTCACTCCCCCAGGTGAATATGCCGGTGATGGTCGGGGGCAGGAAAGAAGGATCTGCCGAGGAGCCGAGCCTGCAGAACGCGGCATGCGTCCTGGCAATCCTGTCGATGACACCGGGGGCGTTGGCCTCCGGCTCATCAAAGGCATAGTAGCCGACTAGGGACGGATGGGATGTACCAAGCTCCTCGATCGTCTGTCTCACCTGCTCCTCCAGCTGCTCGTCAGTCAGAGGGTTCGTTCCGTCTGCACCCTGATTGAAAGGCTCGGGGACGTCCGGCCAGACATAGCCGTACAGCTTGAGCCACTCCAGAATGTTGTCCCATCGAAGCGCAAGGTCCCCGGTCTTGGGGTATGGCGGATCTCCGAACCTTATCCAGCATATCAGGGGGATGGAGGGTATGCACTTCATTCCAGACTGGTCGGCCATATCCAGGAAGATCCTGCTGTTCGAGGTCTTGCCATGAAAGCTGTTGAGGAGGTTGACGCCCATGCCCGCCATCGTCGACATCTCACCTGGGTAGGAGGATGGATTGCCCTGCGGAGTAACGCAGATCATCCCGCGGATGGTCATCGTCGATAGCTCGTACACCGGCGTCTCAGCCCGAGATCCAGCGATGGTCAGGCCCGTCACCATAAGGAGCAGACCCAAAGGGATGGCCCTCTTCTTGAGACTCTGCATGGGACTACGGGTTGTTCCGCCTGTATTAGTATTTCGGTGCGTCTAGGCGGACGCTCCTTTGCCTATGGTGCCTTGAGGCCCTGAATGTTGCGCACGGCCTGCCTCGTCGCCCTTGAAGCAAGATCCGGAAGCCTGCATTCTTGATAACCCCTTACGTGGCTTTCGACCCTGTCTTGGAGTGGCCCCTTCCACTTCTCCGGGATCATGGAGGCACCCACGGCGGCCCCTGCTATCGATCCGGCCGTTGCCCCATTGCAGTCGGTGTCCCATCCCCCCATCACCGCGATCCCAACGGTCCTGGTGAAATCAAGCTTGCCATAGACGAGCGCGAGGACAACGTTGAGCGCATTGTTGATGGTGTGTACTGGCGAATAGTGGCCGTAGTTCTGTTTCACAAGTGACCAGCAGTCCTGCCAGGAAACCGCCCCTCTCGACCACTTGAGCAGATTGCGCACAGCCTCCGATAGCCTGCTCTTGGCCGGGATGACGGACAGGCCCGCTTGGACGATCTTCCGGGGTTCTTTCAGGCAGAACGCTGCTGCAACCATCGCGGATGCCATCATCTCGCCGTAGATCCCATTCTTGACATGGCTGATGCTTGCGTCCCGGAAGGCAAGCTCGGCCGCCGAGGACGGCCTTCCCGGCATGGCGTAGCCCCAGGCATCGGCCCGGATCTGGGCACCGATCCACTCCCTGTACGGATTGAGGTAGGTGGCGGTCTCGGGTATCGGGAGCTGGTTCACCAAGTTGCGATAGGCTATCCTCTCGGCTGTGTAGACCGAGCCGTATTGCAACCGTGAGAGCCACTGGCCGGCAATCTGCTCACTCGTCACGTCCCGCCCAAATGACTCAAGGATGTGTAGCCCCAGGATCGTGTAGTCTATGTCATCGTCCCTCGGCATGCGGTCGATCTCACCCAGATACAGTCCGTGGCCCTTCGGCTTGCCCTGAGCATTGGGCGGCCTGCGGAAGTAGTCGTCCAAAGGATACGCGTCCTCAGGCCGCAGGCAGTCCTCGATTCGCTCCTTGGGCCATCCTTCCACCGGCTTGCCCAACAGGCAGCCCGCACAACGACCAAGCCATGCGCCAAGCATCCGGTCCTCCATCTCGTCCATGTCGGCTTTCCAGGGTCCAGTCCGCACGGCGGGACTGACGGCCCTGATCTCATCAAACCGGGATGGTTCAACATACCGCCATCCGGGCTGCGGGGGCAGGGCGTAGAGGGCACGCCAGAAGGACTCAAGCTCTCCGGCGCTTGCCTTCTCCCTCATTACCTGGAACTCCTTCTCCATGTGAGTTGGATCGCATCCTTCCTCCTTCTTCTGGATGATCTCGGCCGCGACAATATCGGCAAGCCACTTCTTGTGATCGTCCATGTTGGTGCCAAACGCTGATGCCCGAATCCGCTGAAAACGGTTGCGGGCCCACCAGGGGCTTCATCTATCAACCCAAGGGTTATGCCCTTTTCCCATGGACGAGAGATTCACAATACTGAACAAGAAGATGAGGATCGTAGGGATCAGGAACATGGCGCATGACCGACCCAGGCCGACGGCCATCCTGCTGCACGGCTTCACCGGCTCCAAGAACGAGGCCCACGACCTCCTCCTCAAAACCTCCAATCATCTGGTTTCCCATGGATTCAACACAGTGAGGTTCGATTTCAGGTACGGAAAAACCGAAACCAACTGCAACGAAAGCGATGGCCAGATCGCGGAGATGACCCCCTCCGAATGGATCAGCGACGCCAGGAGGATGGTGGGCTTCGTGTCCAGGGATCCCAGGGTTGATGTTGCCCGGATCGCCCTCATCGGAATCAGCATGGGCGGCTTGACTGCCATCTGCGAGGCTGCTCGGGATGAAAGGGTGGCGGCGGTGGTTGCCTGATCCGCGCCATCGGATCTATCCTCCAGGCTCCATAACGAGAAGAGACTCAAGAGCCTTGAATCAATCGTGTGCCGAAGAGTCGAGGGCTTCAAACGCAGCGTGCGGATGAATGTGCCGAAGAAGAGCATCCTACTGATCTCCCCCAGACCGATCTTGATCGTCGCCGGCTCCGCAGACGACGTCGTTCCCGTCCAGGAAGCAAGGGAGCTCTTTGAGAACGCGAAGGATCCACGATCTCTGTACGTGTTGGGCGGGGCAGACCATACCTTCAGCAAGCACGAAGCCGAGGTGATCCCGATCACCGCATCCTGGCTTCAGGGTGCCTTTAGGACGGGTTGGCGTCCCCGCCCTGCTGGGCAAAGCCTTGCTGGCCCTGATGCCTCGATCTGACGATTTCCTGCTCAGCTCCCCATCTCTATGGTTGCATCGCGATCCTGCCCCAAGGAAACGATCTCCACATCGGTCTTGAGGAAGCGCTGGATGTAGCCGATGTACTCCCTCAAGGGGATCGGCAGCTCCTCATAGCCCCGTCCTGCAACTTCCTTCCACACACCTGCCGACAGATCCGGCCACCCAGGCAGCGTCTCGTACACGGGGCGGCACTCGGAGAGAACCCGCATGTTCGCCGGGAATTCCCTGAGCTCCTCACCGCCGTGCTCGTAAGCAACCGCGATCTTCACCTCGCGCAACCCGCCGAGCACATCCAGCTTTGTGATCGCCAGGCTCGATATGCCGTTGACCCGGACCGCATACCGGACCATGACAAGGTCAAGCCAGCCACACCGCCTGGGCCTCCTCGTCACGGTCCCGTACTCGCCGCCCTTCTCCCGAATGCGAGATGCGGTTGGCTCGCCGAGCTCGGTTGGGAAAGGCCCCTCCCCGACCCTGCTGGTGTAGGCCTTCACGATCCCGACCACCTGCTCGATTCTAGTGGGGGATATCCCGGCCCCTGTGCATGCCCCGCCAGCAATCGTGTTGGACGATGTCCCGTAAGGGTAGATCCCATGATCGATGTCCAGGTGGGTGCCCTGGGCGCCCTCCAGAAGAACGTTCTTGCCCGCATCCATCGCCTCGTTCAACAAAAGCGAGGTGTCGGCGACGTACCTGCCCAGCATGGTCCCCTTCTCAAGGCACCACTCCACTAGTTCCTGCTTCCCCATTCCCAACTTCAGGCCGTAAGCCTCGAACAGCTTCTCCTTTAGCGGGTAGTATACCTCCAGCTTTGTCTTGAGGCTTTCCTCGTCAAGAAGGTCGCATACGCGAATGCCCAGCCTGGTGACCTTGTCGCCATAGCAGGGGCCTATCCCCTTGCCCGTGCTGCCCGAGCTGAGCTTCCCTACCAGGGATTTCTCCGCACCATCAAGGACCTTCTGATAGGGCATGACCACATGGGCCCTCTCGCTCAGCCAAAGCCTCACTTCGCTTCCCGTCCTATTCTCGATGTCGGCTATCTCCTCGAGCAGCTGCTCCGCGTCGACCACGACCCCGTTGCAGATCGCAACCTGCTTCTGCCTGACCGCTCCGGAGGGCAGCAGCCTGAAGGCAAAACGCTGGCCCTGGGCGACCACGGTATGACCTGCGTTCGCCCCCCCGTTGAAGCGCGCGACTATGTCGAACTTGGACGCGAGGAGATCGACGATCTTGCCCTTTCCCTCATCTCCGAACTGGGTCCCGACCACCACCTTGACGGTCACAGTTACAGCTCCGAAGTCCTTCGTGAACTAGAGCTCTTATAGATCTAATCAACTGGGACAAAGCGCCAAACGGGCTTTCTCGCCATCATGCATCGAGGGCGGGATCGGGATCCACCAAAGGGTCTCGTGGGACCTGGCACAGCTACCCGGATTAGCGGCTGGTGGACCTACCGAATTCCGACGGAAGCTTCAGCGAAGCATCATCGAGCGCTTCTCGAACGTGCCGCCCTGTGCCCGGTCGATCGCCTACTTGGGACGTCACGGGCGATCACCGGCGCGGCGCGCAAGAGCTGAGGTCGTAGTGGGGCAACGATACCCCCTGCCTCAGTCTCAGCACCCACCGGTCCAACGAAAACTCGCTGCATCGGCTTCTGCGAGATGCAGTACTCACAAAGCATGTAGGAGGGTCGTTTGTTCTTGAGCTTGACCCTCTGAAGGCATGCACTGTGGAAGAGCCTCAGACATCCTATGCATTCGGTTGCGGTTCCGTTTATCCTCTTTCCACATCGTGCGCATTTCTGCTCGATCGCCCTTCTGCCCATACCTCGCCCCATCCTCCATCTCTGTCATCCGTGCAGAAACTTCGCAGCAGCCAATCAGACGACCTCATCGGATGGATGTAGGAGCCCGAACCCCCTGAAGGCTGGCCCCTCTGACATCTGCCCTATGCTTGCCCGGCATCTAGAAAAAGCTTGGCATCGCTACCGTGTCTGGCGGTTCGAAGCCCTAATCATACGGTGGATACGGTTCCGGAGGAATGGTACGAGTCTGGTACCCTAGATGAGGCCGGACGCTCGCGTTACTTCACCGCCCAGCAAGGGGATGGCTCTCTTCCCGCAATGAATGCGTTCTCCGCCTGCGGCCCTGGCTGAACGGCCTGCCTTTGCCTGTCAGCCTGATCTACGGCTCGAACGGCTTGAATCCAAGCCGGAAGAACTCATTAGGATTGTTGAAAAGCCAATCGCCAGCCACCTTCTCCACATCTGCCCTTTCGAGCCAGCCCCTGGAGACCGACCGGGCCAGGGCACCAGCAATGACGTCCCTCGCTACCTCCAGATGGCAAGCAGCATACTCCACGCAGTCACCGTAGTCCGCCCCAAAGCCGTGGATCTTCGAATGGGGGACGGTCACGATGGAGTTGGCCATCAGCTGCTCGGTGTAGAACGGATCGATGATGTTCACCCAGCAGCAGTCGATGGCCACGTTGGGGTAGTTCTTGGCCAGATAGAGGAGCTCGCCCAGATAGGGCCAGTTGCCGTGGAAGAGGTCGAAGTTGACGTTCCGATGGAGTTCCAGGACCGAGGTGAACTTCGCCGCGTTGGTCTTCACGATCTCGTTCCTCCAGCCTGCCATGTGCCCGGTGTGGATCTGGACGGGTAGGCCCAGCTTGCCCGCCATCTTCATAAACGCGTGGAACAGGTAGTCATCCAGGGGCTTGGCCTCCGGCCAACCCAGGCTCCTCCTGGGGTCCTCCATCATGAAGTTGAAGAGCCTCTCAGCCTTGCTGCGGGGCACATTGTCGTACCTGATCGTCCTGCTGTAGGCAGACTGATCTTTGAACCCGACCGCGCCCGCATCCTTCATCTTGGAGAAGATCATCATGCACGCGTCAAGGTACTCGTCCAAATCCGTAACCGACCCATCGACTATCCTGGCAAATCCCTCGACGCCCGGTTGGGTCCTGACCGAATGGAAGCCGGGGAGGGGGATCAGAAGCCGGTCGAGGGGATACATCTTGTACTTGCCAGAGATGAAGTCCTTCAGGTCGGGGTTGACGTTCACGAGCCTGCATTTGATGTGGGCCTTGTCCAAGATCTGTGCATAGACCTTCTCGTCCTTCAGCTTGAGCAGTTTTCGGCCGACCCGCTTGACTGCCTCAAGCGTCATCTCTTGCTCCCCGTAGAAGTTGCGAAGCACAAGCCTGGTCACCCTTGCGTAGGCGGTATGCTTCGTACGGTTCCACAGCTTCTCGAAGATCGGCCACTTCTCCTGGGTGGGGATGCTCTGATCGTTCAGCTTGCCCATGAGGGCTTCCCCGCCAGCCGACACCAAGTCGCTCTGAAAGTACCCCTGTATCAGGGCCGTGATCGGTTCCTTGTATTCCGGGGCCGTCTTGGGGCCCATGGTATGGTCGTGGCAGTCGATGACTGGGAAGTCCTTTATCGATTCAAGTATGCCGGCGCGAAGCTTGTCCACATCCACGAAAGACACCGGGGCGGACGGTGTCGGTTCACTCTTAATTGTTCCCCCGCAGTCTGAAAGGTCAGACCTGGCTCTGGGTGTACCTCAGTTCCTCCTGGCTCGTGACCTTCTTTGCCCCGGCGATCTGGTCCTGGGGCCACGGGACGCTGGCCCTCAGACCCTCAATGCCCCCTTTCCCCGGCGCCGGCTGCGCATACTCAACGGCGTAGTGAAAGTTCTCGTCATCAAAGAAGATGAAACAGCTCCTCGACCTGATGTCGACCGGCTTCCTCGTTATCGAGAAGGGGCTGGTGTCCTTGAGGGCGCCGTATGGTATGTACAGAAGGGGCTTCAATTCTACCCTGGCTAACGAACCGGGTTGTAAAGTCTTTCTTCCTGGCGGTCCTCCCTACGTGTTTCCATTGGCCATACTGGTCGGCATCACAATCCGGCAGGAACACGCGGGAAGAGGAACTCAGAAGTGGGCCCGTCGGGACTTGAACCCAAGAACTTCGCCTTTTTGAAACGGGGAAACCCCGATCACGTCAAGGCGACGTCATAACCAACTAGACCACGGGCCCCAAGCCCTCGGCCGGAAAAATGGATTTAAATCTTACCGCCCCCTTCGCCTTCGCCCGACCGGATTCGAAGGCCATACATACAGTCGACGGGCCCGAAAGAATGTGGATATGCTTTCTCGGACACAACCAAGGTTAACTCCTCCTCAGCATGTAGAATCACATATTTCAGACCTGAGAAGCTTGATTCCCCGGGGGCTGGCGCCGTGTGTTCAAGGGGATGTTTGGCTGTCGGGTGCGCATGCTTCTTGGCTCTCACCCTCTGCCAGCCCCAAGTTGTCCTGGCGGAGCAAGGTACACTGTCCGGGACTTCTGTTGTCGTAAATGACACGTGGGTTCTCACCGGATCAGACACCCTCACGTTTAGGAACTGCACCATCCTTCTCCAAGGAAACCGGATCGTCCTGAAGGATCGGGCAGAACTGAGGATGAGCGACTGTCAGGTCCAGGGAAAAGGCGGGATACTCGCATATAATGATTCAAAGATCGACCTGACTGATGTCGTGTGGGGCGAGGAACACAACACGCCGGTCAACCTTGAGGCCTATGGGGCTTCGTCACTCCGAATCAATGGCTGCGGACTCCATGTTTCTGGGCAGGGCTTTTGCCCTATCTCGATCCGGACATCAGGAAACGTAAGCATAGTGTCCAGCATCCTCTCGCAGGCAACACAGATCATAGGCGGCTCACTCCTCGTGATGAGTTCCACCGTAGTGGGATGTTATTCCTACCGCTATCCTCCAGCTGGCCTTGTCGTCGGGGGTGGGGAAACGACGATCCTCGACTCCAAGTTCTACGGGACGGGTTGGATGACGGCGAGTGTTGAGTTCGATGGGGATGAGATCTACCTAGGATCTACGAGCATCAGCTCTAACCAGATAACCATCAGATCCAGGGGGGCGTTGACCATCTGCAAGGCGTCGTGCATCGAGGCGAGGTCGGGAGGTAGCTACCAGTCGTCGGATATCAGCTTGTCGGCCTCTTCCATGAACATCTCCAAGTCAAGCATATCTGCATGGTGCTGGGGAGACTGGTGGGGCCACATAATCCTTACCGGCAAGTCCATCCTCATAGCCGATTCCTCCATCTGGAGTAGGGGAGTCCACGGCGAAACGAACCTTAAGTTGACTGGAGGTGCGGTCTTCGTTTGGAACTCCACTCTCTCAGCTACAGGGCGGGGCGAGATCAAGCTCAACTTGGCGGGAAGCACGGTCTTCGTAAGGAACTCCACCGCCTTGGCTGAAGCTGTCCGGCCTGGATACTCTACCTTCTCGGATCTGAGCCTGGCCGCCGAAATCGTGCGTGTCACCCATTCCTATCTCAAATGCACTGCCAGTAGACCCACCTTGAGGATGGAGGGGAATATCACCGTATTCACCACGGAGATCAGAGTCATCCCACCGGAGGACAGAGCCAAGAACAGATGGGTCATTTTGCCATATCCCGCATTGGTGCTGGAGTCCGACATCGGCCCCGGCCCAGAGTTCTGGGCCTATCCCTCGGTAGCCGCTCTGCTCTGCTTGGAACCACCCGGGTCTTGCGATGAGGTTTTCATCGACTTCTCAGACATCGGTGGCGATTCCAAGTTCATCATGTACGATGATGGAACGCATGGCGACCCGGAGCCGGGCGACGGGAGATACTGCCGCGAACTCTGCCTGCCCTTGAGTGCCCGGGAGGCGGTGTGGAGCCTTCCCGCCTGGGTCCTCAGTGGCGGCAGGTACAGCCTGCAGACGATCACACTCATCGTTCCGGTTCCAGAGGGCTGGGTCCTAGTAGTGGCGCTTGCTTCATCCTTCTGGCTGAAGACTTCGCGTGTAACCTGAAACCAAACCACCCGGGGCCCTCCCGGATAGTAGCACAGTTGGAAAGCAATATCAGGCCCACATCCTACTTTCACGCGTGGCGGGGCGCCTTTCAACCAGGAAGGCACAGATCCTCCTAGCCTCCCTCCTGATTGCAGCCGCGGTCGTCTCGTACGTTGGACTACAATGGTCCGAACACGAGGAGGGGTCAACGGGGGGATCCAACACAACGCAGAACGCCTCATCCCCCACCTCGGGCGGGAGCGCGGGCGACAAGTATGCCCAGACGAGGGAAGTGATGGTCCGGGCCCAGATAGAGGAACGGGGGGTGGAGGACAAAGCGGTCCTTGCGGCGATGAGGGGGGTCCCTAGGCACGAGTTCGTTCCGGACTACCAGGTCGAGAACGCCTATGAGGATCGCCCCCTGTCGATTGGCTACGCGCAGACGATATCCCAGCCGTACATAGTGGCCCTGATGACCGAACTGTTGAAGCTGGAGCCCGGCAAGTCAAGGGCGCTTGAGATCGGCACCGGCTCGGGGTATCAGGCGGCGATCTTGGCGAAGATATGCTCACAGGTGTATTCGATCGAG
>Ga0315308_1001737_pt1 | contig 12452 bp, 15 predicted proteins | sample TDP3_MG_FD_203078 | JGI IMG/M metagenome (GOLD analysis project Ga0315308, IMG submission 203078) | Freshwater sediment microbial communities from Lake Towuti, South Sulawesi, Indonesia - TDP3 | ecosystem: Environmental > Aquatic > Freshwater > Lake > Sediment | place: Indonesia: South Sulawesi... | reverse complement strand
TTCAAGAGGGATTATGGTGAGTTTCTCGGGTCGGTTCAGGCGACGCTCGAAAAGGATGTGGGTGAGATGAAGGAGAAGTTTGTGATCTTGAAGTTTGATGTTGGGCTGAAGAGCCTGAGGGATGAGATGAGGAAGGCCAAGACGATATGGATCAACAACACGACCACAGATTTTCTCAAGAAGGTGAGCGACACGTTCAGCGAAGATGCCAAGATTCGCGTCCTTCTCTTCCCCGGCGAGAAGAAGCTGGCTGGCAGGAATATGGAGTTCAAGGAGGCCGCTGTCAAGATCGTCTCTATGGTTCGGGGCAGAGAGGTGCCGTCGATGTCGATCACCCTAAATGAGAGCAGGACGTTCACCGTGTTTGAGGATCCTGTGACCCGCGAGTATGTTGTGGATGAGATGTTGTACGATGACTGCGCCAAGTGCTTTCTGGACTGGAACAATCTGGGATGGGATTCTGCGGGAGAGGTTTGAGGTGAGATAGGATGCCGATCGTTGAGGGGAGATATGAAGCCAAGATCTCGACCAGCTTCGCCTCTGTGGAAGAAGGAATAGACGAGATCAAGAGGAGGATTCCAAGGTCAAGGAGGATCAGGATCAATAATCTTCCGATGAAGCTGCTGGATGAGTTGAAGGCGTTGTTGGTTGACAAGGACCTGAAGATCATCCTGCCCATCGGCCAGGAGCCTTCAGAAGAGCTGCGTAAGCTCGGAGAAGTCGCGACGACGAAGGCGAGGATATATGTCGACTTCAAGGGTGCAGAAGCGAACAGCGGATCCATCGTCTTTCCGACGACTGTCTTCAGCATCTTGTGGCTGGGCGACAAGATACTCGACGTCTCAGCGATGGAGTACGGCAGATGCGTAAAATGTATGGCCGGAACCTTCGACATGGGCTGGAGATACTCAAAGAAATGGTAGACCGACAGGGCGCCTGACCCGGATCGGCCACGTGGCTGATCCAGGATTGACTCCCCTATAACTCTCACGTAGCTGTACCTGCTAGTTTGATTCGGGAGTACTTGTCACGGACAATTGATCGTTCTCCTGAACTAGTCCTGCCTTCTGACTTCGTGGCCATCTTTTCTTCACGATTCTGGAAGAAGTCAAAATTCTCTTAAGGCGCCTCATTGCGCCTGCCTTTGAGGAGATGCTGCCTGAAGCGCATCTCGTTGAGTGGTGAGAGAGGTCTACTTCGTGGCTTGGCCCTAGGGAAGTCGATCAGAGGAATCTGCCTTCACAATCTCTCGTATCTTGAAGACAGGTTGGCTGAAGAGGGCCTGAGTTTGGAGTACGGGCTTGGACTAGCTTTGGAGAATGAGAGAGCGATAGCAAGGTGTTTTCCCGAACTGTTGGAGGAGATACGAGGAGTCGCCGAAGGGGCAAAGCTGCCCTATGAACGCGTTCTCCTTGAGACGGCTTTTCCGTTCGCAGCTGGTTCTTCTTCAAACTGCACGGTCGTCTCCGTGTCGGGCGTTGCGGCCGGTGAAGAGACGTCTCTGGTTGGCAGAAACTACGACTTTCTCTCCGATTTCAAGAGGTGCAATCAGATCCGAATTGTGACGAAGGACAGCGAAAGACTCCCATTCGTAGCCGGGACGGTCACCACTCTTGGGATCGAGGAGGGGATGAACAGCTCAGGCCTGTTCGTTGGCGATGCTGGCTGGGAGCCCAAGGAGCTGTCGCCCTGTAGAGGTCTGTCTTCGAGGCAGATTATGGAGCTTGTCTTGGAGAATTGTGCTTCCGTCGATGAAGCTATTGATTTCCTACGAGGTGTGCCGAAGTACGCCAACAACGCGGGTACCTGCTACTTGCTCGCTGGTAGGAGAGATGCCGTGGTGATGGAGATGGGCCCGAGCGGAAGTTGCTTTAGGGAACCGTGTGAGGGAGCACTAGTCGCTTCCGATGTGTTTCTGACACATGTGGCTGAAGAGATGAGGCCTCCAGAGCCAAAAGCCTTTGTCAGGCATGCTTGCATCAGGCAGCGGCTAGCTGAATGCGCGGAGAACGTCGACGAAGTATTTCTACGGAGGCTTCTCTCAGATCACGCCATTCCCCTTTGCATGCACGATGAGGTCAGCACACTGCGTTCTGTTGTCGCCAAACTGAACTATGGAAGGATGTTGGTGGCCGACGGTCATCCTTGTACTTCTGAGTTTGAGGAGGTTCGGGTTCCAATGGGATGAGAAAGGAATCTGGCAGGTGGTCGTCACCAAGATTCGCGGTGAAGCACCTTCCCCAGAGGTTTCCTGTCTTGAACCTCTCCTTTAGTCTCGGCTGGGTAGCCTAGAGGTGTCATGGCGACCACTCTGACTCCCTCGGGGATGCCCAACGCCTTCTTGGCCTCTTTTTCGTCGAAGGCTCCTATCCAGCATGTTCCCAGGCCCTCCTCTGTTGCCGCCAGAACCATGCTCTGCATGGCTATAGCAGCGTCGACCTTCCAGTATTCTTCACCGTCTCTTCGCGCCCATGCTTCGAATGGGTCAGCACAGACAACGAGTATGGCAGGGGCTTCGATGAACCAGTTCGCGCTATATGCTGTCCGGAGCTTCTCACGGGCTTCTGGTTTGGTGACGAGTATGAAGTGCCATGGCTGCTGGTTTCCGCCGGATGGGGAGAGTCTGCCTGCCTCAAGTACTCGCATGAGGTTCTCTTCAGGGATCTCGAAGGGCTGGTACTTCCTTATGCTCCTCCTTTTCTTGACGGCCTTCTGGATGTCCATTTCCGGCGCCTTCTTGGAGTATGGGTTTTCGGACGGTTGCTCATTCCATGGAAAATAAGGATTACTGTTCCTGTCGCGGTTCTCAACAGCTTCGTCAGCGGCCTATTTCTCTCTTTGCGATCTCTCTTGACGCTATGACGCCGGAGATGGAGGCTTGCATGAGCCCTCGAGTGATGCCTGCGCCGTCTCCGACCGTGAAGAGGTTCCGGATCTTCGTCTCAAGCGAGGGGTTCAACTCCATTCTGGAAGAGTAGAACTTGGCTTCGATGCCGTAGAGGAGGGTGTGTTTCTCGTATACGCCTGGTGCTATCTGGTTGATCGCTCTGAGCATCTCCTTGACGTCTGCTAGGTGTCTGTATGGGAGGGCGAAGCTGAGGTCGCCGGGTGTCGCTTCTCTCAGCGTAGGCTCGACGAGGTTGCCTTCAAGCCTCTTCTCTGTGGAACGTCTGCCCATCTCGAGGTCTCCAAGCCTCTGCACTATTATTCCGCCTCCCAAGAGGTTGGCTAGTCGGGCGATGTATTTCCCGTACGCTATGGGTTCATTGAAGGGCTGGGTGAAGTCTGTGCTGACGAGAATGGCGAAGTTCGTGTTCTTGGACGGTCTCTGGGCGTAGCTGTGTCCATTCACCGTGGTGACATCGTTGTACTGTTCGGTTATTACTTCGCCGTTGGGGCAGAGGCAGAAGAGTCTGACTGGGTCGTCGAAGGTCTTGGAGACGTAGATGAACTTAGGCTCGTAGGTTGCTCTGGATATCTCCTCCAACACGCCTGCCGGTACCTCGACTCTGACACCTAGGTCTACGGGGTTCTGGAGCGTCTTGAGTCCGAGGTTGTGGGCCTCCGTGGTCAGCCACTCGGCTCCAGTTCTTCCAGGGGCTGCGATGACGTATTTTGAGTAGATTCTTTCGTGGTCTTGGGTCTCTACTCCTCTTACTTGGCCATCTTCTGTAAGGAGCTTCGTTACCTCTACGTTAGTTCTTATCTCAGCTCTCTCGTGGAGATGTCGCCTCATCGTCTGTAGAATCCGTGGGCAGTTCTCGGTTCCGAGGTGTCTTATCTTGTTTCGTATGAGTCTCATGCCTGCGAAGGCCGCTCTCTTCTCTATCTCTTTGATCTTGTCTTCATCGGTTCCGTAGAGCTGGGTTGGTGCTCCGAACTTCACGTAGATTCCGTCGACATGTTGAATCAGCTTCCCGAGTTCTCTGCGAGATATGTAGTCCTGTAGCCACCCTCCGACTTCTGGGGATAGAGATAGTTTGCCGTCGCTGAAGGCGCCTGCGCCTCCCCAGCCGCTGGTCCGCCAGTTCTTGGCGAGATGTTGATCGGTTCCTTGGCGTTCAGTTAAGTCGGGGCCTTTCTCGAGCAATAGTACGCGCAGTTCTGTCTTCTCGACGAGCTCTAGGGCTGAGAATATTCCTGCAGGGCCGCAGCCAACTATTATCACGTCGTGGGATTCTCGATGTGCCAAATCTGCGAGGTTACCTCCTCATCTCGCCTCTTCGACCCGGGCCTTCTCAATCATGGCGTTTCACCAAGCATCTTCAATAGGGCTTCGGCGCCATAAGGGATAATGTGATCGGCTAACGCTTCTCTGGCGAGATTTGTTCTGCCTACGCCTTCCCGGAGCATCTGAATGAACTGCTCGTGGGTTATCGCCTCTTCGTGTATGCCGAGGGGGGCCATCCTTTCGATCGAGGCCACCTCGTTAACAATATCCTTCTCAAATCCTCTGTCTGGCAGAATGAATATCATGTCTATGTCGGATCGCTTTGTAGCTGTTCCTTTGACGTGGGAACCGTAGAGTATCAGCGTGAAGTATGGAAGGCGGATTTTTTCTAACAAGGCGCCAACAATTGTTCCGATTTCAGGTTTGGTTTTCAGGAATTGGCTGGCTCTCATAGATTCGATGAACGACACAAATTGCATGCTTCTCTTTGGATCGAGCCTGCATAGGGTCAGGTTCGATTGCTTCTCAACGGAGACCAGCCCTCTGCCCGAGAGCTTGTTCATGGTATCGTAGGTTATCTTGTAGTCCTTCTGTATCGCTTTCGAAATCTGCCTTATCGTGAACCGCTTGCCCGGATTTGCAGCGAGGAAACCAAGTATCTCGACGGAGGTCTTCGATAATGTATCTGGATACATAATACTATGTAGCTGGACACATAATCTTAAACGTTCTTCCCGCTCTTCGCTTAAGGCTTTGAAGGGGTGTTCGGGGGCCGAAGTGTCCGATAGAGGTCTGGATGACGACGGTCTCTAAACCTACGCCTTCGAGGACTTGTTTTACCTTGAACATCTCTGCTGGGCTCGACCGCTCTATGTCCAGTCGTCGGAATGTTGGAAAGTAGTCTAGGACGCAGAGCTGGACCGTTGGATCAATGGAGGCGAGCCTCTCCCCGAAGCGTATGACCTCCTTGAGCAAGGTAGGGACTCTGTTGTAGGGGAGTCCGACGCCGAGGAAGACCTTGTCTCGATGGTTGTCGACCACGTATTTCACGGCGTTCCAGGCGGTTTCTAAGTATTTCTGGGCCAGGTCTCTGTCCGTATGCCGGTGAGGGTAGGCAATCCGATAGGTTCAACGATACAGCTGAATCAGAACGCTGCGCTCATTGACTTATATCTCCCTGTCTCGCGAGAGAAACGGAGTCCTTGGAAGGTAGAGGCCGGAGTAAGGCCGGTTTGGCTATGGTATATAGCTGGGATCCTCACACTTTCAGAGCAAAGTCAGTCCGGGCAGGTAATGGCTGTGGTTGAAAGGAGCGCCGACTGGTTCAAACAGGCGAAGAGGGACTTGGAGAACGCCCTCCACGAGTTGCGGGGAGGCTACTACGAGTGGTCATGCTTCCTAGCTCAACAAGCGGCCGAGAAGGGTGTCAAAGCGGCCTACCAGAAATTGGGGGCTGAGGCCTTCGGCCACTCGGTCACGGGACTGCTTGAGAGCCTGCCGGAAGACCTGCGGCCCGGCGTAGAGCTGCTCGATGTGGCAAAGGAACTCGATAAGGCCTATATACCGACCAGATATCCCAACGTGCATCCTCGAGGCGCTCCATACGAACTCTACACCGAAGCCGAGGCGAGGAGGCTGATAGGCTATGCGGAGAGGATCCTCGGATTCTGTCAGGATATATTATCCAGAATATAGCCGTGAGGAGCTGCTGATCCTCCTCAGAGGAAGGATCGACGCTTTGAAGGAGAAGCTGCCGATAAGGCTCGTGTCGCTCTTCGGATCGTACGCGAAGGGCCGCCAGACCGCCGCCAGCGACATCGACCTCCTCGTGGTCTACGACGGCGAGAAGAGGGGTGACGACTACAAGCTGGCTTGGGACACACTTCGTATACCGAGACTTCAGATCCACATATACACCTTGGATGAGTTTGAGAAGCTGACCGAGTCAGGTAGCCAATTGCCGAGAGAAGCGATGGACAAAGGCATAATCCTCCTCAAGCTCTAGAGCGCGTGTGTTTCCTCTTCGAGGCTTGGAGAGGGGAAGGCATTTCCTAAAGGTCTCGCGGAGGGCTTGGCTTCGGCTGCGGCTGAGGAACCTTCTTATCCATAGGTATTGGGAGATCGATGACGAAAGGGTCTACATGTCTGTCAAGCTGGGCCTTAGAGATTCTGAAGAGTTCATGAGGCGGATGAGAGGATTGGTGGAGGTCGGGAATTCGATTGGTTAGCGGCATAGACGAGGCGAAGTGGTTGACTGACCTTGAGTTCAATTATCTGCGGATGGAGCCTGAAGACAGGTCTGAGGTGCTTGAGAGGTTGAAGGCCTTCCTGGCAGGGGTCGATGGCGTGGTCTTTGCCTACGTGCACGGTGGCTTCGTTGAGTCCGGCGCGTTCAGGGATACAGACGTGGCCGCGTGGGTCCGGGATCCTGAGAATGCGTTCGACTATGCGGTGAGCCTATCCGCAAAGTGTGGGAGGGAGGTAGAGGTCCCAGTCGATATGCACGTGCTTAATGGGGCGCCGCTACCGTTCAAGCATCACGTGTTCAAGAGTGGAAGGCTGCTGTTCTCGAAGGACGAAGAACTAAGGTTGAAGATGCTTGATGAGGCGTTGAGGCAATACTTCGACTTGGAGCTCTTGAGAAGGGGGTAGACCTCTATGGGCGGATTGAATTTGCGTGAGGCTGACAGGCTGGAACTTACGACTTTGGCTGATAACTACAGTGATCTGCTCTTGCTTCAGAGTACGGATGTTGTGAGGCGGCCGCAGGTTGCTCCTCCGAACTATCTCTTGGCGGAGCACGGGTTCTCGTGTCTTCTGAAGGCATGTGCAGGGTCTGAGGAGCATGTCGTCTTGATGGATGCTGGGATTTCACCGACCTCTCTCTTCCATAATGCTGGCGTCTTGAAGGTGGATTTGGGTGGGGTTGATTCCGTCTTTCTGAGTCATGGTCACTTCGACCATTTCGGCGGCCTTACGAGGTTTCTAGAAGGTTTGGGAAGGGAGGTTCCTCTCTTCCTTCATCCGGAGGCTTTTCTTCAGCGGCGCCTCAATATTCCCGTAACTGGCCGTATTCTAGAGATGCCTCAGTTGAATGAGGAGGCTTTGAGCGGGGCTGGAGCACTGCTCCACAGGGAGAGAAGTACTTCCACGCTGGCTTCGGGCCTGGTCTTGGCTTCTGGGGAGGTTGAGCGTGTGACGGATTTTGAGAAGGGCTTCAAGTGGGCTGAGGCGAAGATCGGTGACGTATGGGTTGTAGATCCGTTTCACGATGATCAAGGGTTGGCGGTGAAGGTTAAGGGGAAGGGGCTTGTGGTCATCGGTGGATGCTCCCATGCGGGGATCATCAATACGGTGAGACACCTTCAGAAAGTCGCGGAAGTGGATAGGGTTCATGCGGTTCTGGGCGGTTTTCATCTGACTGGGCAGCTCTTCGAACCGATCATCGGGTCGACCATCGAGGAGATGAAGAGGCTAAGGCCCGACATCGTCGTGCCCATGCACTGTACTGGATGGAAGGCTATCAACCAGTTTGCGGTTGAGATGCCTGAGCGGTTTGTACTCAACAGTGTGGGGACGACGTACGTCTTTCAGTAGTCTTTGATGGGCTTCGGAAATCTTTCCTGAACCTAATGCCATATTTCTTGTTGCTTGATTTCCGGCGGGCCTTTCAGAATGCAAGTTCTTCATACCGCCGTCTTAGCGTGGAGTGATGATGTTAAGGGGACGGCGGTGCGTGATGGTTCGCGGCGAAGAGGAGATTGTTAGGGCTGTTGTGGAATAAAATGGCAGAGGTGGTGTCTTCACTTCTATTGGGCTGTTGACGTCCCGACCGTCGTCAATAACGGCTTGCTCTTTGAGAGGGGCATGCGTCGGATCTTGGAGGGTTGGAGTCTTCTTCATAGTTCTGCCGGTGTTTCTGGGGCTATTCTCCTCTCGATGTTTGGAGGAGCGGCCCGGATGTGTTGTGGAGGTTTGGTGTTGGTTTGGCTGGGTTTCTTGGTCTTGGTGTGTCTGTTGTTGAGTTGATGTGTGGGTGTTCTGCTTTGTTGCGGTTTTGTTGGGTTGGCGGGTGTTCTGTACACGGCTGTGTGGATTCGGCTCTCTGGTCGCGGGCTCCTTTTGTGTGAGATTGGAAAATCTGTTTTCGGGCGTTCAGCTATTTGTTTCTCGTCTCTCGGTTTGTGTTGGGTTCTGGATGGTTTAGCTTTGGGTTAGCTCTTACATAGTTTTCATGGGATTTCTGGTGTGCTTCGGTCTCTGCTTTGATTGTTTGCTCTGGTTGTCTGGTTTTGATTTTGTTTTTTCTTTGTTCGGCATGGTTTTATGGTTAGTTGGAGAATACAACAATTAGACAGGCGAACAGTAAGCCAGGCGTGACTCGTCTGGAGGCGGGAAACCGCCTATCCCTAAGCGAAGGGATGAAAGAGACCAAGCCTTTGAGAGGAGGATGATGGTCTGAAGACGAGAGCTGCTGTGAGGCTGATGGCGATACTTCTCTTGGTGAGCACGCTCAGCGTGATAGCACCTGCTCTGGCGCAGCCTGGACATGGGCCGAAATATGACAAATACGTAGCTCCCCTGCTGGACGAGTCTAAGGTTAGGTGTGGTCAAGCGATCTTCAATACAAATCCGGAAGATGATGGGAGCTACGAGCTTGAGGTTGAGATCGAGGAATGTCTGGCCCTTGCGGACAAGACAGTGGAAGTGTCTCTTGACGGGAACCCGATTGACACAATCTATGTCGACGTGTATGGAAACGGAAAGCAGACCTTCTATGTCAGTGCCATCTCAATCGCCTCAACTGTAAGCGTCGATACAACGCTCACAGGCGCAGTTTGGCATCTCTGGGTGAAAGCCCCAGGCCCCAAATAAACCCGGCGTGTGTCCGGCGTCACGCAGTCCCCCACCTTTCTTTATAGCCCGTGATTGTCTTGCTGAGCAACGACTGGAAGTCATTATGTTGAAAGTGTAGAGCGTTCAGCGACCTCCAGAAGTGGAGGCGCCTGAGGCTGTCGATCTTCTCAGTGCTCATTGCAGCATTGATGGAGTGCTGTCCACCAGTCTCAGCAGGGATTTCTCGGCACACACCCTGACGGGGCTGTGAGAAGAGATCGAGGGAAGAGAAAAGGGATGAGAGTCTGTACGCCTCTGTGTTTCTTACTTGATCTTCAGTAGGTCGAGTTCCTCTAGGACCTTCCTTGCGCTGTCGATCGATTCTTGGCTCGAGGGGAGGATCGGCTTGCGCGGTAGGCCTACCTTGTGTCCTTGGAGGTTTAGTATGGCTTTGATTCCGGCGGGGAAGGTGCCCATCGGGAAGGTTGCGTGCATGAGCTTTGCGACTTTTGAGTGTAGCTCCGCCGCTCCTTGGACGTCTCCCCGTTGAAATGTGTCGTACATCTCTCTGATCAGCTTGGGGGCGAGCTGGTATTCGGCGCAGAGTGCGCCGTGGCCGCCCATGGCTAGGAAGGCGAGTAGGCCGAAGGCGCTGCCAGTTAGGAGCGTTATCTTCCCAGCGCATTTGTGGATGATGCTGCCGAACTGGAAGAGGTCGAAGTTGTCCTCCTTGTATGTTACGATGTTGTCGTGGTTCTCGGCTAGCCTGCGTAGTAGGTCTGGCTTGACGTTTACGCCTGTGCAGCCCGGGTTGTTGTATACTATGATCGGTATGTCGACCTTCTCTGCTATCATCTTGTAGTAGTCGTAGAGCTCCTCGTCGCTCACCCTGTTGAAGTAGGGGGTGACGACCATGACGCCGTCCGCTCCGACGTCCTTGGCGTGCCGAGTCAGGGCCACCGCCTCCCAAGTCGACTGGGCTCCAGTGCCAGCCACGACCGGGGTTCTCCCATTCACCTGGTCGACGGTTATCTCAACGACCTTCTTCCGTTCCTCGTGTGAGAGGAGCGTGAACTCGCCGGTGGAGCCCGTGGGCACTACGCCGTCTGCTCTGTCTTCCACGATGAAGTCTAGGAGGGAGCGCAGAGCTGCTTCATCGATCTCGTCGTCTCTTGTGAAGGGTGTTACAGGCAGACTCAGGATTCCCTTGAATCCGTTCTTCAATTCTCGTTCACCGTGACTCCATGTAGCGTCTGGTTTATTCATATAAGCGTGATACGGTGAACCGCCGTGCGGGCTTCAAAGCCCCGGCATACGAGCTGAGCCTCTACAGACATCTGCACGCCAGATTCATAGCGGGCGAGCTTGCCGCACTGAATTTCGTCCTTATGGTCATCCTCTTCGGCGGTGTAGCGCGTGTTTTCCGGATTTCCCAGCAGAATCCTAAAGCAACATACGATCTTCAGCATCGAACTATCTCTGGACAGTCTTAAATCTCCACAGAAAGCAGAGAGTATTGCCCGTAAGAAAAGGCGGGTGAGCTAACCTTGTCCAAAACCAAGACACTGCTCATCCTGGTAACCATACTGATCCTAGCCTCAATACCGCTCGAAGCTCAGGCGATCCCTAAGACTGCCAAAGAGTCCCCGCTCCTCAAAGGAGCCTACCGAATCGACAAGAACGGCTGGATATACGTCCACCTCGAAGGAACACCCTTCCAGATAGGATACCAACACGGCTACCTGCTCTGGGACAACATTAACACATCTTGGAGCGCCTGCATCCACGTCTACTGGACCGAAGAAGAGTTCGGCGACTGGTGGTACGCTGCAAGGGACATATCCAGACTATATATCTGGCCCAAGCTGACAGCCGAGATGAAGGTCGAGATCGAAGGCATAGCAGCAGGAGTCAGAGCGAGAGGACTAAAATGGGACAAATGGGACATCCTAGCCTTCAATGCATGGGCTGACATCGACACGTACTGGGACCTCTGGGAGAGCGGCCAGGGCCATCCGACGGGAGGTAACATACCAATACACCACTGGGAGAAGGGCTGCAGCGCCTTCATAGCGACAGGCTCCTACACTACTGACGGAGAGATCGTCATCGGACACAACACCTGGGCAGGCTACGCAGGAGACGGATACTGGAACGTCATCTTCGACCTCAAACCGAAGAACGGACACAGAATTATCTACCAGAGCACAGGAGGATGCATCTGGAGCGGTCAAGACTGGTACTACAACGACGCTGGTCTCATGGTCTGCGAGACAACCCTGCCGGGCATGGACATCTACAACGTAAAGGGCATCCCAGTCCTCGTCCGCGCTAGATACGCCATACAGTATGGAAGCACGATAGACGACTTCATCCGCATAATGACCTACAAGAGCAGCGGCGCCTACGCAAACGAGTGGCTCATAGGAGACGCGAAGACCGGCGAGATCTGCTCCCTGCAGCTCGGATGCTACACTTGGGACATAGAGCGCACGTTCGACGGCTTCATCGGATCATGCAACTACCCGAAAGGCCCCGGTGTGCGAAGTGAAACGAGCTATGACTGGACGGTACCTTGGACGAGCGGCTACTGCAGAAATGCAAGGTGGCAGGAGCTGAAGGCGTACTACGCCGCCAACCCAGGCCTGATAGACTGCTCGGTCGGCCAGACGTTTCTGTCTGACCACAGAGACGTGTGGACGAACACGGTCGCCGCGAGTTCAAGAACTCTCTGCGGCCACGGCGAAGCGGAGACGAACGTTCTCCCATACGCCAGGCCAAGACCCAACGGAGCCTACGACGGCAAAGTCACCTGCAGCAGCCTAGTCCAAACTGAGATGGGTATGTGGGGCAGATGGGGCCACCCCTGCGGCACCCAGTTCATCGCATCCGCATTCCTGACCCTCCACCCTGAATATGAATGGCAGCTTCCATACCTGCATAACATCCCAGAGACACCGGTCCCATGGACATACTTCACCAAGGACATGACGCCATAAAACCCCAAACACCACGCTCCACTCTTTTTTCCGGCAAAGCATTCCCCCCTCAGCCTCAAGACCTTATTGGCCATGAATACAGACAATGAGACAACTCCGCAAGACGCCAAACTACGAGTCTGTCTTCCCACTCACCTACGACCGGCGAGCTCATCGTACAATATCCTTCAAACCTATCCGCCACATCTTCGAAGCCTAGCTTCATTAGCATCTTTCTGCTCCGTCGCCCATTCCGCAGCCGATTCGTTGGGACATCCCCATCCTCCTGCGATCCACAGTCAGCCCTTTATTCTGTAGCCTTGAATCAATCTGTCGAGGAGGTGATATCGGGATATGAGATACCTAGTCAAGTGGGACATCAGGCCGATCCCTCCCGAGTGGGCTAAGACAGCCCTAGCCCTGCTGGAGGCGACGGAAGCTTGGGTTGAAGGGGAGAAGAAGGCCGG
>Ga0315308_1001733_pt1 | contig 12458 bp, 12 predicted proteins | sample TDP3_MG_FD_203078 | JGI IMG/M metagenome (GOLD analysis project Ga0315308, IMG submission 203078) | Freshwater sediment microbial communities from Lake Towuti, South Sulawesi, Indonesia - TDP3 | ecosystem: Environmental > Aquatic > Freshwater > Lake > Sediment | place: Indonesia: South Sulawesi... | reverse complement strand
TCTCTCAACTATAGGAACGATTACTTTCCCAGTCATGTCACCGCTCAGGACCAGTGCATCTAAATTGAACATCTTGGCGCAGTTCAGAAATTTCCTCCAGACAGTTTCAGACCCATGAATGTCCGTCGCAAAGATGAACTTTGTCTTAACCATCAGCATCGCCTACGATTGAAGATGCAGATCTGACTTCTATTCGAGAAAGGTCGATAAATGATTTTCCGGAACATCGTTAGCAATAGATAAATAGACGCTCTATGAATCGTTTGCAACTGCAAGGTATGTCGGATGAGTGAAGCGAAAACTGTCAAGATGCCTACTTGCAATTGGTGTGGGAGGATGATCTTACCGGGTGAAGGCGCGACGAAGTTTGCTTGCCCCAATTGCGGTGAGGTCGAGGTTTGGCGATGCGAGAAGTGCAGATTGTTCGGACGACCATACAAATGCCCTAAGTGCGGCTTCGCAGGACCGTGAGATGAGAATCTTGGCTAAAGTATTGGCTTCTATCAAGATCTTTCCTTCAGACACCTCGATCAGCTTGAACGCTCTAAAAGAAGACGTTCTCAAAGCCTTGCCATCCAGCACCTCAATCTACAAGTTTGAAGAGGAACCGATCGCGTTCGGACTTGTAGCTCTTGTAGCACATGTACTCTTGCCAGAAGAAGAGACCGGCAAGATGAACGATCTGGAGGAATCTTTGAAGTCGATTAAGTCTGTGAGCGAGATCCAATCGATCGCTGTCAGACGCGTCTCGGGAAAATAGGGATTATTTCCGTCTCAAGTTTGTTACCTTCAGTAACACTTATATGCATGACAGGAGCGTTTTGAGGCGTATAAGCCGCTATCGATATGTAGGTCCTTTGACCTGTATCATAAAAGGAGGAAGAAAACTTGGCAAGTAGAGAGATTCAGCTTAGAGTCGCTGATGCTAGACAAAGGGACATAGGGCACGGCAAAGTCAGAATCGATAATGAGACTATGCAGAAGCTAGGGATAACGGCAGGAGATTTCGTTGAGATCCACGGCAAGAAGCCGACTGTGGCTGTTGCTTGGCCAGCCTACACTGAAGATCAAGGCCAAGAGATAGTCAGGATGGATGGGCTGATCCGCAGAAATGCTGGTGTAGCTCTAAACGAGTATGTCACTATTCGAAAATGTGAAGTGAAAGATGCTCAATCGCTCGTCTTCGCACCTACGGATGTACGGTTAAGCGTAGATGAGGAGTTTGTGAGTTTCGTGAAGAGAAGGTTCATGGACATGCCCTTCATGGAGGGAGACATGACCTTGCTCTCGATCTTCGGTAGTGCTGTCCCCTTGGTTGTTATTAGAGCTAGACCCCACGGACCTGTCAAGATAACTGAGAGTACCAGCATACAAGTCTTGAGTGAGCCTACTCCTGAGAAGAAGGGTATACCGATTATCACTTACGAGGATATTGGAGGCTTACGTGAGGAGATTCAGAGGATTCGCGAGATGGTTGAGCTACCGCTTAGGCATCCGGAGTTGTTCCAGAGGCTTGGGATCGAGCCGCCTAGAGGGGTCTTCTTGTACGGTCCTCCCGGCTGCGGCAAGACTCTGCTTGCGAAGGCTGTAGCCAATGAGTCTGACGCAAACTTCTACGTGATTTCAGGCCCTGAGATCATGTCGAAGTTCTACGGCGAATCTGAAGCACGGCTTCGAGAGATATTTCAGAAGGCTCAGGAGACAGCGCCCAGTATCATATTCATCGATGAGCTGGACGCTATTGCGCCTAAACGTGAAGAGGTCACTGGTGAAGTTGAGCGTAGAGTTGTAGCTCAACTTCTATCGCTTATGGACGGTATGGGTTCTAGAGGGAATGTTATCGTCATCGGTGCAACCAATAGGCCCAATGCGATCGATCCCGCCCTCAGGCGGCCAGGGAGATTCGATAGAGAGATTGAGATAGGCGTTCCTGATAAGCCGGGCAGATTCGAGATACTTCAAATTCACACGAGAGGTATGCCTCTTGCGCAGGATGTGGATTTGAAACGTTTGTCAGAATTCACACATGGGTATACAGGTGCGGATATCGCGTCTCTATGCCGTGAGGCCGCTATGAAAGCTCTTAGAAGGTACATGCCTGAGATCAACCTCGAGGAGGAGAGGGTGCCTCCTGAGATCCTTGAGAAGATGGAGGTGAAGCTCGATGACTTCATGCAAGCTTATAGAGAGGTCACGCCGACGGCTATGCGTGAGGTCTACGTCGAGGTTCCCACCGTTCACTGGCAGGATGTAGGGGGTCTCGATCAGGTTAAAGAGGAGTTAATGGAGGCTGTTGAGTGGCCTCTGAAGAAGCCTGACGTATTCAAGAGAATGGGGATTAACCCTCCAAAAGGAATCTTGCTCTTGGGCCCGCCTGGCTGCGGCAAGACTCTACTTGCTAGAGCTGTAGCCACTGAGAGTGAAGCGAACTTCATCTCGATCAAGGGTCCTGAGATCTTCTCGAAGTGGGTTGGGGAGAGTGAGAAGGCGATCAGGGAGGTTTTCAGAAAGGGCAGGACTGCTGCTCCAGCTATCATATTCTTCGATGAGTTGGATTCCATAGTGCCTAGGAGAGGTATGGGATACGCTGATTCAGGGGTCTCTGAACGTGTCATCAGCCAGTTATTGACTGAGATCGATGGAATCGAGGCTCTACAGAATGTCGCCGTTGTCGCTGCCACCAATCGACCTGATATTCTCGATCCAGCTGTTCTCAGGCCTGGAAGATTTGATAGATTGATTTATGTGCCCGCACCTGATGAAAAATCTTTAGTCCAGATCCTTAAGATTCACACCCGTGGAATGCCACTAGCGAAAGATGTCAACCTGTCGGACTTGGCAAGAAATATGGCCGGCCATTCTGGAGCTGATGTCGAGGCTGTATGCCGTGAAGCTGCTATGTTTGCTCTGAGGCGGAATATAGAGAGCAAGGAGGTTACTCTTCAAGACTTCAAGGAGGCTATGGCTAAAATCAAGCCAAGTATAACATCAGATATGGACGCTTGGTATCAAGGATTTGCGAAAAGGTTCAAGAAAGAACGCGTCGCAATCCCTATAACCTAGGTGACGGCGGATGGATAAGATTTGGGGCCCAAGACCGCTCCATTTAGCTGTCGTAGAGATCCTCGAGAAGAAAGACGCTTTGACAGACATCGATCTACTTCATGATATCAAGGATGACTTTGGAGAGATAAGTCTAAGAGAGTTGAACCGCATCCTAATGAAGCTCGAGATTTCCGGGATAATTCGAGTTTCAAGATTAATGAAAGGGAAGAGAAGGGTTGAGCTAGTCGCCGCAAGCCCTTGACCGCTAGCTAAACCTGTCTACTCAACAATTCTATCTTTGCACATTCTTCGAGTTTGAACACAAGACTGCTCAGTGTCCATTGTATCAGAAACATTATCTAGCAACTGCAAGTACATCTAATCCTGAACTGGAGATACCGCGGCATTGAGTAGAAAACGTGGAGACGAGGAGAAATCCAATTTCCTCGAAAAGAAGAGAGTCACCGAAAATGAGTTTCTCGCCGAGTTTCAAACAGCTGAAGGTGGCACGTACACCATAAGAATAATCAAACAGAGGGAAGAGAAGCCAAGAGTCTGAGAGAAAATAGAGACCGTCAGCTTTCTCATTGAGGTGCAGAATCTATAGTATGATTGTTCCGAGCCTCTTGATTTGGGATAACCCACAAGACCAACTATCGAATTAATTCCAAGTGGTAGAACCCTCTTGGGAGTTGATCTCGGCGATCTCATTTCTAAGAAGAAGACGAGTCTTGACGATCTTTCAGGGAAGACTTTGGCGGTCGATGCGTACAATGCTCTGTACCAGTTTCTAGCGATAATTCGAGGCGCAACTGGAGAGCCTTTAATGGATAGGCAGGGCCGGGTGACGAGTCATCTGAGTGGGCTGCTCTACAGAACAGCGAACATGATTGAGAGGGGAATAAAACTCGTCTATGTATTCGACGGTGAGCCGCCTGCACTGAAGGAGGCTGAGATCAAAAGGAGGATGAAGGTCAAGGAGGAAGCTTACGTGAAGTATGAGGAAGCTCTCAAGAAGGGAGCTGTCGAAGAAGCTAGAAGATACGCTCAGATGACTTCTAGACTCAAGGATATGATGGTCGATGATGCTAAACGCCTTCTAACAGCTATGGGTGTTCCTTGGGTTCAAGCTCCATCAGAAGGAGAAGCTCAAGCAGCATACATGGCTGCGAAAGGCGATGTTTGGGCAGCTGCAAGTCAAGACTTCGATTCTCTCCTCTTCGGAGCGCCTAGACTCGTTAGAAACCTCGCTATTACAGGGAGAAGGAAGCTTCCCAGAAAGGATGTCTACGTCGAAGTTGAACCTGAGATCATCGAGCTCTCACAAGTTATCTCTGAGCTTGGAATAACCCGGGAACAGATTATCGATCTCGGAATTCTTATGGGAACAGACTTCAACCCTGATGGCATCAAAGGGATAGGTCCGAAGACAGCGTTGAAGATGGTTAAAGAGTATGGAAGTATCGAAAGAACCGCCTCGGAGTTGAAGGGTCTCGATTTTCCTGAAAATCTAGTAAAGATAAAGGAAATATTTCTGAAGCCGAAAGTTTCAGCTGATTATAGGATTGAATGGAAGAAACCTGACGTGGAAGAGGTTGTAAATTTTCTATGTCGAGAACGCGATTTCTCAGAGGACAGGGTTAGAAACGCGATTGAGAGAATGGTGGCGGGGATAAAAGAGAGAAGAGAAAAGACGACTTTGGAATCTTTCTTCAGCTAGACCTTAAAATCATGGAGTCGGTGGACAACCTTGGTGAAGATCGAAGAGCTGCCGGAGCGGATTGATAAACTCGTTGAAGAAGAAGTCGGTCCGGAAAGGCAAAAGGCAGAGATTTTTCGCAATCGGATCGATTCTACACTCGCGGAAATAAGGAACATTGCCAATCATCTCTTGGAGGAAAACGTCAGAAAGGAAATCGGCAACATCAGTGAACCAGTGTTAACGGCCGCCGACAAGCTAGGCTCAAAAATCCTCAGCCTCGCTGAAACCGTCAGAACGCCTGAGCAGATAACCTACGACACTATTGTAGAGTATGTCCAAAGCGTAAGAAGGTTTCAAGCGCAGACCGTCGGTTTTGGAGCGATTTGGATCCGGAGGCTGGATAAGCAGTTCAAGAACAGAATCAGAGAGCTCGAGCTTCGAATGAGAAATCTCCAAAGCCTTACAAGAATCCTTGAAGATCATATCAACGGCAAGTATAGACAAGTCAAAACGTTCGAAAGTCTCATGAAAGATGCTCGAACTTTGAAATATATCTCGGAGGAGGCCGGTGACCTGGAAAAAAGGTTACGCGCACTCGATGGCGAGAGACAGGATCTGGGTAGACTGCAGAACGATCTGACCGAGAAGATAGAGGCCACCAAGAGATCGGAAGAGTCGCAAAGAGTTTCGAGCCTGGAGAATAGGATAGAAGGAATTCGCAGATCGATCACAATCCTATTCGACCCCTTGCAGAAGCCGGTTGAGAAGCTCTTGAAGCTTGTAGAGGCGAAGAAACAGATAGTCGACGCGCCTACATTGAACATTCTTTCACACTATCTCGGAGACCCGGTCAAGACGCTCTGTGAAGAGCAGGAGGGACTTTCAGGCCTTCAGATAGCGCTTAGCAAACTGCGAGTTATACTAGAACAGAACAAACTAGAATTGAAGCCCGCGAGAAATCGCAACGCGATGAAGAGTATAGTTGAAATATGTAATAACAATGTCCTCGAGCCCTTGCGACGCGACTACTTAGCAGCGGAACAAGAGATGAATCAACTCTTGTCTTCTCCAATTCTCGCAGAACTCGCTGCACAACGCCAAGACCTAGAAAAGAGAATGAAGGAAGTTGAGCGGGCCATGGGAAGACTAAGCCTAGAATTCTCAAACACCAAGAATCGCCGCGATGATATGGTAAGGCGAATGGGGCAGGTCAAGGGCCAAATCGAGGAGACTTTCGACCGGCTTACCGGCGAGACTATAGATATCGATCTTAAGTGAGCGAAAGCCTAGCCAATGTTTTCGTCTCTGCTAAAATTAGCCACGCATGAAGGCTTCCTCTTCACGATATGCCAAGGTGGCGGACTGCAAACTGTGCTACTATGCGTTGCATGTTCGAGACGAGCCTTATCAACCTCCTAATCTCTGCACATTGATTTGCGTACAGAGACGCGGACGCCGAGTCTCTAGCCATCTGGGCGTTCACGCATTTCTCAAAGATCTCCTTGTCCCGGAGTTTCAGTCTATTCTTGAACTTCTCGAGCCTGCTGAGTTGGGTTCTCATCTGTCTAACAGCTTCTGCAATTTCTGGTGATGAAGGAAATTGTTTCGGAGCGGGCTGGCTGATCGGGTATATTCGAATTGCCATTAATCGCTTCTTCTCAAGTCTTGCAAGCGTTTTACTTGTTCTGCCGCTTGTCCAGTTGAGGCGTGTTGATGCATCTTCGACTGTACTTCCAGGATTCTCTGAGATGAATCGGGATAGCTGCTCTTCATCTCGATCGATCTCGACTTTAGGTCGCCTCTTGGCTTTAACACTCATCGATTGCCCTCTCCTTAGATCCTAGCTCTTCCATCCAGCTTTTCCTCTCATAGGAACGAACGCCACGCCGCCTAGACTTTGTCTCGATGTCGTTCCATCCGGATGCTTTCTAACCCTTACCAATTCTTGATAGAAATGCATTCCTCCAACTGGGATAAGTAGAACTCCGTTAGGTTTCAATTGTTCAACCAGCTCGTCGGGGATGTCTGGAGCTGCGCTCGTTACAATTATGACATCGTAGGGGCTGCTCTCTTTAAGGCCGATAGATCCGTCTCCATGAATCACTGTCACACGATCGTAATAGCTGGACTTCTCTAGATTTCTCCTCGCCGATTCAACTAGCTCTTCGATTATTTCAACGGTCCATACGTGCCCCCACTTCTCCTTCGGTAGGTCGGTTGGAGCTACGACTTCGGCGTATACGCAACTCATATACCCGCACCCTGCTCCGACTTCAAGAACCTTCTGGCCGACTTTCAATTCTCCATACTCACAGAAGATAGCGGTCATATGTAGCGCACTAGTCGTCTGACCGTATCCTATCGGCAGCGGCGTATCGGCGTACGCGTACTGCTTGACATCGTTGGGAAGGAACTCCTCGCGTGGAACATTAAGCATAGCTCGAATAACGCTCGGCGATCTGAGTACACCTTCAGCTTTCAATGCATCTACAGCCGCTTCCTTTTGCTTGCGAAAGTCTTGCCTCATCTCTTTCACCAATCTATTTGATTCCCAGTTTGTCTAATTTAAATTGGATGAGAATGTTAATCAATCTCACTTAAGCGCAAAAGGGCCTTTGAGGCTGAAGGGGAGTTGGGCTCTGGCCAAAGCATTTGAGTACATCGTTGCCAGAGGTCATCCGAAGATTCTGGCAACTCACAGGACAACCTTCGAGATCACCAAAGATGAGCACTTGACTGAGCGTGGGGACTGCATAGTGGCGGTACAATCCACAAAGGGCGCTAAGGATCTCTCCTTAGATTTTCGAAGGCTAGCTCGAAATGATTCTGCGAGAATAACCATTGTCCTACAGGCAGACGGAAGAAGCGAGATGTCGACTGGGCGGGGAACGAGGCGGCTCTCCTTTACTCACCCGTCCGACATGGTGGTCAGGAAAAGCGGATTCGTCTGCGGGAGAACGCTGATGACCCATTCAAATAAGTCAGCATCAGATTTCTCACGCTCCTTTGTTAATGAGCTTCGAGACCCGAACAAGAGAATCGAGATCACGTTGATCGCCGAGGTTTAAAAGAGAAGACATAAGTCGCCACTTCAGTCTTCTCTGATGTAGGGGAAGTGATTGCCCGAGATATCAGCTGTCCTTGAGAAGGTCGTCAAGATCCTCGAGAAGAGCGGCGTCGACTATGGTGATGTGCGATTCGACTCATCCAGTATAACAGCCATTAGTAAGAATGTTGCTGAAGAGAACTTCGCCTCCGGGTCCATACGAGGGTATCATATTCGAGTTTTGAGGGGTAGTGAGTGGCGTGCAATCAGTCTATCGGATGTTGAAGCAAGAGAGGTTTTATCCTCAGCGAAGAAATTGGCGAAATTCTCGCCGACCTTGAAAGAGAAATCGTCATACTCGAAGCTGAAGCCTTGGACTTTCAAGAAGGAGTATAAGTGCAGAAAAGATCCAACAGGCGTTGAGTCGGAAGAGAAGATAGCGCTTGTAAGAGAATTGTATGAGCGACTTAAAGGATTTGACGAGAGAATAGTGAATGCGGGAGCTCGTTATGCAGACGACATAGTTGAAAAGTACTTTATGAACACTGAAGGGTCTGAACTCTACTATAGAGCGCCTGTCATCAGGGTCGTGTTAGTCTCATTCGCGAAGTTTGGGAAGAACATTCAAGTGGACCATATGGCTCACGGGGGATTTGGGGTAGGATACGAATTCATCGATCGCCTAAATATTGAGGAGGATTGCAGATCCGTATCCAAAGGAGCTGTTGAGCTTCTAAACGCTGATCGAGCGCCTAGCGGAAAACTTCCGGTTGTGCTTGACGCAGAGATGGCTGGGCTGATCGCGCATGAGTCTTTCGGCCACGGGTTGGAAGCTGATCAAGTCTTGAGGAATCGCTCTTTCCTCTCGAATATGGTCGGAAAGAGGGTTGCCTCCGAGTTGGTCACGATTGTCGATAGCAGTTCATATGAGTCTGCTTACGGTTCCTACCCATTCGACGATGAGGGGGTTCGCTCAAGAAAGAACACAATTGTTGAAAGAGGCATTTTGAAGGGTTTCCTCCATTCAAGAGAGACAGCGTCCAGCTTCAACGTTGCGCCTACGGGAAACGGGAGAGCTGAAAGTTTCTCGCATAAGATCTTCGTCAGGATGAGCAATACATACTTTGAGAAAGGAGAATGGAAGCTTGAAGAGATGTTAGAAGACATTGACTACGGCGTCTACCTAGTTAAGGGTTCGCATGGGATGGAGGATCCGTTGGGAGGAGGATTGCAGATCTCCTCTGTGAAAGGGCTCTTGATAGAGCATGGAGAATTTACTAAGCTTTTGCGTTCAATTTCGCTTTCAGGAAACGTTCTAGAGCTATTGAGGAATGTAGACGCTGTTGGAAGGGATTTCAAGCTCGATTCAGGTACTTGCGGCAAGGGTTTTGAGGATTTCGTCCGGGTTACCTCTGGAGGCTCAAGTCTTCGTGTTAAGGAGGCCATTGTAGGTGGCGGGTAGACTGCTCAATAGGATTGAAGCTTCGCTTAAACGGATGAAGATCAATGACTATGAAGTGTACATGCAGATTCCTGAGGTCAGTGAACTCTATCTGCGTAGGTGCGAAAGAGAACTCGTCAACGAAGTTCGACAGGTGGGTTACAGCGTTAGAGTCCTTGAGAGAGGCTTGGGGATGGCTTGTTGCAATCAGATCGACGATCGTAGCATCAAGAGATGCGTAACTCAAGCCCGAAGGATGGCGAGGCAGTCTAAAGAGGAGAAACTGGTCTTTCCAACCCAGAAGCCCACGCCCAAAGTCGATATCAAAGATCAAAGGATATGGAATGAACCTAAGAATGTTGTTGACGAGTTCCAAGAGGAACTTGTAGAAGTGGCTGCTAAGATCGGCGTTGAGCTCCCTTTCGCCAAGATTCGAGCTTTCAAGATCCATTCGATGATCGTGAATAGTGAAGGTCTGGACCGGGAGAAGGAGGAGACCTACTTCTTCACCGAGATCTGCTACAAGTCTTCAAGGGAACGCAGCCTCTCCGAGTTCTGGACCACACGTTATGCAAGGCGCATTGAAGATGTGAGTCTAGCATCTGTTGAAAGATGGGCTGAGCTCTCGAAAGCTAACTTATACGCGAAACCACCTAAGACAGAAAGACTCGAGGTGATCCTCTCACCGCAAGTCATATGCGATCTATTCGTCCCTGTGATGAACGGCCATTGCACGGGTCTAAGTTTGAAGCAGGCGATTTCAAGGTTTGAGGAAGGAGAGACCGTTGCTGACGAGACGCTATCGATAGTCGATGATGGACTGCATCCGTTCGGGATTCAGTCCTCTCCATTCGACGATGAAGGGAATCCTCAATCCAGGACGGTGATTATAGATCACGGGGTCTTTAAGAATAGGGTGTACGATCAGTATTACGGTCTATTGTACGGCAAGGAGTCGACGGGAAACGGACTCCGCCAAGGCATGGTTTCATTCCTAGTTGATGAGAAGTTCAAGGCCGTCCCTCGAAATCAAACATCCAACCTAGAGATCAAGTCGGGAGAGAAGTCTCTTGAAGAGTTAATCTCAGAGATCGAGAGAGGGCTCCTAGTATACAAGTTCTCTTGGGCTAATCCTGATGAAGCGACAGGAATATTCGCTTCAGAGATAAGAAACGCCAGTTTGATAGAGAAAGGGGAATTGGCGTATCCAGTGAAAGGCGGGTTGATCGCTGGCGATATCTTCAGTTTGATGAAGAATGTAACAGGGATCTCAAATCAATCGGAGATAGTTTCAGGCGAAACCGCATTCAGCTGTATAACCCCTTGGCTAAGGTTCAAGGATGTACAGGTGGCTGGAAGGTAGCTCCTCGCTACTTTTCTTATCTTAAAGTTTCCAGACGCTAGGTCTTCCTCACTCCACCTTGGCGTCGATAGCGACTTGCCATTCATAGGGAGCCGTAGATTTGACTGTTCTTACATTGAGGGAACTTTCAATCTTCCGCCCTGATTTGAGGACTGCTTGCTCTAGATCTTCTTTGGCTCTGCCTAGCGGGTCCGGCTCGATAGCGAAGGAGTAGTAGTGAACTATTCCGCCGGTAGGCTTCAGCGCCATGCATGCCGAATCTATGAATCTTAGGGCTTGTTCAGGTAGATTCATTATCACTCTGTCCGCCTTTCCGGCAAAGTGTTCTTTGATAATTGTTCCAGCGTCGCCTAGAACCGGAGTCACCTTGCCTTGAACTTTGTTGAATACGATGTTCTCGTTGAGGAACAGAATAGCGTCTGGGTTCGCGTCGATCGCATAAACTCGGACTTTTCCTACTCTCTTAGCTATGAGTATCGAGAATGGTCCTACTCCAGCGAACATGTCTAGAACGGTTTCACCCTCCTTGACTTGCGAGGCCACTCTTTCATGCTCGAACGATAATCGTGGGCTGAAGTATACCTTTCTTACATCCAATCGGTACATGCAGCCGAATTCTCTGTGAGTCGTTAGAGTTTCACCTTTTCCAGCTATAATCTCGAACTCTCTGATTCGGTATTTCTCTGAGATCGGGCTTGCCTTCGCAAGGACTGTATGGACCTTGCTGTTCACTTCAACTATGGCTTCTCCAATCCGGGCCCTATGTTCATGCAGCTCCAGAGGAATCTCGATGACGGCTACTTGACCTATGATATCTATTGACTTTGGCAAGCTTGCTAGTAGGCGAGGTGGAAGTCGATCAGCTAGAACATCGAAAATATTCCTTGATTTGATCCTCCTTTTCTGAAAATCAGTCGTCTCGATTAGCACTTCCGCAAATTGTCTCTGGAGGTCTTCCAGCTCTTCGGTTGATGGTTCTCTCAAAATCGGTATGATCAAGTGATCATTAACGGTTCGAACTCTGAGGCTTAGGTCCAGCAGGCCTAGGCGTCTTAGAGTTTGTAGCGCTTTCTCACCCAAGTCCTTGCGGACTCTAACTCCTCTAGAGGTCTGCAATTTCGACGGTGCTCCCGTTAGAGGTGGTTCTTGGCCTCATTCGAGATCCAGTATTAGAGGTTTAGGCTTCAACATGTGAATATATTGCTCTGATGTAACCAATAACCTCATTTGCGCGATGACAGTAGTAGAAGCATTGTGAGGGTTCAGTTTTGCCTATGCCCGTTTTCAAGATTGAGGTTGACACTACGGCGGAGGCTTGGGAGAGAGCGGTTATCGAAGTCTGGACTAAAGGTGTCAGGAAGCTGACGCAGTATACTCGACCTAAGGAAGGTGGAGGTTCAGTGTATCAAGAGAGTAGAGCTGCCACTATGCTGGTTGTCATAAGAGATCCTTTGAAGGAGCCTAGGATTCATGCTGGCGATGTTATGGGTCAACAAGCAGTCATAGCGGGATATATTGATGAACTGGTGGAAGGGACTAAGAATCACTATATCGGGAAGGGCTGGGACTACACTTATCACGATAGACTCTTCAACTACGTTGGTCCGTCTTTGGACAAGATAGATCAAGTTAAAGACTTCATCGTCGAGGGTTTGAAGAGAGGCGAGATCTTCTCTAGGAGGCTGCAAGCAGTCACTTGGCAGACTTGGAAAGACATCAAGTCTGAGAGTCCTCCATGCCTCCAGAGGATTTGGGTTACCGTTCCCACAATGGATTCAAAGCCGGAGCGCGGCAAGACCTACAAGATCGATCTACAGACCTGCTGGAGGTCTAGAGATCTCTTCGACGCTTGGGAAGCCAA
>Ga0315308_1001728_pt1 | contig 12480 bp, 12 predicted proteins | sample TDP3_MG_FD_203078 | JGI IMG/M metagenome (GOLD analysis project Ga0315308, IMG submission 203078) | Freshwater sediment microbial communities from Lake Towuti, South Sulawesi, Indonesia - TDP3 | ecosystem: Environmental > Aquatic > Freshwater > Lake > Sediment | place: Indonesia: South Sulawesi... | reverse complement strand
ACTTCTTCCATGAGGAGGCGCGCCCGGCTCACAGTCACCTCTAAATCGAAAAGAATCGCTTCGCGTTCTCGGTTGTTACATCGGCTATGATCCGCGTGTCGACTCCTTTCAGTTGGGCGACAACATCAGCTATCGGAACTAGGAAAGCCGGCTCGTTTCGCTGTCCCCTGTATGGCTGCGGGGCCAGCCAAGGACAATCGGTTTCAAGAACAAGATTTCGTGTAGGAATGGCCCTTGCGACTTCATGCAGGCGCCGAGCGTTCGGAAAGGTTACCGGTCCTGCCAAGGAGATCATGCACCCGAGCTGTAGATACTGCAACGCCACATCCATACTTCCGGACCAACAGTGTACCAGAACCCCCTTGCCAGAGAACCCACGAAGAACCTCAAGTGTCTCCTGTTCTGCACTTCTTTGATGAATGACAGAGGGCAGTGAAAGGTCTTTGGCCAAAGCTAGTTGCCGCTCGAACGCTTTCCTCTGCTGATCTCTCGGCGATAGATTGCGATAGAAGTCTAAGCCTATCTCGCCGATAGCAACGACCTTGTCTTCTCTGGCCAGATCGGATAGCGCCCCTGCTGTACTCTCGGCAAAGGAGTTGGCACTATGTGGGTGAATTCCGATTGCTGCGAACACGCCTTCGTGTTGCTTCGCAATGTCAATGGCCTGCTTGCAGGCCGCTAAGTCATACCCGACGTTCACGATCGCCTCGACATCTTTCCTCTTGGCGCGTTCAATGACCTCGGTCCTGTCTGAGTTGAACGATGGCCATTGCAGATGAGCATGAGTATCAATGAGCATCGGCCTCGGATTTCCCTCCTATCAATCGATGATGTTCTTGAGCCATGCAACGATTCATCACGACGGTCAGACCGGCTCTTGACGCCACTCCGGCGGCATCGACGTTCACAATTCCAAGTTGCATCCACACAACCTTCAACCTGCCAAACCTTTGCTTCAGTCTGACTGCTTCATCCACCACAGCGGGAACGTCTTCGGGCTTCCGAAACACATCAACAATCTCTATTTCTCTAGCCAATGCGTCGGGGACCTCATTCAAACTAGGATAGGCCTGTATTCCCATGATCGATGTGGTTGTTGGATTTATCGGAACGATCCGATAGCCATTTCCCTTAAGGTACGCTGCGACTCTCCTGCTTTCCTTGTGGGGATCCTTTGAAATGCCTACAACGGCAACAGTCTTGTAGCTTGACAGTATTCTCCGGAGCTCCTCATCCGAACTCATCGCATAGACCTCGCTGATTAATCTCCTAGACCGAGTGCCTTAAAGGAGCCTTGAAAACCTGAGAGCAATCCGAATAGCACTTTGGTGATGTCAAGTGCGACACAGAACCTTAGGCAGGACCAAACTCAAAGTCTCAGAAGTGGGGTTCGGCGGCATTCCCATACAGACTGTCAGCCACAGCCAAGCAGTCGCGGTCGTCAGACGAGCCTTGGATCTTGGAATCAATTTCATAGACACAGCTCGAGTGTACACAACAAGCGAAGAGAGGATTGGAGAAGCAATTCGGGGGCAGCGAGGCAAATGTATGATAGCGACCAAGACGGTCGCGCGGACCGCTCAGCAGGCAGAGAAGGACCTTGACGCAAGCCTCTCGAAACTGGGAATATCAAGTGTCAACCTGTACCAGCTCCATAATGTAAACAGCGACGAAGCCCTGAGAGAGGTCACGAAGCAGGGCGGGGCCCTAGACGCCTTCAAGAAGGCTCAGCGGGAAGGAAGAATAGACTTCATCGGAATAACGAGCCACCGGCCAAGCGTTCTCGTCCAAGCAATAGACAGCGGTGAATTCGACACAGTAATGGTCCCACTAAACTACGTGGAGCGCACACCACTTCAAGAACTCATCCCACTCGCAAATAGGCAGGACATAGGAACGGTCATAATGAAGCCCTTGGGAGGAGGAGCCCTCACGAACGCCATAGAAGCATTGAGGTTTGTTCTCAAGCAGCCTGTCTCAACTGTTGTGCCAGGTGTATGCTCGATCGAGGAAGTTGAACAGAACGCGGAGGTTGGATCCACGCCTCTAATACTGGACAGAGAAGCGGAGGTCCGCCTCGAAGAGCAAGCGAAGAGCTTGGGACGGCTCTTCTGTAGAGCGTGCGATTACTGCCAACCATGTCCTGAGAGCATTCCAATATCCTCTCTTCTACGAGTTGACACGTTCATCAAACGCATGGGTTGGGACGGTTGGTACTCAAGAAACCGAAACACCATAGAAAGATACGAGAAATGCCAAGAGTGCAGGCAGTGCGAATCAAAATGCCCCTACCAGCTGCCGATTCTGGAACTCATGGCTCAGAAGGTACAATGGCTTCGTGAACACTACGGGCACGTTATGGTTTGAGCATCTGTCTCCGGAGGCTAACCAGATGCAAGCTGAATCATCGAGTCCAAGGCCAAGGATGTGGTGGGCTGGTCCAGCGATCGTCTACCTAGGATCTCTGGCATCCTTGATCCTTAATCGAGCTGCGGGTCAGATTGCGAATACAGTCATTTCATACGTCGCACTTCAGGCGCTGGTTTTCGCGATTCCGTTATCCGTCATCATTTTCTGTGTCAAGGTCCTTGAGAGCACAAGTTTTTGGTCATCCACAGGCTTCGGGAAAACCTCGTGGAGGAGGATAGCGCTGTACACACTCATCTTGAACTTCCTGTCGTTTCTTTTGAGCGCATCATTGTTCTCGGCCGGAGAATATTTGACGCCTAGATTGCCAGAGGGAGCACGGTACGATCCCGGGGCCGTACATACCGCTTTCCAAGGCCTACCAAGAGCGGCATATTGGTACATGATCCTCACCTCTGTCGTCTATGCCGGCTTCGGAGAAGAGGTGACTTTCAGGGGATATATTCTAACTCGGCTGCTGAGGAAGGGCCAAGTCTTTGCAGTCATAACGAGCGCGCTCATGTGGAGTTCGCTGCATCTCTGGTATTTGCCCACATTGGGCTCCACCGGGATATGGCAGCACATCGATGTGTTTCTTACGGGCATATTGTTCGGCGTAGTGTACGTAAAGGCAAAGAGCATTCTGCCACTCATCATAGTTCATGGGTTTGCAGACATACTGCTCCCGCTCTCTTTCCTGTATCCTGATGGCGCTGTCGATGCCGGAGCCTTTATCGTCTTGATACTCGGCCTGCTCACAACCGCAGGTTTCACTATCTACTGGCTTTACCGGAGATTTGTCCGCCCGGATTCGCTTGTCTGAACGGAGTTGGATCCCCGCCTCACTCCGGGCTTTCCTCTATGATCTTCACCCCGGAGGAGGTCCCGATTCGCGATGCACCAGCTTCGATCATCATCATTGCATCTGAGTACGACCTTATGCCGCCTGCCGCCTTGACGCCCATAGAGTTGCCGACGGTCTTTCGCATAAGTCGAATGTCCTCCGCTTTCGCCCCTTCGGCGAAGCCGGTTGAAGACTTCACGAAATCGACTCCGATGTCTTTGGCCAGCAGGCAGATGTTGACCTTCTCCTCGTTCGTGAGGAAACACGCCTCGATAATGACTTTGAGAATCATGCCTTTTCCTTTCACTGCGGCGAACACCGATTCCATGTCTCCCCGTACGTCGTCAAGTCGTCCAGATTTTAGAGCGCCAATGTTAGCGACCATGTCTATCTCGGAGGCCCCATTCCGGATCGCTTCTTCCGCCTCGAACATCTTCGCTTGGGAAGTGGTGGCCCCCAGCGGAAAACCAACAACGGAACACACGGCCGTCTCAGAACCATCTAAGAGCTTCGCCGCAAATCTGACATTCGCCGGATTCACGACGGCTGCCTTGAATCCGTAGGATTTGGCCTCTGTGCAGAGGCGAACTATATCGTTGTCCGTCGCGTCTGGCCTCAGGTTGGTATGATCTATGAGATGAGCGAGATGCTGTTTTTCCAACATTTTTCACGCCTAGCGGACATAGAAGTGTGTGCAGGGTAACGAAGCTCTCTTTACTAAAGGCTTCCGCAGGCAGTAGGCAGTACTAGGCGCTGGTGGTTCAGATGAAAGGTTCAAGAAAGGCTAACATCAATTCAGAAGGCTGAGAGGGAGACGTAAACGTCAGAGAGACTCAAGACTGCTCTCAAATCCGTTGTGGCCGCAGGCTACCAGTTCGACAAGGCCTGCCTCGACCTACTGCGTCTTCTCGAGGGAAAACTTGACCTAGAGCAACTGGCAGAGGCGATCGTCAATGAGGCAACGAAATCTAAGCTCTCGCCTCCCATAATCGACAGAACTTTTCTGGAGAGCGTTGCCCTCAGGATCAGCCCAGAGCGAATTCCCTCTCCCGCACCGGTTTCGCCCAACGGGACTGCCGCGACTATCCCTTACGCCAAAGAGGTAGAGGCGCAAGTCGAGGTTCTGGAGGACCTAGACGCCGAGATGGGATCCAAGGCGTCTGTCGACGACTTCTGCCGATACTTTCAAACAAGGTTTAGGAAGCTCCGAGAAATCTTCAGCGAACGATTGGACGCGCGTGGCGCCGGCACCATTGGCGAGTCATTGAAAGCCCAACTCAACGAGAAAGTCAGATTCGTCGCTATGATCATGGATAAGAGACACCGAACATCGCAGATCTTTCTGAATGTGGACGACGATGAGAATTCAGCTGTGGTAATCGTGCAGAAGAACAATGTCGATGCCTTTGCGACGGCTCAAAGTGCTCCCTTGGATCAAGTCGTCTATATCGAGGCCATTCGAGGAAAAGGTGAAATCTTCATCTGCGAGAGGTTGAGCCTTCCAGACATTCCTGAACATCGGCCTAGACGATCAGCTGATCCTGTACTTGCAGCATTACTATCAGACACTCATGTCGGAAGCAAGATGTTCCTGCGCGAGCAGTTGGAGAGGCTCATCCTCTGGCTGAACGGAAAAGTCGGTACAGCTACTCAACGAGAACTTGCAGGTCATGTCAAGTACGTAGTGATTGCCGGCGACTTGGTCGACGGCGTAGGGGTCTACCCAGACCAAGACCGCGAACTTGCTATTCCTGATGTCTATGCTCAATACAAGGTTGCCGCACAGTTCCTCGAACAAATACCCGGTTATGTTGAAGTAGTCTTCATTCCGGGAAATCATGACGCCACTAGGCAGGCACTCCCGCAACCTGCCGTGGCCAAGGAATTCGCTGAGCCCGTGTACGATGCCAGAAGTATCCGCGCGTTAGGGAATCCTGCACGGATCGCGTTACACGGAGTACATTTCCTAGTCTATCACGGCCGTTCACTTGATGACGTAGTTGCAACGGTTCCAGGCGTTACCTTCCAAGCCTCCGACAGGGCCATGGAACATCTTCTACGGTGCCGTCATCTGGCGCCGGAGTACGGGAAGAGAACCTCGATCGTCCCAGAGCGAGAGGACAGACTTGTCATACGCGACGTACCTGATGTCTTTCACTCCGGCCACGTCCATGTCCTGAAACACAAAGAATATCGAGGCACAGTCATAGTGAACTCCGGTGCTTGGCAAAGCCAGACAGAATACCAACGAAAGATGGGACTGGTCCCGACGCCTGGGATCCTACCGGTCCTCAATCTGCAAACTCTGCAGGTAAACCAAGTTGACTTCACGCAGGCATGAGAAGTCGCTCGCGAAGGTGCTGGCCTTTGAGGACGGACCATTCTCGAAATCCGACAGATACTGTCTTCTAGTGGGCGTCCTTGTCGCCCGCAACCTAATTGAGCAAGTGCTACTCGATCGAATACAAGTCGATGGAAGAGATTGCACGCAGAAGGTCATCTCACTGGCGAAGCGTTCGAAGGACACTGATGTCATCATGCTACCTTCAGTCTCGCTCGGCGGATTCAATGTGATCGACCCGTACAGGCTTCGCAGGCGACTTAAGCTACCTGTCATAGTGGCCAACCCGGAAAGACCTCGGTTACGAGCAGTCCAAGAGGCCCTAAGGCGTCACTTTCCAGATTGGAGGCAGAGAGTCCGAGTTTTCGAGTTGATGGGCTCGCCTGATGCACTACATCTTGGACGTGATGGAGTGCTGTACTTCTATCCGGTAGGGATTCAGGCGAGGACCGCTCGGACCATTCTACATCACATTACTTATTTCGGTAAGAAACCAGAGCCTCTTCGAATTGCTAGGATCTTGGCACGGGCGTTATGCTCTACGTCGCCTCTCAAGACAGCGCGGCGAGTATGATATTAAGCGCGAAACCAACGCCTCATCCGAGAATATATCCAACAATGTCTTGGGAGGTATTCCCAGCCGTATCTTTTTCGTTCTACCGTGGCGACCAAGGCTGACCACACGAGCATTCAGAATTCCCATTATGTCGAGTTCGTTAAGCAGACCGCTCACCCTCCTCTGTGTTAGTGGCTCTACGTTTGTTATTCCACAAAGCTCCTCGTATACGTTGTAGACATCACCGGTGATTGCCCCTCCCTCCGTCCGATCGTTTATGAGATATGTCGCCGCGAGGACAACTTTCGAGTGAAGCGGCAGCGACCTCAGGACCTCGGCAACCCGGTCTTCTTCGATCTTATGTTGTGCCAGCTTCACGTGGCCCTCGTCTACGGTGTTTGCACCTTCTCTCTCTGCGAGCTCGCCAGCGACGCGCAACAGATCCAGAGCTCTTCGAGCATCCCCATGCTCTCCTGCTGCAAGCGCCGAACTGAGACGGAGAGTCGACTCCGGCAGTGCATTCTCAATGAACGCAAGCCTTGCCCGCGCAAGCAAGATGTCGTAGAGTTCATCTGCCAAGTACGGACGGAACACTAACTCCTCCTCGCTGAGTGAACTCAGGATCCTAGGGTCAAGGAAGTCCTTGAAGTGAAGGTCATTCGATATGCCGACGATTCCTATCCAGCTTCCTCTCAGAGACTCGTTTATTCTAGTCATCTCGTAGAGGAGGCTGTCGTCATTATGACGCTTGACTAATGCGTCGACCTCATCAAGGACCACGATCATGCATTGCCTCGCCGAGGCCATCGCACTGCGGAATCGATCGAACACCTCTCCGGAGGCCAGTCCTGTAAATGGAATGTTGACCGATATCGCGTGACAGAGATCTGCGAGGACACGGTAGTTCGTTCCGGCCAGGCGACAGTTTACGTACGACACCCGTATTGGTGCACCAGTTTCAGCTGCTCTCCTTTCCAGATGCGAAAGGACCAGCCTGGCCACAGCTGTCTTCCCCGTTCCCGTCTTCCCGTAGATGAACGTGTTCGATATCTTAGAGCCGTCGAGCGCCGGAGCGACTATGGCACCGAGCCTATGTATGTGTTCGTCTCTGTGAGGCAGTGTGTCCGGCATGTAGTCATGGCGAAGCACATCTCTGTCGGCAAAGATCTTTGTGCCGGACAGAAACTTGTCGAAGACCCGGTCGAGGATTATGCCGGAACCCAGGCAAGAAGCCTCCATCAGTCGCAGACTTCGAGCCGAAATATTAATTGTTCTTGTACAGGAAAAACGACTAAGAGCAACACTTCTCTGCAGTTACACTCCATTGTCTTCTCGGGCCAGATGTGTGCGCTGGAGGCCGGCACCCCTTCGTTTCCACTGGAGCCGTTTTGACTCCTAGGGAGGTTGTTGTTAGGTGTTTGGGTATAGACTCCAAACGGTATACGCTCATCGCTTTCTTAAGCCATTTCGGTATACTCCTCTGTACTTTGAGCACTCCCCGGTTCGAGTGTCGGTGCTCTCAATCGACTCTGCCATATTGCGTTCCAATGGAAACTGGCGGGCCGGGTCCACTGGAAACAGCCCGGCCAACTGCAGCGAACAATTCAACGCGGCAGGCCATCGCCGGAGTTGAACACATTGGTGAGGGAGAATCCGGTTCACTTTCGGTGAACGGCTGAGATACTCGTCTTCTTGGCGTGGAGCGTCGTCATTCCCATCCGCAGGATGCTCAACTCGGCGCCGGTAGTGAACCGGTTGGGTATGAAGTTCACCAAAAAAGGTATTAACTTGTGAACGGAAAAGGGGGGGCGGCAGCTGAAGCTTCGTTGGTGGGATGGTGCCGGCCCGCAAGGTAAGGGTGGAGTTCTTCGACGATGTCGGTACGAAGCACACGATCACTGTCGAAGGGGCCATAACCAAGGACAAGATCAGCAGGGTCTTAGACTATGTGGAGTTGATGGGTAGATTACACGCCTCGCAGCATGGGGACCCTCGCGAGTCGTCCCGCCAGAAGTTCGAAAGAATCCGTGACCTCCTCTCTCAATTCCAAGGCAGGACCTTCAGGTCCAACGAAATGCAACAGGCGTACCAGCAGAGACATGGGGAACCAATTGCCCTGAGCACAGTGTGCACCTACCTCTCTAGGTTCGTGGACAGGGGCGTGGTGCTGCGCTCAGGCTCGTCGGCCGAGTGGCTGTACACGGTAAAGCCTCAAGGAACGCTCTCATGGGACAGCGTCTTCTCGAAGTGACTTGTCCTCATAGGTTCTGAGAAGGGCTTTCCCTTCACATGTCAGCGCATATTTCGGAATGTACTCTTGCGTCTGCTGCTCCAGTATGCCCTGTTCGACCATCTTTCTCATCATTCTGCTTGTGTGTTCTCGGCTTCTGCCTATCATACGGGAAATTTCAGTTGATGACTTGGCTTCAGCATCGGTCGCCCGCAACATTCTGAGGTGCGCATCTGAGAGCCGGTATCTCTGCTGCGAGGAGATAGCCCCAAGAGGTCGCCCTGCTTTGATCGCTTCCACCTGTTCCTTGAGCCTTTCATTTTCTGCGACCAGATGCGAAACAATTTGCTTGAGCTTGATTACGCTGTCCGTGAGGTGCTTGTTTGCCTCAAGCGCCGTCTCAATGTTCTGCGCTAGTTGGCTCGGTTGCAGGGCTCCTTCCTTGCGAGATGCCCCTCCGAGTTCCGTTGACTTCAGTTCCTCCAATTCGCGGCGGACCGAGTCTATCATGCGCCTCTGGTCGTCAAGGCGTTTGACGATTCCCATGACCGTCCATTCACCGAGGTCAGGTGGCCTAGGGTGATTGGTCCTTCGTTGTGGCTCGGTCAAGTTCCGGCTACTCCATCGTCATGATGGTTTGTGAGAGTGTATATCTACGTTTTTAACAGTGGCCTTGAATGTTCTGATTCGCAAATGGCTGGGGCAAGTATTGGAAAAGGTCGGCGCCAAGCTTCACTTCAAGGGGATCGTACAGGGAGTTGGCTTTAGGCCCTTTCTCTATAACTTGGCGGCCTCGCATGGCGTGGTAGGCTATGTCCGTAATACGGGCGACGCTGGCGCCGAAGTTTACATCGAGGGACATCGCCCCAGAGTAGATGACTTCACCGGTGAATTGAAGACGAGATCCCCGCCGGTATGCGAAGTGACCGACATACAGGTGGAGCTGACGAACTTCTCAGGGAAATTCCGGAACTTCACGATCTATGCTAGCGATCAACGACGATCCACTTCCAACTCGATGATACCCCCCGACATTGGGATCTGTGAACAATGCTCAGCTGACACCTTCAACCAGAAGTCGCGGTGGCACTTGTATCCATTCACATGTTGCGCCTCGTGTGGCCCAAGGTTCACCGCTGTGTTCGACCTTCCCTACGATAGAAACCGGACTAACATGGTGAACTATCCGCTCTGCCCGAAATGTCGTAAAGAGTACGAAGATCATCACGACAGGCGGTTCCATGCGCAAGGAATCTGTTGCGTGGACTGCGGCCCAGAGATGAGACTCTATGATAGCAGGGGGCGCATCATTGAGGAGGGCCGAGCTCTCGAGGAAGCAGCGCGTCTCATTGGCGAAGGCGCAGTCATAGGAGTGAAGGGAATAGGCGGAATCCATATCGCAGCATCCGCAGCTGAAGACGAACCTCTTCTTAAGATCCGTACGCGAAAGAGGAAACCTTTCGAACCGTTCGCCGTTATGTCGAGAGATATCGGCAATGTACGTAAGTTCGCCTATGTTTCGGATCTTGAGGCACAACTCTTGCAGGACTGGCGGAGGTCGATAGTCGCGCTGAAGAAGTTGCGAGACAGAGTTCTCTCTGATTTGGTGGCGCCGGGCTTGGATACGGTGGGCGTTATGTTGCCCTACACTGGGATTCATCTTCTTCTAACCAGTCATTGCCAAGAGACTGCTCTTGTGATGACGAGCGGAAACATTTCGGGGCTACCTATGGCGATCGTCAACGATGAAGGAGTTCAACAACTCTCTGATGTGGTCGACTACTTTCTGTTCCATGATCGTGCGATCACCTCACGCTGTGATGATTCTGTCGTCAAGGTCTTGGGGAATACTCCCACGCTGATTCGACGGTCGAGAGGGTTCGTCCCGACACCGATCGAGGTACCTGTGACAGCTAGGCACGATGTGATAGGCGTGGGCGCCGAGTTGAGAACTGTTGGAAGTCTTCTCCATGAAAATCAGTGTTATCTTACGCAGCACATCGGCGATGTGGATGATCTTGAAACATTGGTTTTCCTTCAGGACGCTCTGCAGCACACGTTAGGATTGGCCGGGCTGTCGCGTGAGGGCCTGGTTGTGGCTCACGATGCACATCCGAGATATCTGACATCGAGATTGGCGAGGGATCTGGCTGACGAATGGAACGGCAGAGCGATATCCGTTCAGCATCACCACTCTCATACAGCGTCCTTGATGGCCGACAACGCTACGCCGGCGGATGAATGCATAGTTGCAATAGCGGTGGACGGTGTTGGTTTCGGTACGGATGGCGACGTTTGGGGTGGAGAAGTCTTGGTTGGTTCGTACAGAGAGTTTGAACGAGTAGGACACCTGGCTAGGCAACCCATGCCGGGCGGAGACACATGCACGATTTTTCCGTTGAGGATGTGCGCCGCAATCCTTGCGAAGCATCTTCAGGATGACAGAGTGAGGTCAATCCTTCTCTCCAAGAATGGGTCCGGGAGGTTGGGAGAGGCGGACCTTGATAGAGTCGAGACACAACTCAAGAGTGGCGTGGCTATGAGTTGGACCTCGAGTGCAGGAAGGGTGCTCGACGCGATGGCTGCAGGATCAGGCATCTGCCTTGAAAGAACCTACGAGGGTGAACCTGCTATGAGATTGGAAGCGGCCGCTGCAGAAGGGAAAGCCACAACACTACTGCAAGAAGACGATTTGGTGATTCGCCAAGATGGCATCTGGGTTGTTGATACGACTAGGCTGCTACTTGAAGCACTTCTAGCTGAGAGCAGGATCCCAATCCCAGATGCTTGCGCATCTTTCCAGTACACTTTGGCGAAGGCTTTGGCTCACATCGCTACAGAGGTCGCAAAAGAGAGGAACATTGCTAAGGTTGGCATAACGGGAGGGGTCGCCATGAACGCTGCCATCGTGGAGACAACTCGGAGATACGTTGAGAAAGAGGGGTTGGTGTTCCTCCAACATAGGAGGGTGCCTCCAGGCGACGGCGGGGTATCCCTAGGGCAGGCAGTCGTGGCTGCCGCAAGCCTGTGACATCACAAGTATCACAAACCCTTTCGCCAAGCGCCCTGTACCAGACCCTTGATTCCCTTTTCAAGTTCCTCCGCAATGAGCTTCATGACTTTAAGCTCCTCGTCTGTAGTTGTCTGCGGTGAGATCCTTCGCTGATCCATATACGTCCTGACTCTGCCTGCTATCTCAAGGAAGGAGGTGAGTTCAGGAGTGTCGAAGAGGCCAACGTAACCAAGGAGAAGGATCGTATAGATCGAGGCAACTATGTTATCTCTGGCTTGGGTCACGGTTCTGTTGAATGACCCCCGAGTTAAATTGGGCCTTCCATGGCGAAGTTTGGCCTTTTCTTGTCCCGAAAGACACCTGCCAGCCAGTTCTTCTCCCAACAGAGAAATCAGAAGGCTTTCGAACTGTGTTTTTGTCAAATTCGAATGTTCGAGCAAAATCTTGACGATTGGGTCTCGAAACGTTCCGTTAAGATGCTGCGTGACAGTGACTTGAGAGGTCATCAGGGTAGATCATCCCGGGATACGGATTTGTATCCAGTGGGGCTTAAGCAGTCTTGATCCCGGTGTCCCAAAGCGTTCTGCAAAACTTTAGGCAAGTAGACAGCTTCTTGCAGCTTGTCAGGGGGAGATTGGTGGCTTAGCGCCCTCTTAGGAGCAGGCTCTCTCTTCTGGTACACCGTATACCATATATGAATGCTTACACCGTATACCGTATATCGCTGGAAAGAGAAATGACTCAAAGACGCACGCCTGTAATCGCATTTGGAAACCAGAAAGGTGGCACCGCGAAGACAACCACAACCATCAATATCGGTCCGTGCTTAGCCGACGAAGGACGCAAGACATTGATCTGCGACTTAGACCCTCAGGGAAGTTGCAGTTTGGGCCTCGGCATCGACAGTTACGGGCTTAAGCATACAATGTATGATGTGCTCTGCAAAGACGGCAATGTTGGCGACGCAATAATTCCAACAGAGATACGGAACCTCTGGCTCTTGCCCGCTAACATAGAGTTAGCTGCTGCCGAGTTTGAGCTTATCTCAGCCCTTAGACGGGAGGAGATCTTCAAGCAGAAGGTTGCACCG
>Ga0315308_1001725_pt1 | contig 12488 bp, 12 predicted proteins | sample TDP3_MG_FD_203078 | JGI IMG/M metagenome (GOLD analysis project Ga0315308, IMG submission 203078) | Freshwater sediment microbial communities from Lake Towuti, South Sulawesi, Indonesia - TDP3 | ecosystem: Environmental > Aquatic > Freshwater > Lake > Sediment | place: Indonesia: South Sulawesi... | reverse complement strand
AACGGCGGACAAAGGTGGAGTGAAAGCAATAACAGAAATTGTGAAAACCACCCAATGTCCAATAGTTTTGATTGCCAATAACGCCTATGACCCGCGCTTCGCGAATCTTCGCAACTACTGCCTCCTAATAGAGTTTAAGAAGCCGCCAGTAAGCGAGGTTATGAAACATCTAAAACGCATATGTGAACAGGAGGGAATTCAAGCCGATGAAAATGCGCAAAAATTTATTGCTCAACGATCTGAGGGCGATGTTCGCTCAGCGGTGAATGACCTCCAAGCTTTGGCTCAGGGCAAGAAAAGACTAACTTATGAGGATGTCTCTTGGCTTGGTTACCGTGATAGACAAGATACAATTTTCAACGTGCTGAGAATGATAATTTATGGAAAAACATGCGTGGGTGCAAAACAAGCGGTTGATATGGCTGATGTTGACATTGACATGCTTTTTGAGTGGATATACGAGAATGTTCCAGCACACTTAACTGATCCCCATGATTTAGCAAAAGCCATGGACGCACTTTCACTTGCAGATGTTTATCGTGGCAGAATTCGCGCCACCCAGGACTGGAGCTTTACACGTTACGTAATTGATTACATGACGGCTGGCGTGGCGATGGCTAGGCAAAACACTAAAGTTCATGGGTGGATACCGTTCAAGTTTCCGGGGCGTATACAAATGTTGTCAAGGTCTAAGGCTGAACGGGCAATGCGGCTAAGCATAGGATACAAGATTAAGCGTAAATGCCACATTTCAGCCACTCGAGCCTCAAAAGACACCCTTCCCTATCTACGAATAATCTTCAAAAACAACGCGAATATGGCAGCTGGAATTGCAAAATGGCTTGATCTAGACCAGGAAATGGTTGAATATCTTGTTGGAAGCAAGGAAAAAGCTGAGGCCATAAATAAACTGTTGAGTTAAAACTTGATTGTTCAAATCAGTGTATTTTACTTCCTTCAACAATATCTTTTTCGGGCTGCAAACACACAACGTTTCCTTTATTGTCTTCAGCAGCTAAGATCATGCATTGGGATTCTATGCCCATGAACTTTCTCCGCTGAAGATTCAGTATAAACGCATATTTTTTGCCAACCAAATCTTCCGGTTTATACCATTGTAGAAGACCAGCAACTGCTTGCCTTTTCTCTGCTCCAAAATCAACAATCATTCTTATGAGGTTTCGGGAACCTGGAATTTGATTTGCCTCCAAAACTCTCCCAATACGCATATCCAGATTTTGGAACTCTTCAAATGATATTTCCATTTTCACAGCCACCATTTTCCAATCTTCAAGGGTAAATACTATTAAGCTTTATGTGTTTTCCTTTTCCGCTTTATCTCTTCAACTGTTTTTGCTACGCCTTCCCAGCCTTCGACAGCCTTCGAATAAACTATTTCGAAAGCTTCCTTCGAAGTTAATCCATGCAGTTCTTCGCCAACAGCTTTTCTCGTGAGATACGCTGCTGCGTTTAAGACTTCGCCATTCAGCCTCGAATCCATTAAATCCGCTAAATGGCAAATCAAAGCTTCAATTGTGTGTGGTCTAATTGGGCCATAATCTCCGTGATGAGCTGACACTACGTGGACTAACTCTAATGGGAAGCCTCTTCGAACAAGCTCTGAAATTACAAGGGATAAATGATCTAAATAATCAGCTAGGCCTGTTGAACTGTAACTCCCGTTTTCATTCACGACGTATGTAGCGGGCTTAAAAATGTCATGCAACAAAACGCCAGCTATGACAATGTCATGGTTTACTTTTCCATAGTAAACCCTCTCCACAGAATTGCATATTGCCAATGCGATGTTGGCTGTTGAAATGATGTGCTCTATGTAACCTCCCGGGTAACAATGGTGATGTGACAGTCCGGCTGGCGATACATCGAAAGGTAACCCGGAATATTTTTTCCCGTTTATTTCAAATGTTGGATTTTCCAATAATCCAATAACCTTCTTCCGAAGGTTCTCATCACGAATCTTGCCCGCTAGCGCTCTAAGTTTTTTATGAAGCAATTGCACTTCACTCACTATTTGTTAATTACTTATATGATATTGATTTTTCGTTTTTCCACTGTTGCTATTTCGTGAGCTTTTAAAATCGGTTCTGCAATACGGTTATAGCGTGCACAGTGTTTAACGATTTTGATGGCTCTTTCCAATGAAACCATGTGTCCAACACTAACATAAACAGGTTTACATCCGCGTTTCGTTGTAACCACTGCACCGATAACTTTGCCGTCGTGCTTTAAAATAGCAACATCCTCTTTGGCTTTAACGCCTTCAACTTCGCCAAACAATATGCCTTTCGCGACACCTATCGTTGGTTTACCTATCACGAGTCCTAAATGGCTTGCGAATCCGCATCTGTAAGGATGCGCAAAACCGTGGCCGTCAACGAGGAAAGCATCCGGCTGCACGCGAAGCTTTTTAATACACAGAACCGTCGGAGGAACTTCTCTAAAAGAAAGCAATGTTGGAATGTAGGGAAAGCAAGTTTTACAAAGGGCTGTTTGTGATTCTACAAGCTTAAGAGAATCATAATCCAAAACGGCTACTGCACCAATAGACATCCCTCTCGCATAGGCAGTATCGACGCCGGCAACAAAACGAATTGTTTCGGGCAATTTATCCTCAAAATCAATCTGTTTGGACAATTGTAACTGTGTTTTATGAGCTTTTTCAACAGAAAATGTAGGTCTAATGCCGATTGCGTTCATGTCATTTTACTCAACGGGCTCTTGAGCTTATCTCCTCTTCTTAACTAATTTATCAAAACGTCTAAGATACCTTTCGAAAGTACTTCTTCGCATTTCCTGCGTTATGTCTCCCCGCGTGGTTTCAATAATTTTTCTTGCGACGTCACATTTTCTTCTAAGGCCAGGAACCAGCATGTAAGCTTCGTCCATAGCCATAAGTTCAATGTAGGTTTCATCCATTGTCTGTAAGCATTTTTCACCCTTTTTAATGTCTCCTTCACGTAAAGCGTCTAGTGCCAAGCGTCTATATTCCCCTATAACATCGGCTAATCCAAGCGCATAATCAACTGAAGGCACGTTAATTTCCTTGGGTGTTACAAATCTCGATTCTTCAATTAGTTTTAGGAATATGTTTGCTTCAGAATACTCTTGAAGTGCAACGCTGAACAGGCCGCTATAAACAATGTCCGGGTATGCCGCTGAGGCATCATTAAGCTGTGAAATAATTTCTTTGGCTTTTTCAATTAGCTTTTTTGCTTCCTTTAACCTTTTTTGATGAATCAGAAGTATTGCTTGTTTTGAAAGGCTTGTTGCTTTCCGCATGTCTTTTTGAGCATTCTCGCGCACTTTTTCCTTTTCTCTCAGCTCTTTCCTTATTTCTCTCAAAATATTTTTTAAAGAGGACATACTGGCACCTATATCAGTTTAAAATAGGGGATGGATAAGTATTTTATTATATCCTCGGAACTGTATCCTAAAAAATAAGATGGGGGCAGTATAGTTTTGTTTTGGATGGTTGTTCGCTACTCTGTTGGTGGTGGTGTTGGTTCTTTCCATTTCTCTATGAGCAGTTTGATGTCTCCAAGCTTGAAAGTTACTTTTACGAATATGGAGTCTGAGCCTTTAAATGGGAACATACTGTCTTCAGCGAAGTCCTTTGGCAAGTAAATCAAGTATTTGCCGTCTTTCCTTCTAAACAAGCGTCCTCTTCCTTCGTTAACCATTTTGTTTACACCTCACTTAAATTATTGGTTTAAGATTTAAACTAAATTAGTGGACAATTATTTAAAAGCTTTATTCTCATTTTATTCAAAAAAGAGTCGCTATTTTCCTAAGGGTTGCGAAGAATTTGAATCATTTGCAAAAATTTGACTGTCTGAATCTTAAGGCTTTTCAAGTCTGCTTAACAATACAACTCGACTGTCCTTTGATTCATCTATGATATTGTAGCCTGTTTCCTTTGCTATTTGCGTTGCAAACTCGCAAATTTCATGATGAGTTGGCATGCTTTCATAGCCCAAACGAAGCCTAGAGAATCCAACGTGCATAAAGGCTTTAGGCTCAATATAGGTTGGGTTAGCCTTTTCAATAAGTTTGGCATAGCCTTCTATATTTTTCATATTTAAACTATGAACAGACGTTATTCGGATCACAGTTGGACATTTAAAGCTGGGCAAAAGCGCTAAAGTTTCATTCATTTTTTCCCAAGCTTTTGAAATTTGGGGACGGCAAACATGCCTAAATGTTTCTTCATCTGGGGCGCAGACAGAAATGTAAAGCTGTGTGGGCTCTTCATTCATTTTTGCTAGGATGGAAGGCACAGTTCCATTGGATACAAGAAACGTGGTGAATCCTCTTCTGTGGAAAGCTTGGATTAGCTCTCCTATGTGCTTGTAGAGGGTTGGTTCACCAGTCAGGCTTATGGCTACGTGCCTAGGTGTTAAGGCTTCTTTGAATTTTTGCTGATTTGTTTTGGCGTTGCCCTTATACCCGCTTAAGATTTCAAGCTGCGCTTTGATACTTCCCTCAACAATATCTTCTGGAGAATCCCATGTTGGCAGTTTCATTTCATCCCATGTAATTTGGAGGTCACCGCTCTGGGCTCTCCAACAAAAGAGACATCGTTGTGTGCAGTAAAAAGCCGCGGGCGTCATTTGTATGCATTGATGCGTTTTTATTCCGTAAAACTTCTGTTTGTAGCATGGTCTGTCATGGATTAAAGTTTCGTAGAGCCACCTACACCTTTTAACCGCTGAATGTCGACCGACGATATGGTATCTCTGCTTCTTCAATGCTTGCATAAGCGGAAGCGGAACCAAAGTTTCCAAACGCGTCACTTTCCTAAGCCGTGCACGCTTTTATGAAAATATGAGATGAAATAATTAATAAAACCAGTTTATTTACCAAAACAGTATTCAACTTTTTGAAACTCGCCACAAAGTTTAGCTACATCCTTTCTAATGTTTTCCGGCTGTTCCCCATCGATGACTGCTCTCTTGATTAACTCAGCTATTTTCAACATTTCCTCTTCCCTCATTCCACGCCTCGTAACCTCACAAGTGCCAATCCTAACGCCACAATCAACAATAATGTTTGCGCGTTGAAGTTTCTCTGCCACGACTCTGCCCTGCTCATAGCCTCCATAATTTAAGATCACTTGATGCGACTGGGTGAACCCTAAGTGTTGGCAGACAACAGGAAAGCCATAATCATGCAAAACTTTGGCTAAGGCTTTTGAGTTGCGGATCATCTGCTTTGCGTAGGCTTTACCGAAATTTTTCATTTCGACTAATGCCAGAGTTAGCGCTGCTATGCGGTTCCAGTGGGCGTTATCCAGAAAGGCTGGATGAATTTTCGCTTTTAGGATTTCTCCGTGTTCTTCCTCTGCCAAAATTATGCCCCCTTGAGGGCCGAAAAAGCTTTTGTGGGTTGAACCAAACAGGGCATGTGCGCCTTCCCTTAGCGGATCTTGAAACTGTTCGCCAGCTATGAGTCCCATGACATGTGAGCCATCAAATCCTACGCATGCACCGTTTTCACGGGCAACCTCGGCTAACTCCTTAACCGGATGCGGGAAAGTAATCAGGCTTGCGCCAAAAATTACGATTTTAGGCTTAATACGTTTTATGGCTTCTTTTGCTTCTTCAACCTTTATGTTCATGTCATTCTTCGAAAAAGGAAATGGCACAGCCTTAAGGCTAAAAAGTCCAGCTAAACCATTTTTCCAAAATCCAGGATATCCGCCATCCTCAGGGGAAACGCACATAAGGCCATCCTTGGCCTTTGCAAAACTAGCTAGGAAAATTAAATCCGCGATATGTCCAGAAAGGGGACGCAAATCCGCAGTCTCAGCTCTAAAAACTTTTTTCGCGATTTCTTCGCCAAACTGTTCGATTTCATCTATGAAGCTTGTACCCATGTAGAAGTGTTTTCTTGAAGTGTAACGATGTCCAAGCTCCGAAGAGAGAAGTTCTCGAACAGCCGGGCTCATGACATTCTCGGAGGGAATAAGGTTCAAGCATTGTTTTCCACGCCACTCTTCATGCTTCTTGACCATGCTTAAAATTTCATCAATCATATCCAATCCTCGTGATTTAGGCAATATTGACTCTTTACGCATTTAAGTTTATTTTTCCGCTGGAGCTTTCTAGTGACTATATTATTTTCTAACCGCTGCTCTTTATCATCTGTTTATCGTTTTAGAGTAAAGTTGCTTGTGTTATAAAAGGTAAAGTTTAAAATGCTCCCTTAATAGTAAATGTTCACACCGTATTGAAGACATCCGCTGAGCAAACGGAGAGTAAATGCAACTTGAAGAAAAATACGATAATAACTATTCTCATGATTATATTAACAATAACGTTTACTTTCACATTACTTCTTCCACACGTAAAGGCAGTTGACGTAGAAATAACTTCCATTTCGCCGGAAACTCACCGCGGAAAAGTTGGAGATGCTGTCCACATCGTTGGAACTATAAACACAACTGGTGGTTTATATAGAATCTGGTTTCACAGCCAAAAAGTCAGCGAAGCAAATGCGACAGAAAATAATGTTGATATGACATTTTCGGTTCCGCCTTTTCCAAAAGAAAACTATACAATAACATTGCAAGATGTTAGTGTGAATATTAACGCTACAACATGGTTCTACATAGACACTGCATATTACATTAGTTTTAATAAAGCAAAAATGCCTAAACCGCCTGAACAACTGCAGGAAAACAGCACAGTTGAAATTTGGGTAAACGTAACTGGTGGAGAACGAGATACCATTTACTCTGCGAACATCACGGTTAATGTTCCCACTCCGGCAAACGAGACTTACTGGAAGCTTGTACCACTCACAAGCACCACAAACACTGGAAATGGAACAGCTACATCAGTTTACCCTAACAATTTCACCGGAACACCGCACATAAATTATACTGGCACATACACAGTTGCCTTTAACAAAACATTAGCTACTATCACGTTCTCCATAGGATTAACAAACTCCACAGAATATCACAGATTCCAATACGTAGATATTAGAGCAGCGGGTTATAAGCCAAACGAAAATGTCACAATAAAGATAAGCTTCGAAGGAAAAGCAATCCATTCAGAAGAAAATTTAACGGCCACTGAAGGAGGCTTAATCTATGCGAACTGGACTGTTCCTCGAAATGCTTCGATCGGCACTTACACTCTCAACATCACATCCACATTAAATCTAACGAGCAAACTTCCGCCAGATATCCAGAATTTCATTGTTCCAGGCTTCGACATCAACATCACTACACAAAACCTCGCCAGAGAAACTGTGCCAAACGTAACTGTCCGAGTTTTTGAGGAGGGGAAATCCGTTCTGAATGGAACAAGTACTTCGGACGGTTTAGTGCGAATAAAACTTGAAATTGGAAATTATACAAGCGAGGCGTATTATAAGGGAGAAAAAGTTGATGAGCGTTGGGTAAACGTTACTGATGCGGCATCATTAGATTTTGCCTGCAACCTCACTAACTTAAAAATCCTTGTTGTAGGAGTTGTAGATGGAGCTGAAATAGGCGTCCCTGAAGCTAAAATATACTTAACACCAGAAAATCAGAGTCTAACCACAAATGTTACCGGTGCAGCAGTGTTTCATTCCTTACTACCCAACGTTACCTACGCTTTAAACGCCTCACGTTATGATATGCAATTTAATGTAACCACGATTCCCCGGTTGCTTGTAAATGAAACTGCAATAGCATGGTTTAACGTAACCATCATCTGCCCCACGTTAACATTACAAGTTAATGTTACCGGCGCGAATGGTCAACCGATTAGCAATGCCATAGTGAAAGTTCAAGAATTAATGGGCGGACTGTACTATGAAGGAAATACCACTATTAAAGGAATATTTATCCTTGACTGGATCTTCGGCAAGTATAAAGTAGGAGTCTATGCGAGTGGAGTAAAACTTAATGAAACAACCGTAGATTTGTTCCAAAATCTGAATATATCCATACACTGCAAACTTTATGGTTTAACCGTTTCAGTTAAGGTTGTTGATTATTTTGGTCAGCCAATTTCAAACGCAAATGTGACATTGCAACGGGAAGGTCTGGCGCCTCGTTCGACCCTGACGCAATCCAACGGCACAGCTACATTTAGCAATATTATTGGCGGAAACTTTTCAATGGCTGTTTACCTAATTGACCAAACGCAACCTTGCGTGACGAAAGCATTCTCTGTCGATAAATCGGCAACAATTGAAATTAAAATAGAGAAATACGTGATGCTGGCAGGTTTCCTCGTCGAAACAGGCCAGTTAGCAATAGCAATAATAATTGCAGCAGCTGTGATTTTAGTTCTTTTGATGGAAGTTTATAGAAGGAAGCGTATTAAGCCACAAAAAGGTTCAAGCTAGAGCTGGAATAAGGAGTTTGAGGGAAAAAAGTTTATATCAGCTCTTGTGAACATATTTGTTAGAGAACTAATGCCGTAGTAGTAAAGTTTTGTTTGTAAAATAGTCAAAGGTTGTGCGTGTGTTGGCTCAAGTAAAGACTTGTTCTCCTACATGTAATTCCTTCAAATGTGCGAAAAATGCTGCTGTGTACCGTCGAGATGGTGTATGGTGCAGATGGACAGAAGAAACGTGTAGCGTTGCAAACTGTACCTATGCCATTTGCATAAAAAGGCGACTGCTTCCGAGGGGAATCTGTGGAGAAACCATAAAGAGAAAAACTGTTGAAAAACAACCCGAAGAAGTTGTTGGTCCAACAATAAAGCTTCGTGGAAGGGCTCTTCGCAAAATCGGGGAAAAAGAAATCTTCTAACATCATTAGAGTCTCAATAATCTATCTAATGTGGACTGGTCTTCATGAATTGAGTAGTTTACCCTTTAATTTATTTTATCTGGCTGGAACACGCTTCACAACTGGCGGTTTTATCTTTTTTAGTATTCTATAGCCACAGACTATACATTTTATTTCTCCACCGCGAAGTTCCAACTCTTCGGAAGGGACTTTCGCTCCGCATCTTACACATTCATAAACAATTCCGGTTGCTGTTTTCTCCATGTTAACTTCCTCTCCCTACAAAGGAAATCCATTTTGCTTTTAAATGTTTCCAGATGCTCTTATATTTCGTTGGTGGAAGGACAGAAATTGAGAAGGAGTTTGAGAAAAATTCTTTCAGAGGTTCTCCCCCCAGTAGCCTTTGAGATTTTCTTTGGACGTGTTGTTAGAACAACAGGTCCGAACTGGTATCAATTAGTTTTGGATATAGCTGTTAAGCGGTAGTTTGGCAAATTTAATAAGTACTTATTTGGTACTTGTTGTAAAGGAGTATGCTAGAATGAAACGGAAACTGATGGAGATACTGGCTTGTCCAATAGATAAATACCACCCGCTAGAATTGCTTGTTTTTGAAGAAAAGGAGGAGATAGTGGAAGGGTTGATTATCTGCCCAAAATGTTTAAGGTGGTACCCAATACGTGACGAAATTCCGGAGATGCTGCCCGACGAACTGCGAAAAGAAAATGAGGATTTACCATTTTTTAAAAAATGGAAGGAAAAGATCCCAGAAAAAATTCTGCTAGAGGGCAAACCCTTCAACCTTAAAGGCTGAATGAAGAAGAAATCCTAAAATTTCTTACCTTAACTTCACTACTCTGCCTGTTGCTGAGGATTTTAGTGATGCCTCAGCTATTTCAAGTGCTTTTAAACCATCCATCCCTGTTATTAAGGGCCTCTCCTTTCTTAAAATACAATTTGCGAAGTGTTGAAGTTCAAGTTTTAAGGGTTCTTGCCATGGATATCTTGGCTGCAAGGTTTCTTTTGCATCTTCAATTGTCAATTCTTGCGTGATGTAATCAAGTTTCATTATGGCTGCGCTTCCAGTAACCGTCAATGTTCGAGTCTTGTATGGTGTTAACCAGTTAGATTCAATAAATGCACTTTTTCCACCTTCAAAGGTGAGCATTATTTGAGCGTAATCCTCAAATTTTTTATGTTTCATGCCTCCAATTTTTGCGTAAACGACTATAGGGTCTTCATTAAAGAGATATCTCATAACATCTATGTCGTGAATTGCTAAGTCCTTAACCACCCCTACGTCGCCTACTCTTTCCGGCCATTGGGAAACTCTTTTTGCTGTTGCACATACAAGTTCTCCGATTGTTTTGCTTTCAACCGCCTTTTTAATGTGCTGTACTCCTGGAATAAACCGCATCAAAAAACCCACTGTAAGGTGTAATCCTTCTTTTTCAGCCGTTTCTAGTAGTTTTTCTGCTTGTTTCACGCTTGTCGCCATAGGTTTTTCAACTAGAACATGCTTTCTAGCATTCAAAGCTTTTAGTGCTTCTTTTGCAAGGTTTGTTGACCACGTGCAGATGCTTACCGCCTCAATGTCTTTCCTCTTCAGCATTTTTCCCGTGTTTGTGTAAGGTTTTATGCCAAATTGTTTAGCCACGTTTTTAGTTCTTTCAGCATCTATGTCACAGACAGCTAAGAGCTCTGTCTCTTCTAATTCTTTAAATACTCTCGCATGGTTTCTTCCCCAGAAACCCGTTCCAATAACTGCCACGCCTAACCTTTTCATTTTTTCCAGACTCCTCTTCCTAACCCACGGTATATGAAACCTTCCTTTTCAACTTTATCTGGCTCAACGATTCCTTCAAAATCAACAATTGCCGCTGGCATTTTCATTATAATTTTTAATCTCTTCAAGTTTAGACGTTTAAACTGTTCGTGCCCCGTCAGTATTAATATACAGTCTACGCCTTCCACAACCTCGTTTAGATTTTTATCAAAAATGTGTTGCATCTCAGCAAGTTCATCGCCTGAAAAGTATGGGTCGTAAAGACTGATTTTAGCACCCCTAGCTTCTAGCATTTTAGCCAGTTCTTTTACCAACTTTTTTGGAGGGCTCTTCATGTTTGGCACCTGTGAGATTCCGAGCAAAGAGATTCTGGCTCTTCTCAGCGTTTTTCCGCAGTTTCTTAATGCATCCTTAATCAAATTAATTGCATGTTTAATTATTTCTTCATTTATTTCTCTGGCAATTGCGGGGATTCGAAACTTCAAGTTTAGATCTTCAGCATCTTCCAGTAAAAGATACGGCTCTCTCTGGATATTTTCATCGACAATTATCGGTAACGAAAGCGTAGAGCAACCATCAATCTTCGCAAGTTTATGAACTTCAAGATAATCTACGCCTACTTTTTCACAGAAAAGGGCAAATTCTTTGGCAAGGGCAATGTTGACATCTTGTTGCACTGTTTCAAAAAGAGTAGCCGCCTCTGCTGTCTTTATATCCCCTGTTTTTTTCACACCATTTTTTGCGATGGTTTCTAAAATGGTTGAAGCAGAATTTAAGCTGCTTTCGTCCGTTGCTGCAACAATTCGCTCGTGATTTGTTAGTGTTTCCAATGTTTGCCCACTTAAACTTCGAATTGGGCTGTAGGCTAAGCCAAAATCGGATCCAACTTTAAATCCTGAAGTGTTTTCCAAAATCTCTTTAATCAAACCTTCCGTAGCACCAAGTCCAGCAGTGCTCATAACAATAACTAAGGAGCCACGGCGAAGGCCTGAACCCACACGTTTACAAGCGTTTTCCATGTTTGAGTAATCGGCTTTTTTCTTTTCGTCTATTTCCACCGGGATTGTTATAGCGATAACGTCGCTTTGGGAAACGGCTGTCGTGACATCAGTCGTAGCGTTTAAACATCCTGTTTTTACGTAATTTTTCAATTTAAGCTCGATTTCACGTTTTAAAAAGGGCGCTGTTCCTCGCACAATAGTATTTACTATGGTTTGGTCTGCGTCTACACATTTGACTTTGAATCCTGCTTCTGTGAAAAGACAAGCGTGGAAAACGCCGATCTGTCCGCAACCTATGATGCTAACTACATATTTTCCACGTTTTTCGACTGTGTCAATCTCTTCAGGTTTTATGTGTAATGCTGATGAGGACATATTGGTGTTCTCCACAACAGTAACTGTGAGAAGCTGTTTTAACTCTTTAAACTTTCAATTATCCTTTTAAGTTTTAAACCGTATTCGTTGACAAGCCGTGTGGCCTTTCCTTCGGTTTTGGCTTCTGCATATAATCGATAAATGGACTCTGTCCCGCTTGGTCGTATTAAAATGACGCTTTTATCCTCAAACCAGATTTTAACTCCGTCGATTGTGCTTGTGTTTAACCCTCTTGTCTGTTCAACTAACTTTTCTAGGGTTTTCTCTTTAAGCTCCTCTGGGCATTCCACTTTCCCTTTCGCGATAAAATATTTCGGTAGTTTCCCAAGAAGCTTTGAAAGTTTTTCACCAGTTTTAGCCATGATATCCAAGATTAAGGCTGTTGCCATTGCTCCATCTCTAACAGATTGATGAGGGCCGTAAAAGATTCCGCCGTTTTCTTCTCCGCCAAGTTTCGCGGTTAACTTTTTCATGGTTTGGGAAACCGTTACGCTTCCAACTTTGGTCCATACAATTTCTCCGTCATAAGCGTCAGCTACGTCCTTAACCAAAGTTGAGGAGCTTACTGGCG
>Ga0315308_1001724_pt1 | contig 12491 bp, 25 predicted proteins | sample TDP3_MG_FD_203078 | JGI IMG/M metagenome (GOLD analysis project Ga0315308, IMG submission 203078) | Freshwater sediment microbial communities from Lake Towuti, South Sulawesi, Indonesia - TDP3 | ecosystem: Environmental > Aquatic > Freshwater > Lake > Sediment | place: Indonesia: South Sulawesi... | reverse complement strand
ATTTTTATGACTGAGTGATGGTCTGGGGGTGTATTTGTGTTGTACAGTTGGGGTGTTGTTGTAGAACAAGTGTGATGTTGTAAGAATGTGTCTAGGACCCGTACCTATTGTTTTGGGGGTGTTGGGGGGCTCTCGGAGGGGCTAGGGGGATTTTCTTGTTGTATGGTGTTTAGGGCTTTATGGTAGTCCTCGAAAAGGCTGTGGGCTAGCTTTTCACAGTCTCCGTGACACCAGATGTAGCCTTTTCCCTCGTCTGGGAGCTCTTTTCCACAGAATGCACACCTTATGGGGATCGGGGTAGGTCTACCGTTTGACGTAAATGTAGTTTCCCCTTCAGCTGGTTGAAAGTCTGGGTTCAGCTTTTGGGTGACTCGGGCTTTTATCTGGTAGGCTGTGTAGCCATAGGTCACAGCATCTTTAGCCACGCTTATTTGATCAGTGGTTGAGCTGAGATCTGCTATGTAGAAAGCCCCCGTGACTGGGATCTGTCCCCGTTTGAGATAGTCCTTTATTTCGTCTGGGAGAGTTGCGATCTTGAGCAGTTTCTTAGCCCAGTCTAGGCTTAAGCCCATCTGTTTAGAAGCGTTTTCTAGGGGGAAACCACGCACACGGACTAGGTAGGCTAATACGTCAGCCTCTTGAGCTGGGTTACTTTTCCCCCGTTGTCTATTCCGTATCAGATTCTCGATCAGCAGATCCTCTAGGGCTCCCTTTTTGATTATAGCAGGGACCTTCTGGATCCCTAGTTTCTCAGCCCTCAAAAGTCTATGCAGCCCATCAGTTAGCCATAGCTCCCTGTCTATTTCTAGCAGCTGTAGGGGCTCTAGGATGCCTTTCGCTTTTACTGATTCCTCAAACTCGGACTCTATTTCGGGCTCCCAGACAGACGTAACCCTTTCTTTTGGGACATTGATCTCTCGTATATTGACCATTACGATTTGCTGAGGGCTCTCTCCACTATCTGGTCCATGTGTTTCTGTACTCGGGTTTTCCACTTTTTTAGAATTTTGTTCATTCATTTTCAGATCCCTTACTTCCACAATGACACATCTCTCTAACATAGTAGCATTTTACATAGCGGTTACTTTGCAGATGTTCTTTAATAGAAGCGATCACTAATTCTGGGTCCGAAGCATCTATAACAACATCCACAGAAATAGCCTTATGCTTCATCTCGATCCCCCAAAACGGACATGATCCACACTATTAGAAAGAGTGGGATCCAAATCGGAATAATGAGTATTTTCAAAATTTTCTTCAGCATAGACACACCCCTACCTTTCCACTCGACGTGTCAAAACCGAGTACATCATGTTCTTAGCCCCCGTTTAAATTTCCCTTGAGCAAAAGGCTGAGAATGATGTCTTTCAATGTAAAAGACCCCCCGAGAGTAAGTGATGTCCGAACACATGTCTTTAAGGAGCCTAATATAACCGTACATTGTACTCGGGGCTACGTGCATCTTAACACATAACTCCCCAAATTTTACTGGGGCATTTTTACGTATGTACGTCGCAAGCTCATTAAGTAGGGCCGCAATATTGTTGTTAAGTTTATTTGTCTCCATGATTCTAGGGCTCCATTTTTAGAACCTTCTATCTATTCTCTCTCGCTATTTAACTTTTACTCTCTATCTACAAAATTATAGCAACGTATATTGTATGAGACTAGTCTAGTCTCAGATCTATCCACAGCCCCTATGTACGTAGTAACTCAGCAGTTTTATGGTTCCATAGGAAATTGAGGGGTGTGGGCTAGATCTTTTGTTTGTGTGAGTTTATAAAATTTGCTATAGAAAGAGATAGAAACTAGAGATCTGTAAGGTCCTACAAAAAAAGGATGGGGTTTTACCGAGTACATTTAAGGGCTAAGTGGATCACAGCATCTAGGGCTAGAACGTAGGGGATCAATACCAGCAGCCCATACATGGCTATGAGCTGTAGGGCTAGTGTGGTAAATACCACGGGGCTTAATGCAATGATCATTAGTTGAATTATGGGTGCGTTAAGCTCTATGTTCAAGATCTTCGTATTTAGCAAGCTCCGAACATAGCATACCAGCCCCCGTAGCAGACGATCATGTGGAATGCTAGCCCTAGAGCAGCTGGGAAGATACCTAGCCAATAAGCCTTTTTTCCTTTCATGCTCTTTTTCACCCCCTTCTAGGCTGTTTTGCGTGAGGAACCCACAGTTTATGCTTAGCCCTAGATGCTTAAATGGTTTTGTGGAAGATCGTTCTAGAAGATAGTTCTAGGGGCTGCTGGGCTACTGTGAAAATACCTAGTGCAGTTAGGGTGTCGAGGGATGCGAACCAGTAACCCTAGCAGCATTCCCCTCAAATCTTATGGCTTAGATCTCTGATCAGCGTCTGAAGCTCATCTAGGAGCTGCTTATGCTTCTCGATCAATGCACTTAGGGCTTTAAGAAAAGCCCGTAGGTCATTGTCATCCACGTCTAGCAGACCCCTTCAAGTTTGACGTATTCGTGTATGTTTTTGCCTAGCTCACGGTTTAACGCACATAATAGCTCTATCTGAACGGGAATCAACACCTTTAGCTCCTTAACTCTTTTCTCCTTACTCTTAAACATCATTACCCCCCCTTTTATGTTGCTCCTCTCCTTTCTCCTCACCTTCATAGTCTACTCTAAACAAGTCCAGCAGCTGCACCTTAACACGGTCTCCCCCGATAATACCGTAGATCTCACAGAGATCTTTAGGCAAATAGAGGTATAGCCCTCTCCCATGCGTAGACACGTTTAATGTACGTCGCTCCTTAATCTCACGGACTACCTTCCACTTCTTAACCATCTCTAAGACCTCTTGATACTCCTAATTTCCATAAAGCCCATTGATACTTACACTTAGGACAAGTTACATAGAGCCATTGTTTCTCTTTAAAGCCCTTAACTTCCCAATCTCCTTCATGATCGTAGTGTTCTATCGGTTGGTTACTCAAATCAGCATGACACCAGCGACACTTGGTTTCTTTAATCATTTTCTTATAGTCTTCCAGCGTAGGCATCTTAAGCCCCCAGCTCTTTCAAAAGCTCTAGTAATACGTCAGCATGGCATGGTTTATCGAGAGGACACCAACACGCTAGATCTTTATCTTTCAATGGATCTAAGAGTGTCGGATCAGCCTTAAGTTTGTTGAGTATGTAGGATTTATAGAAGTCTAGGGCTACTCCCCTCTCATATTCGCTTATCTTGTAAGGATTACCCCATTTCGTAGGTCTCCCCACATAAACAGCGTTAGGGGGCATCTTCCAGCCCCGCACTCTCTTTCTCTGGATGCGGTTCGCCAATTCCCTAAGCCCCCAGCAGCTGCAGAACACCCCAGTAGGTGACTACAGCAAACCAGACACCGATCCCGACTATTCCGATCCACATCTTAACCTTATTCATAGTTTCTTACCCCCCACACTCCCATTTTTTTCGTTTACAATTAGTAAGGTGCGTTGCACCTATTTAAAGGTAGCGTGTAATATGTTTAACACGTCTACAGTACGAGAATTATGAAGTTAGAAAAAGGTGAATGTGGGTAGGATAGGCTATTTGCTCTCTTTTGGCTTAGTCTCTGGTTTCTTTATGAGTTTCTCTTTTAGGATCTTGTAAGGCTGTTCTGGTTCTGGATCCTTCTTACTCACTTAAACCGTCTCCTATTTCTCATAAATTCAAGTTGTTTCTCTAGGTCCATAGGGTAAAGCTCAATAGCCATGTGTTTGCGAATCTCCCATTTCCCAGCCTCGTTTTTCACTTTAACTCTACTCTCCTACTGTGGGTTTGATCTTAAGCCTCTCGGTTTCTATTATGACTGCTATGTCCTCTGGGCTGTAGTGTCTAAAGTCCAGCTCAGCTGCTAACTCGTTTTCTGTTAGGACCCCAGCTCTAAAGGCTGCTTTAAGCTCTCCGAGTGTGAGTGTGGGTAATTCCTCGGGGGCTGGTTTCTCTGGAGTGTTCAGCTCCACTAAGAGGTCTATGTCCTCGAGGCTATATTTTATGGCTGCTAGTTTAGATCTGTACTCCGTTTCTGGGATTAGACCTAAACGATAAGAGCGTGAGTAGGTTGATTCTGTTAATGCTTTGCTTGTTACGGTTGTTTCTTCTTTTACGGTCTTTAGTTTTGTCGCATTCGCTTTTGTAACCTCTATTGCTATGCGGTTTTGCTGAATGCCTAGTCTGCTTAGTTCTTGTGTGAATTCGGTCTCAGATACGTCGCCTTTAATATAACGGTTGATTAGTGCAGCCTTTAAATCAGCCTTATCGGTTCTCTCTTGCCTGAGCTTAGCTTTTGCGATCCTCATTTCTCTAATGCTGGGGTTATAGGGCGTAGCTTCATAATCAGCCTTAAGCTGATCCTCGGAGATCCAGCCCCCTATAAAATCTGTGTCTGATTCGCTTAGCAACCCCTCAATTTCAGATCGTAACACAAACATCTTTTGGACCTCTGCTAGCAGCCTAGCGTCTTTAGGCTCAAACCCCGTGTCAATGAGCCTTTTAATTAAGCCTTCATCGTCTAAGAGCTCCATCTCCCAGCCCGTGCGAATATCGTAGATTCTCCATGTGTTCCAGCTAATAGCTTCTAGAGGCATTCTCCACATAGGTTCAAAATCGTGCAGCTTAAGCATATTACGGAGTACATCACTGGTTACTCCTATCTCGGGGAAATTTCCAGCTGATCTGTGCAGCATTTCATAGAGTTGTGTGGGGCTTGGATAAACCCAATGCTTGCCCCAGAGTCTCTGGGTCCAGTATTCGCTATATCCCAGCTCCGTAAAATTCGCTACCATTTCAGCTGGGAGCTCTACCCAGTGCGATTCCAGATAGCCCTCTCTCACGTAGATCTCTATTAAGTCTTGATACATGGGTATGTTAGGCTGGTAGCTTTTGAGGATGTAGCGTTTAAAGGCTGGACCTAAGCCCTCAATTAAAGGCATGGCTGCAAATTCTTTAGCTACACTCATGGCTGCTGCTGTAGTCGGATAATTCCATGCTTCTTGCAGTGTAACATCTACTTGTCCGAGGCTCACACCCTCAGCAATTAGGTTAGCTATGTGCAGACTAGCAGCTGCTGCTTGTACTTGATCTATGAAGGCGGATGCTGAGCTCTGAGCTTGTTCTGGTTCTATGGGGCTATGATGCAGCAGAGTAGACGTTATGGCTGATTCTGAGGATCCTAAAACGTAGCTAGCAGCCCCTAGAAGTCCGTTCACGTCTACGGATCCGAAACCAGAGAACACGGTTCCCACTATTCCACTTATAGCGTTTCCCATACCGTCAAAAGCTGTGAGAATGGCCCCTTGAGCATCCTCTAGGGCTCCCGAGATCTCAGCCCCCATCCATCCAATACCATTATTGAGGGCTACCCATGCGTCATTAAAAACCCCAGTCAAGTAGGATCCTAGACTGTCGAGACCAGACGTTATAGAGCCCCAGAGGTTGCTTAGCCCAGCTGAGAGCTGGGCTCCTAACCAGTTTAGCCCCCCCGAGATCGAATCCCAGAGGGAGCCTAGCCCGTTAGAGATCTGGGTCCAGAGCCCAGAGACCACGGACCACACGGATCCGAGGGCTCCTTGTATAGCCCCCAGAGGATCTGAAAGAAATCCAGTTATAGCGTCTATGACTGTTTGAAACAACGGGCTGAGAGTGTTCACGATACCGTCAAAAAGGGGGGTTACGGTTGAGACTAGTCCCGAGAGGCTAGAGGTTACAAAATTCGTTATGGGGGCTACTACTGCATTGACTATGTCATCTATGCTAGGGAGACAGATCTCGAGCCCTAATAGATTCCAGCATGGCATGGCTGGATCCTCTATACCTTGAACTTCATACCCACGTACTTAGCTTTTATCTCCACGTCTTTTTTGATGGCTGCTTTAACCTTTGCCTCTGTGAAGTCCTCTTTTGGGACCCTAACCATTCCGCTCTGGTATGGTCCTATGCGATAGGTTACGAGTACGTCTGTTTGACCCATTCGGTCTGGGCTAATTGCTGGAACATCCACAGTAGCCAATATCTCGACTTCCCTCTCTGGTGATGCTGGTGCTGCCAGTATTACGCACTCCCCTAGCCCTCACCAGACGCTTGACGTTTCGCAAGATACGTTAGCCCAGTTAAGGATACAAAAGTCGTTATCCATGTGGTCCACAGAAAATTAAAGAGCTCATAAGCAAATCTCTCGGGGTCCGACACGTAGATATCATAACCATGCGTAGGCATGAACACGAAAGCAGCTGTAGCAAACATGATGATTGTAGCGACTACAGCAGCGTCTCTATAGGTCATGGGCTTTTCGTTTGTACTTAAAGGATCTGGGTTCATTCTTTCATTTCTCCTAGAGTGAAATAGGGGTTACTAGCGTTTAAGAGTTTTTCTATGACTCAAGACATAGGCTCCATGTAGCTGAAGCGTCAGCTGGGAGCTTATCCATGATGTTGGTTTTGATCCAGTTCTTTATCGCCACTAGGTCTGCTTCAGTAATGTCGGGCTTAGTCTGCTGAAGTCTCAACGCCACATTGATCTTCATTTCTTACACCTTAACCTCACACAAATCTTGAGGGCTCCAGGCTTATTTAAATTACGAATGTTATTCCGTCTCCTTGAGGCTGAGCTGCTGCAACTACTGGGGGAGTCCATGAAAAGTTTTCTATATAGGAATCGTCTCCCGAGATTCCAAACCTGAAATAAAACCAATAGGTATAGAGCTCTGTATCTGGATCGTAGAACCTCAGCCTTCTAACCCTATAGTATACGGTCCATAAGGCATTGTCGAGAGTGTCAGCCCCCAGAGCTTCAGTTATGTACTCTGCTCTCAATGTTGTGGGGGGGTTACTGTTGTCTGCATAGACCCTAACAACTATGCGATCCGTGGGATCCAGATCAGTTAGAGGACAAGTCCACGTAGCCCCTATGGTGAAGCTCCCAGATCCCCCAGCTGGACAAGACACAACAGCTACGGCATTCCCAGCAGTTATTTCGGTTTCTACCCCAGCTGCTGACCGCTTCCACACTCTAATGCCATAATAGCACACGGGGGAGCCCCCCATTTGATAATAGGTCAGTATTTCAACTAGGCTAGCTGATTCTGTTGTAAGTAACTTATAGAAAATAGTGGAGTTTACGGTCTCTTGATCACTCCGCATATATCGGTTTTCAACAGTCATGTTAAACCTCTTGTATGAGAACGTAGCCCTTAACCGTGCAAGCACCAGAAGCATTTAGGATTAGAGCCTCGTTTGCTGCTCCCTCATTGTTGCAGCCTATGAGATTTGATACGTAGGGTCCTGCTGTTGTGCGTAAATACCAGATGGTCCCAGCAGCTGCGAATCTATAGCCCAGATCCACGTCTGCTGAGAGCTCTAGGCTTATGAATTTGAGCCTAACCTTTTTCCCAGCTGCTGGTGTGTGGACCGTGTAGTCTCCAGCCCCAGCAAAAGTGTTAGAGATCTGGACCGCTGTAGCTGTAGCGTCTACGCTGGAGATCGTGCGGTCCTTAGCGTCTTGCACTACTGTAGCCTTAAGGTTAGACGCTGTGGGCTGGACCACGGTTACTATATCCGTAGATGTTAAAGCTCGTATTTCCGTGGGGTCTATTTCTGCACCTTCATGTCTAATTTGTACGAGTAGCTCTTTTGTGGTTGTTCGCTGCTGGAGTTCATCGAGGTTTCCATAGGCGGTTATAAGATCTGAGACTGTGAGGTCCCTTATACTACGAGGATCTATGAAGGCTGATCCATCTGTTAGCCTAGCGATCACGGGGTTATCATGGGCTAGGGCTGCACCTAAAACTCGGGCTAGATCTACTTGTCCCAGCTCTCGAGTCCAGTCGTTAGCGAGGGTGACCTCTATGGCTCCTACAGTCATAGCTTCAATGTCTACCTTAAAACGATCCGTAGCAGAGTTATAGGCTAGGGCTGTGTTCTCTACGGAGATGGGGACACATGCAGCCACGGTAGGATCTTGTAACAGTACACCTTTAATGTACCATAGATCTGTTAATGCCTTTATACGCTTTTGAAAGTCGGGCTCTCCACTAACCATGTTTTACACCTCTCACCCAGTTCCTATTAGCGAAACATCATCAACCCAGCTCGGTCCCACGGTTCCCCCCCTAAACTTGATGTTTTTAACGGATTTTCCATCTGGAACGTCGTTGGTGAGGTCTACGTATAACCATTCTGTGCTATAGCCTATTCGGTCACGTATTGTGATTTCTCCCGTGTCGGTTCCATCAGTGAAGTAGATTATAAACGTGTTTCCAGCCCTCGCTCTAAGAGCCCAAAATCCAAAACTTTCTATGCAGTTTTTAGGGACGTTTAAATCAGATAGTTGCGTAATCCAGTTTTCATATAGAAGTACGCTATAGGTCCCAGAGTGGGCGTATTGACTTGTTACGTTGCATGCCGGCGCATAGTCCCATCCAGTACAGTCGCCAGTTTCAAATCCCCCATTAACGATTTGCTCTCCCTCGGGACATGGTACCGGAACAGCCTTGAACCACCAGAACGGGTGCATTTTAGCCATAACTAGCTTACACGTCTCCCAGTCAGCAGCTGCAGCATTTGTTTAAATAGATCTATGAGAGCCTGCTGAGCTACGTCTATTTTTGGTCTCAACACTGTGATTCTGAGATAGAGAGTGTGGTCGTATGTATCGTCTAGGTTCCATGTCTTAAGAGCTAATATGGCTGGGGACTCGAGCTCGAAATTATCCTCAAAAATCATGGGAACATCGTTACCATGATAAGCCTCGTCGGGGTTATGTGGGTATAGCTGGTGTCCCCCGAGGAAAATAGCAGCGTAGGCTAGCCCGTGACATCCCTCTGGGTGCACCATCCACACTTGCTTTATAGTCCCGGCCGTTAGTTTAAGCCGTGTTTCTACAGCGTTTACTTTAGACGTGTTTGCTGTGGTCTTAACAGCGTAGGAGTAGTCCATTAGGGCTTGTCTCCTAGCCCCGTTACTCTTCGCTATCTTCCATGACGTAGAGGGTTAATGTGGAAGATGCCATGACAGCCCAGAGCTCAGCTGTGGTCGTGTCGTTTTTGAGGGGGACCGTGCTAGATACGGGGTATCCATCTGTGTATGGCACGTTTTGACCGTGGGTTATGTAGGCTGGACCAGCCCCCGAGCCTATAATGTAGATCGCTACACGTTTGGGGTTTTCTGGACAGATCTTCGCGGGTGTAGTGGACACAGCGATAGAATAGGTCCGAGTTTTCACTTTTCTAGGATTAGACATTTTCAAACCTACCTTAAAAGATAATAGAGAAAAGGGGAGTTTTGAGCTTTGCGGTCTTTGTGGGTTGTGTGTGGATCCTAGTATTTCCTGAGTTGCTCGAGGATCACGTTAAGGGTTACAGCTCCAGCTGCTTTAGGCTGCAGCTGCACGGACCCCTTACCTCTGACATCATACCAGTCGTCTAGGTCCATCTGGTCTCCGAAGTCTATGGGTAAGCAGCCATGAGGCAAAAATCCAGAGACTAGGGCTCTAAAGGTCAGCGTTGTGTTTGATATTAGGTCTTGGTAGCCCCCAGCTCGTTCAGCAGCTGTAAACATGAAGTCTGAGGCTGCTGCTGCTATCGGGGATGGGTTGAAGTATGCCGAGTCTGTGGGGGTTATGTACTCGGTTTGGCTGGTTCTACATACGTCCACTAAGAGCTCTTGATAGTGTCCGTAGCGTGTCTGAATCGAGCTTACTAGGTCACCCCCAGCTATGTCTATCGGGATCTTTTTATCGTTTTCCTCGCTGATCTTGACGTTAGAGACTAGGTTCTCCCACCAGGCGCCAGCCTTGTAGATCTGTAGCATGGCTCTTTTAATGATCATATCTCTGGGGAGATTGATGTACTCTATGGCTGCTGTGCTCGGGGTCGTGTACGAATAGAATTCTGTGGGTCTTATGAACCCTACTGGAACTATGGACCTTTCATCAAACACGTCGGCGAAGATCTCGAGAGTTGCAGCGTTTGGAACGGAGCCCCCCAGAGCCTTGTTATGTGTGATTTTGAGCTGGGGGTTCTTGAATTTCGTGGGATCTAGGGCTAGGGACTTGTCATAGAGGTAGCGTCCAAAAAGCATGTCTAGGACCAGATAGTTGTCCACGCCATTTCTGAATTCTCTTTCGTAGCTGGGACCCACTCCATAGTCATAGAACATTCTACCCTCTATTTCTTGACCCGAGAGGCTGAAAAGAACGTCTGAACCATCTACCAGCTCGACTTTACTGATCTGCTTAGCGTGTACTGCTGTGGGGACCACGTCCGTGTTTGTTGCGTTGAATTTGATCTGGATTCTGCTGATAATGTCCTTGATCGTTATGTCTAGGGTTTTGGTTTTGGCTGTGCTAGCGTCCTCAGACGCTAGAAGTGTTGCTTTTCTATAGTTCATGGGTTATGCACCCTCTCTACGCTATGGGGCTCCTAAGCTCCCATGCGTTTCTTGTTCAATGCGTCGCCTATAGCCTTAACCCTAGCATAGTTTTTGGGATCTCCTCGGGCTCCCTTCTCTGGGAGAGCTAGGGCTGAGATCACGCTATGATAGGGGGTAAAGCCCTTAGAGAAGTCGTCTTTAGCAGCTGGGACTCCCTCACGGAATCTGGTAGGCCCTACAGCCTTCGCTTTTCTCTGCCATTTCTCGGTTCCGACTTCTTTGATCTTCGTGTTTCTGAGGGCTAGAACCTTCGGATCCCTCATGGCAGCCTCGTAGGCTGTCTGTCCCTTAGATGCCTCGGTTCCCCAGTCCTTAGCTGGGGCTGCAATGCCTTCCTCGTAGTATGGAGCTCTTTCCGGTGTAACCTTGCTCCACTTGTCTGTGATCTTGTCTAAACTCTTAATATTCACCATTTCCGATACCTTCACATAGAAGATACCTACACAAAGTTTTTTAAGCGAATCGTACATTACCTAGCTACTGGGTCTACTATGCCTAGCGTCATTGTATACGTAAGAAGTAAAGCGTGGGTTAAGCTAGTCCGAGAGTGCAGAGGCTCAGAGTTAGAGGCTAGACGCAAAATAGCTGAGATGGTGAATGAAAAATATGGTTAGCTGCATCGTTTGTGGAAAACTGATCCCAGAGAATAGACAGAAAAAGGACACTTGTTCTGATATGTGTGCGTATATCAAAATGGCTGCATGGTCCCAATACCTACATAAACATAAAGACGAGCTCACTAGAAAAGCAGTTGGTGAGTATGAAAAGGGTTGAATACAAACAGAGGGAGAGACGCTATATCCCCGAGTACGTTAGTGAAAAGTATCCCCAGAGAGTAGCTGTTTTTTACAATGCTGCTGTGGGACCAGCCCCAGAGGCTCTTTACGCTATGCACCCAGAGATCCCACTGGAACATTTCAGACGATGGAGATTCTGGATCGATGCTGTGGTTATCATGCATGACCGCATGGTTTTGCTCGAGGGAAAAATACGTAAACCAGCAGAGGGCTTAGGACAGCTGCTACTTTATAAAGCCCTTTTGCCTCAGACCCCCGAGCTCAGTCCCTACGCAAATCTCCCCGTAGAGATGGTCCTAGTGACCCCGAGACCAGACCCCAGAGTTATAGGAGTAGCAGCCTCGCTAGGCGTTAAAGTGGACATCTGGACTAAAGACTGGGTGCAAGACTATTTGAGAAGTGTGGGATTAGCATGATAAAACGTGCATGGATCGTTAAGTATAGAGATGGGAATACGACTTTAGAAGATCAGATCTACGCTGAGGATCTAAAGAGGGCTTATGAGATAGCGAAAGAAAAAGGTAATCTACAAGGCTGGGATATTGTATCGCTAGTTATAGCATATGCAGATCAAGAACAGAAGGAATTTAGAGCATGACTTTAGAAAATTATGTTAAGCTGGTCCGAGAGCGAGAGAAGGTCCTACGCATCAAAGAGGGATCATTCAGAATAGAGCCCCGTACAATACGGGACCCCACGACTAAAGCCCCTAAAGTGGTCCATGCTGCAGCTGTGGACGTTTATGAAGAGGATGGGGTTCCAGTCTCTAAGATTTTTAGCACGTTGGGAGAGAAGCTAGCAGCAGCCCTACAGTCTGCACACAACAACGGGGACCTCTACCGCTATAAAGTAGGAATTAAGATGGTAGGCACGGGCTATGTCACAGAGTACCAGATACGATTCTTCTAGGGTTTTAGAGTCGCTCGAGCGAATAACCAGAGAGGATCGGTCCATCGCTCGAGGGATCCGCATCATGCTAGAGAAAATCGAGGCTTTAAAAGACCCCACAAAAAAGGCTTTTGCCATAAAACTGTTCTGCGACGTACTCGACATACTAACCAAATAAACGATCTAGGGACTCCCCCCAGATACACAGACACCCCATAAAAACCCCCATTTTTCCATACTTGCTGGATCCAAAATTATCGCAAATCTCACGACATACTAACAGAACTCCCATCCAACCAAAAAGCCAAAACTGTATTTGTGTAGAACAACAACTTGGAAACTGTACAACGACACCCCATCCTAGAACCTAGGAAAC
>Ga0315308_1001723_pt1 | contig 12492 bp, 13 predicted proteins | sample TDP3_MG_FD_203078 | JGI IMG/M metagenome (GOLD analysis project Ga0315308, IMG submission 203078) | Freshwater sediment microbial communities from Lake Towuti, South Sulawesi, Indonesia - TDP3 | ecosystem: Environmental > Aquatic > Freshwater > Lake > Sediment | place: Indonesia: South Sulawesi... | reverse complement strand
GACTACGCAGGGAACCTACGAGGTGAAGGCTGGATGGGGAGGAGATGCGACAACTCAGCCGGGTGAAAGCACTGTGTTTACGGTTACAGTTCGGGCGCCGCCTTTCCCCATGGAGCTCATCATCGCGGCTGCGGCTGTAGGCATCGTTGCTGTGGTACTCATCCTCTTCTTGAAGAGTAGACCGAAGAAGCCTGTGGTGCCTGAGAAGCCGAAACCCGTTGGGCTAAGGATGTCCGCTGACCCAAGTGAGGTCCTTGCGGATGGGAAGTCGACCTCAATCATTACAGTGGAGCTTGTGGACGTGGATGGGAACATGGTGGCCACGGAGGTGGATAGGGACGTCGCTCTCATCGCAACGGAGGGGAGGATCGCCGGCGCGGTTGTGATACCAAAGGGTAAATCCTCTGCGAAGACAGCGCTTACATCATCGACTACGATCGGAACCGTGGCTGTATCGGCGAGTTCAAGAGACCTAAGGGGTACCCGTGTGGAGGTTGCCTTCAGGGAGAAGAAGAGATACTGTATGCACTGCGGTCAGAGGATGCTCTTAGAGGCCAGAGTCTGCCCAAGCTGTGGAAATGCACCGCCCTCCGGAGTGGATGTGAAAGCCTGCAAGAACTGCGGCTCAGTCATACCCATAGTGGCGAAGTTCTGCAGTGAATGCGGTGCAAGCCAGCCAACGTAAGGAGACGGTTGAAGAGCGCGCTACCTAGAATGTCTGGGACCGAGGTACGCGTGTAAAGGTCTAACCATAGGGTTAGCCTCGGGTCCATCCCTTTTCCTCCCCTTTCACTGAACACTCATTGGCAACGACTTCCAAGACTTATAATTGATTCATCTGTATCAGAATCACATAGTGCTGTGAGATTATGGAAAGCCTACTGTAACTTTAAATTACTTATGGGTGAGGAGTAAGCTTGGTCTCTATACTCATCTAATTTTAACCTTCATTAAGTCGATGGTAAAGACGTGTTGCCGTCGGCTCTTGTTTTACTGTTGTAGAAGGTTTAAAAAGTCTTGGTAATTGATCTATGATTTATGTCCATGACGAGTATTGTTGAGAGCATTAAGGGGATTGTTGAAGCGGAGATCCGTAAACTCCACATCGCTGAGCTCGGCGTCGTGACCGAGGTTTTTCCACACTCAAGCGACAGTGATAAGGACAATTACGAGTGTAACGTACGGTTGAAGAATAAGGACGTTGTTTTACAGAAGGTTCCCGTTGCCACGCAGCATATTGGGCTCGCTAATATTCCGCATGTAGGCGACCTTGTGCTTCTCACTTTTATCAACGGCAACGTCAACGCGCCGATAATCGTTGGAAGACTCTATAACGATCAAGATAGACCTCCAACTACTACCATGGAAGAGTTTGTTTATGAGCCGCCTTATACAAAAAACGAGGATCTCCGTAGAATCCAAGTCAAGCTTCCAGACGGCGTTGTGACGATTTCAATTCATGACAACCATGTTCGGGTAAGAGCTGGAAAGTCAGTACTTTCAATGAGTGGCGGCGGGTCTATCCAGATTTCATCAGGGAAGGAAGAGGAAGAGGAAGAGGAAGAGGAAGAAATCGAGATACAATCGCCAAATGGTCCTGTGAATATTTCAGGAGGTTCTGTGAATATTTCAGGAGGTCCTGTGGATATTTCAGGAGGGAAGATTACAGTTGAAGGTTCCGACATTGAACTCAAGGCTGAAGGACAGTTGTCCCTTAAAGGTGCTACGGTTAACATCGAGTCTCAAGGAGCTATGACCATAAAGGCTAGCTCCCAGAACATCGAGTCTCAAGGAGCTATGACCATAAATGCTGCCGGTAAGATAGCCATGAATGGAACTCCTGTGAACATGAATAATGGAGCGTTGGAGGTTATCTGATGCCAGGTTTATTATTGAATATGAGCTGCATCGTAATGTGCGCACATGGAGGCAGTGCTTCACCTGTGGTTCCAAACCCTCGGGTGAAATTATCAGGTCAACCTGTTCCGATTATAATAGCCCCATTTGTGGTTGCAGGATGCGTGTTTCCACCACCTCCAGTAGCCAATGGACCTTGCGTTACTGCGAATTGGTTGCGGCCTACAGGGACGCTTCGGGTTAAATCTATGGGGGAACCACTGCTGTGCATGACTAGCCAAGCTATATGTGTACCAACTGGAACACCATTAATAATCGCTTACGCCGGACAGGCAAGGGTAAAAGGGATGTAAAGTTACTGGTTTCGATTTCGTAGTACCGTTGAAAGAGGTTCAGCTTTTTATGAAAACCTCTTCAGCTCTGCCAAACCACAAACTGGAACGTGTTGATGAGGATGTTCAGAGGTCACGTCTTTAATGGGCTTTTATCAACCAGTTCAACCTTCTTCATAACCGGCACCGGTTTCTCCGACCGAAGCTCCCGTTCAAACACATAAAGTAAACGTATTCTATTTTCCCGCTCCCCTTGCTGCTCAACCACGGTTCTACCCATAACCGGGGTTACGTTGATGCCCTCTAACGCCAGTTCATCGTCAACGCTGAGGAGCGCTTTAACAACCTTCTCGGCAACAGCATCAGTTTCTCCTCTATCCTTTCCCCAGGCTTCGATGCGGTATCTAGCGGTTACCTTCAGGCTTTTCACCGTTAAAGCGTTTTGTGAGTAGTACTTTACTAGGATGCGTTTCGTTCCCTTCAGCGGAGGTGTTGGAAAAATGATTGAACCCTTATCTAGGTTTACGCTGTAGTCTACGTTCTCGACGAGAGTAGTTCCTAGAGGGCACTCCACTCGGAGACCTTCCTTTAAGGGCTTCTGCTTGAGGGGATATGTGGTTTGGACGCCGTCAACGGGAAACCTCTCTTCCATCTCAACCTTACTTAAGTCCTGGGTTTCGCTTATCCCCGATTTCTCAAGTTTAAAACTGACGTTGGAGATCGTCACAGCGGGTTTCTTGGAGGGCTTCGATTCTAGGAGGATGTTCTCCGGGGGAATAGCCTCTAAACGTTCTCTTAAAACCTTGACGATTCTTTCCTCTATCTCAGTTAGCATCGTGCTCACAGGGACAGTGTCTTCACAGGTACGAGTTTCGCCCTGTAGTGGATGACGTTGCCCACCCTCGTGGTGCACTCGGTATTCGTGTTCCTGAAGCTGATGGACAGGATCTCTTTACCGGGGTTGGGGTTAACCACGCGGTACCTATACCAAACATGTTCATTAGGGGATAGTAGGTATTCGAGGTATGGGTTGTCGGTGCCCTTAGGTCTCAGCCGCGCCCTGTCGTGGACGAAGAGCCCGCTTATGACCGCGTTGGTTCCATCGATGTATTCGAAGACAACCTCCAAGGCTTTCTTATCCCCGTTTTCAGCACCAGCCCAGTAGTCCAGGGACTGGAGGAGGGTTACAAGCCCAAACCTGCAGATCACGCCCACCTGCCCTTTCTCAAGAACCCATTGTCTGGTGAGGAGACCGAGGACTGGGGTTTCGTAGCTGGTTGTTTCCCCGGACACCGCCTCGTTTAGGTTGTAGGATACGCCCACGGGGCTTGTGACGTTCAACATCGTCACAGTCTCCTCCATGTTGTCCACGTAATCCTTCAAGGCCTGAAGCCTACGTTCAAGCTCTTGAAGGTCTACTTTAATATCCTCCTGTATCTTATTCCAGTCCTCAGACCGGATGACTTCCCCCTGTTTCCTAACGATTGGTTCAAACTTATTCATTAAATGGTCACTGCCCCATAACCCGTATTACAGCCTTCACTCCCGCCGCCTTCATAGATTCCACAAACCGCTCAATATACGTTTCGGTTAGGTCACTTCTACGCAGCGCTTCTGAATTTACCTGAACCTCGAAGGTGGCGGGTTGAAGCCTAGTCCAATCGAAGCGCACCCTCACATAGGGTACACCCACGGCGAAGGTGTGCTCATCAAACCTAGCCTCATCGAACACACCGACCAGCATCTGAAGGGCTTCACTATACCTCCACGTCGACCCCTTCCGGAGAAGATGCGGCGAAACCTTTGAGGAGAGGTTTAACGTGGCATCCTCTCCATCTATAGACGCTCTACCCTCATCTATGACGAGTTGCGCGCCGCCTCCTAGTTTTCCCCTAAACTCTATGGATTCCCCTGTGTCGAGGTTCGCGATCTGCGGGTTGCTTACCTCCCCGCCTTCTTCAACTGTGATAGATAAACGAGGCACCGCGTCTACGATGCTGTTACTTCCTAGAGCCCACGTGTCCCCTGCCATCACCCGGAACTCAGCCGATGCAGAGGCTGAAGGGTTTTCAACGATCTTCACATCTCCCTCGCCTACTACGCCGATCAAGGCTTGCACAGCCGCTAATATAGCGGGAACCGTTCCCCCACCCTCATACTCGCTTACAGCCCGCTTTAAACGCGCCCTGAAACGGGTATCGTCCTCTCCTGGTATGCGGCTGGACCTTAAGAGAGCCCCTTGTTCGTCTAACTCCTCCCCAATAGCTGTGTCGACCCAGTGAGCCTTCATTATACTCGTGATTTCTTCCTCCACTCGATCCAGTACTAGACCTACAGCGGAGATAAGCCTGTAGATCAGGGATTCCCTATCCCAGTACTTGTAGAACCTTGGAAGCCTGTCGCTGATCCTTTGAACCCGGCTCACATTCACTCCCTTGCCTTGAAGAGGATGTTTATAGTCCTCGGGTTAGCTCTTTCTTCACTACTGATCTCGATGTTCGCCTTCTCCCTCTCAACAACCTCGGCTCTTTCTTTATAGGCGGTGAACCTTACATCAGCGACGTCCCAGACACCTTTAACGCTCATAGCTGCCTCAACAACCCTTGAGTAAAGCACATCTTCCCCTATGCCAAGGGAGGAGATGTAGCCTCTGATGAGGCCTTCAACCTCCTTAGCAACCTCGGTGGAAGAAGTTTCCTCATAGAGTATCAGAGTTAAGGAAACGTCCACGTAGACGCTTCTAGGTCTGGAGAATTCAACCTTGATACCCGCAGCCCGTGTTTCATCGATAACCCGCTGGATTCTATCAGCGTCGCCGCCGTCCACGATCACCTTAACGATTCCCGATACGCCTTCAGGCATATCCTCTATGAGCAGTGAGCTTACTCCTTCAACTGCTTTTATTGCGGATTCAAGGGATGGACGTGTAGCCTTAGCCGCGAATTCGAGGGCGTGCTTCGACCGCTCCCTTAACTCCCCGTCTTCCTCAGCCTCAACCCCGTTGGTTACATCTCCCTTGTTGATAACGTATTCAATGCCCATGACCGGTTGAGGTATGAGTGTTACTGTTCCTGCGATGACGTTGCCAGACCGCCCTGGGACAGCGCAGATTACGGGTGCCTCAGCCTCCCACTTACCTTCACTTGTAAGCCTCAGCGAAGCCTCAGCGGCGGTTGTGAAAACCCGTGTTTCCTCCGGTCTCAGCGAAACCGTGGAAACCTTGGTGCCCTTCGGTACCACGATTTCCTGATAAGCCGCGTAGTCAACCCTGAAGACCGTCCGCTCATCTGGTCTACGTCCGCCTAGCACCCACCTAATCCTCCTACCGGCTAGGCTGTAGTCAACGTCCTTCTCAAAGGTTAATGGGGATCCACCAACCGTTCCCTCAACTTTAACGATTTCCTTCACAAGCACCCGTTTTAGATCGTATTCAGCTGACCCGTCGTAGAAGTGGACTTCACCGGTTATCGCTACCTTCTCAGGCTCAGTGCTCCGCCCGAATGTGACGAAGCCCGATGAAGGCTGCGGGGGTTTACGCCTTATGCCTAGAAGCGAAACGACTAGGTCTAAGGCTTCGCCTTCAGCGGTGTCTAGGAAACCCGATAAGTATGCCTGGTGCAGCTGGGCATAAAGGTACTCAACCTCCCGACTTATAGCCTCGACGACCGTCCTAACAACGCTTCCAGGGTTCAGGTCCGAGATCCCAGACGGTTTGGTAAACAGGTACTTCACAGTGAAACGTGTTCCCTCATCAGGGCGCCCACGTCCTCCAAGCCATTCAACCGATTCGCCGCTAAGCCTGTAATCAACATCTTTAACGAAAATTTTTCTAACGCCTCCAGATACGCCTTCGACGCTTTGAATCCTTGTAACCGGGGTGTTCGCAAGCCTATAGAGAGGCTTACCTCTCGCGTAGACATGTTCCTCAGTGACTTCTCCCCCCGCGACCTGCGTGAGGACATCGTTTGCGATCTCCCTATAGGTTTTCTTAACTAGCGGCATTCAACCCACCTCCAAGTAGAAGGGGTAGACTAAGCTTAGCGTTGTACGGCTTTCCGCTGGTAGAACGGTGATCTCCACGTCGAAACGGTGGGGTTCAAGGAAGCTGGTCTTCACGTTTACGCTTAAAACCTCCTTAATCCTAGGCTCCTGGGCTAAACAGCTGAGAATCACGTTCTTTACCCTCCCCCTCGTCCTTTCATTATTAGGTTCACCTACGAGTTCATGTAAACGTGAACCATAACCTGTATGACCTATGTCATAAAGCTCACCCTGACCTGTGGTTAACCTAACGATGATGGCTTGGGCGAGGTTGAGTTCCCCGGAGACCGTCGCTAAGTCCCCTTCAGGTGTAACTGCTAAATCTGCGCCGGATTCATCGAACTTCAACCTTAAGTCCTGACCAAGAATCGCGGTCCTCTCAGACACATTAACTCCTCCTAATAAACCATGATTGCCACAACTATCACACCCAATTACACTTGATCGTGGTAGTGAAACCCTTAGTCTTACTTAAATAATGCCTTACACCCCTGATTTTCCACTTGTCATTCAGCCAAGAGTCATCGAAGCCCGAGGTCTCCACTGTTTCGCCTAGTTTGACCTCGGGGTCGCCTACGACTTCAACGAAGAGAGCGTAGGAGTCTTCTCCTAGCCCTTTCGTCTCTGCGTCGGCAACGTTCTGAGCATCTTCCCGGTTTCTAATAGCCGGGTCCCGTATGATAAACGGCACGGTTTCAGGGCTTAAATCACCCGCTTCACCTTTCACCTCATCCTTCGTCAGCCAGTGGAACGTTTCGGCTCCCTTGAAGCTACCGCCCTCCCCGTATACGGTTACCTTTCCATACGTAGGTGTTTCCACACCCTCAACTCGTATTATGTTCTCGCCATATTCGAGGCTATGAACCTTGTCGACCTTGTACTCTTTAAATACAAGTTTTCTATCTTCAGCCACATAGACATCAAAGTTACAGCGTTCAGCAAGTTTTAAGATATGCTCATACACGTTCTTGCCATCATCTATGGCGTACATGGGAAATACGATTCCTCCCTCGCATTCTTTCATATCAAACCCCGCCTGACCGGCTAGGTCTCTAACGATCTGCCCAGCTTCTTGGTTGAGGTAAACCCTGTTAATCCTTAGGTGGAGGAGGGTTGCTGACCAGCTTAAAGCCGTTAATCTCACATCTGACGTTTCACGTTTAAGGTCTGCGACGAAGCCACTGAATATCTGGAACAGGTTATCATCGTAGCCAAGTTGAACTTCCACGGGGTCCGTTGATGAAAAGGAAAGCTCCTTTGCCCCCACCAAAACAGCTTCCACACCGTCGATGGGCAAACCCATGCTGAGTTTCACATCAATGCTTATCAATCCATCCGCGGTGTCTGGAGTGAACGTTTCAGAACCCGCTTTAAAGACGTAATTGGGTCTCATGTAATCTGACCCTACCATATCCTCAACCACCCTCCATTAATGAACCCTCGTCTAGCTACGCGTAGATTCATGTATTATCTCCTTAGCCCTATCCTGAACAGCCTTTCTAGCGCTTTCATCTTGGCTAGGTGCTTCTTTCGAACTCGCGCCAGCAGTTCCTCCAGCTTTGTATTCTCTCAACACCATTGAGTACCAGTTGACCGAAGCCCCGCCGCCGACGAAGTGAACCCTGAAATCCTCTATCACAACATACTCGACATCACCTATAGGGGCTATATCCGACACGAACTTGATAGGTTGCCTTTCCTCAAACTTCGCCCTAAGCTCATCCAAAGTCTCCTTTATACCCACGCCTACGAGTTCCCCGTCAAAGGTGATCGTGAGAGGTTCCCTACCGAAGTCTTGGAAAACGTTACTGTCAGCCCCTGGTATCCTCAACTCTACGATGCTTCTTCTACCGGAAACGGAGAGATTATGAATACTTCGAATCTCTGTTAAAACGCCGTCCTTCTCGACGCGTTTAATCAAATCAAGGTCGTCCAGCTTCATCTGCATCAACGCAGCCGCCATAGACATCAACCCAACCCATAGTACCTACGTATCTGCTCAGTGAGGATTCTCGCGATCTTCCTTTCCAAGTCCCTCAAGTCCTCCTCCGACTCAGCTGATACAGTTAGATTAAAGGTGTTCTGAACCGTAGGCTCAGGAAGCCTCTGCGCAGCTGGTAACGCTAACTTACTCGGCATGGCACGTGGCATAAAGGGTTCAACGGCTCTTAAAGCCTCATAACCCACAGGGGAGACTCTACCCACCATAGTCTCCCTCATGGCGGGGAACACACCTAAACCAGCCAAGGCTCCACCATAGGATGATCGCATCACCTGCATATCCCGTGGAGGCGCGTAGCGTAACGCTAAACCAGTGACCCCGATGAGCAGGGAGCTAACGCGCTGCCATACCGCGCCACCAGTCTCTATTTCCAGAGGAGCCTGTGCGATTCTAGGTAAAGCCCTTACAAAAGCTATGCTTGGAAGCCCCTCCCCACGCGATAAAGCATTGAATAGGGGGAGAGATAGCAACGCCCAGGGTTCCTTCTCCCCCAGCCTTCTCCCGAGCAGGGCGAGAGTGGTTTCAACTATGAACTTTTCTAAACCCGGTACTTCACCTGGTGAAGGCACTTTCCCAACAGCTGCCTTCGTTAACCCTGTGACAGCTTCCAAGGCTACACTTACCTCAGGATATACTTGACTGGGCTCCGTAATGGAGGGAGTGACAGCTGAAGGAGGTGCGAAGGACACAGCCCCGATACGCCATAGACCCGCCGCTACGCCGAGATACCCTAAACTAGCCAATAAGGATGCTACATGAGTAGCTAACGCGTGGGTTGCCTCCAAACCTGCTCTTGGGAACGCTGAGATGGGGCTGAGCCATTCCCTGAATAAAGGTGTGGGCAGGGGTGGCGTATAGGCTTCCGCGATTAATCTTTGAAGAATTGAGGGTAAGGCGGGCATAGCTGAGAGAATAGGTGAAGGTGTAGGTTTAAGGGAGGGGGCGCCTGTAAACCAAGGAACTCCCTGGGACCACATGGTTAGAGGGGTTAGAAACTCCGCTGCAACACGGTCCACTTGGCTTGGATAACCTAAAGTCGTCATTTGTCTAAGGTAGTCTACGAGGGGCTTAGAGTAGCCTAAAGTAGGAAGCCTCCAAGCCTCAGGTTGAAACTGAGCAAACGGTGTTTTGGACAGAAGCCTATCGAAAAAGTCAGATGGGAGTCCCTCCCATCCAATCCATGTGTGAACAGGTGGGCTTACAGGCAGACCTATTCCTACAGCTGCTGGGAAGGGTTTAAAGGGAGTCAATGCTGAAATTGGTGAAACAGAGAGGAAAGCGAGGATTCTCCTGAAAAATGGAGCCCAAGGCTCTAAAGTCAACCTCGGTAACGCAGCAGCGGCTCCAATCGACTCAGAAACACGGGTCTGCAGCTGAAGGGAAGGTATTGCGTATGGTGGTAAAGCCCTCTCCAAAGCTGCGCTTGGAAGACCCTCCCCACGCGATAAAGCGCTTAAAACTGGTAGAGACAGCCACTCGGGTGGAACCTCAGCTTTCATCGCCTGTGGGAGGCTAACCTGAGGTGTTGTAGGCGGAGCTGTTGTTGGAAAGCCAAAGACTTGAAAGCTTAAAGCTGTTTCCCTCAGCTCCTCTGCGAGCCTTCCCACCTCGGTGACCTCCCTCTCAAGCTGAGCGACGGGCATCGAGGGTAGAGCTGCGGCGGCTAAGGTCTGATGCGTCACTACCTCAGGGATTACTGTCCGTTGCGTATACTGTTGGAAAGCTGAGGTAATTCCCTGAACAGCTGGGGTCAACGCGGCTTCTGATGTCCGCTGTAACCCAGTAAAAGCGTCTGCAAATGCTTCTGCTGAGGGAATTTCAGGGGTAGCAGGGTGTGGAGCTCGTGACGCGACTCTTTTAGCAACCTCAGCCGCGGCTATCCGAGCCGCCGTCACGTTAAGGAGGAAGGAAGCGTTGATTCCCTGAACCTCTGGTGAGAGGAACTCCTCTACGGTAGGTGCAGCCGCTCTCTGCCACAGGCTTGGAGCTGGGAGGCTGATCCGGGTTAAGGAAGCCTCATGGAGGCGTCCCCCATAGCTTAAGGTATCTTGAACAACTCTTACCAATGCAGCTAGGACTGAGGGGAAGAGGGAGGCGATGGACGCGATGCGTGCTGAAACGTCTAGGCTTAGCTTTACAAGTTTGTTTAGGATTTCTTCACTCTGCTTAGCAACTGCTAGGGTTTTCTCCATGAATCTGACCATTTCTCATTCGCCGCATAGATGCCCTAACGCTTCTACTCCTCCTCTGTTACAACGATCCTCGTCGTACCCTCCGCAGCCAACCTCGATGCCTCTAACTGCTGCAGTCTGTTAGCTAAAGCCGCGGTGAGGAAGAGGATCTGATCCCTTGTCAGGTCGCGTGGGTGTTCAGCGAGTTTATAACCGCAGTCGAGGCATAGGGATGCCAACTCGAGCCCCTCTGGGCTCTTAACGAACTCCTCGACTTCTAGCCTTTTTTTTTAACCCCCTCAGCGCCCGTGACCCCGCTTAACTCAAGCACTTTCATGCCTATGTATTCAGGGACACCGAACTTCATACCCGCAACCTCTTCCACGGTCAGCTTCGGGTCTTCAAGGCCTATGGAAGCAGCCATCCGTAAGGCTTCAAAGTTCTTGGATACATCCACCTTGCTAAGGTCTGGTGTCCCATCTTCCTTCAGGGGCACGGTGCCTATGACTGAGAAGATCTTCGATAGCTCCCCGTCTGTCAGGGGGCGTATAACCACGTCGGCGCCGTATTCCTTCACTGTTAACGTGTTCCTTATCCGCGCGCCTTCGAGGATTGCCTCCTTAGTAAGCCGCGGCATCGCCTACAGCTACTCCTCCCTAACTCTTGTCGACGTGAACAGGTAGTCGCTTACGGCCACGCCGTTGGCGTCTAGAGCGAGCGTCTTCCCCTCTAGGAAACATTCGTCGAAGGCTAGGGTCTTGATCGATTGGTCCAACTTCTTGAACTCTACGACGAGCTGGAAGTGTTTAACGCTTGCAACACCGGAGAGGAGCATGGTGTCGAACTTGGGGTACGTAGACCTCACCCTGAGGGACCCGGTTACAAACATGGGTCCGTAGTCTACGCCTATCCGCTCATCGATGCCGATGTTGTGGATGTTCTGACGGTTTCGCACAATCTTATACTCGATTGATTGAAGGCCCCTTATCAACTCTCCGTCGCATTTAACGTTGCTCACGTTTGCCGAGATCATCACTGCCATCTTTCATTCACCTCCTATCATGCTTGCACCGTTATAGTCGCGTATATGTAGTCCATAGCCCGCACGGGTCTAACGGCGATGTCGACTCTCACGATTCCCTGGGCGAAGTCCAGCTCGGATGAGTACACGTCTACGAGGAAGGGCGGCTGCTTTAAGTCAACGCTTGGAACTATAGCCTCCTCCCTTTCCATCGTCATGAGGAACTCCGTGAGCTTCTGCCTAAGCGCCACACGTCCCCCCGGTGTGTTCAGTGTACCTATGAAGTTTTCAGCCACGTTCTTTACCCCGCGCACAGCGTGATCCGCAACCCTTGTCACGCTGATCTGCTCCTTACTCGTTGAGATCCCCTTCTCTATGATGATGCCCCTTCCACGGCGGGCCTCAAGCGCCAGTATACCTGCCTTCAGTAACTCCATCAACTCCGAGGGCGTATACCTCTTCTCAAGCTCAGCTAAACCCGTTAAGGTCTTAAACGTTGGCGACTCGTAGTAGTTCAGTCTGGCGATTAACCCGGCTACTGAGCCGGCGACGCCGTAGGGCGCCACGACCACGAACCTGTCGCTGGCAAGAACCTCCGTTCTCTTAACTATATCCGCGATCTTCTCTCCCGGAGCCACCGTTCCGATACCTATCCTGTTCTTAGCATCCTTACTCATGTTCATACAGTGGGCGTCCACTAACGCGTGTACCTTGGGGTCCCATGAATCGCAGGCCATGACGAGGTCGACGTCGTCCTCCATCTCCAGAGCCTGTAAAGCCGCCTCGTAGTCCTTCAACTCGGGTTTAGCGGTTAAACCCCCTGCTAGGGTTCCCTCGGTTGGAGTAGGGTTCTTAACGCCTTCCTTCTTACCCTTCTTCGTCAGATCCTCCGCGGAGACCATCTTCGAAAGCGTGTTTAAACGGTTAACTAGGTACATGTCGCTCGCCTTATCCATGGTGAGGTTGTCGAAGACCTCGAACTTCACGCCGTTAGTTATCTGAACGGCTACGGTGCCCTCTGTGAACCCCGCGGCCACATGGTATCGAAGATTGTTCCCCGCCTCCCCA
>Ga0315308_1001722_pt1 | contig 12493 bp, 11 predicted proteins | sample TDP3_MG_FD_203078 | JGI IMG/M metagenome (GOLD analysis project Ga0315308, IMG submission 203078) | Freshwater sediment microbial communities from Lake Towuti, South Sulawesi, Indonesia - TDP3 | ecosystem: Environmental > Aquatic > Freshwater > Lake > Sediment | place: Indonesia: South Sulawesi... | reverse complement strand
GGATTCTGCTAGGTTTCCTAGCTTGTCATGGACTTTGGCTTGTTGCCAGTAGCTCTGGGCGGCTCGACTTGGAAGATCGGCTTTTTCGTATGTTTCGACCGCTCCTTTATAGACTTCTAATAGCTTTTTGAGCAGTTCACTAGAGCCAGTCATCACGTAGAGCTGGCCAACAATTCCTCCAAAGTCAGAGTAATATCCTCCCAGCGTAGCGTGCTGTCCTTGGCTTAGGGTTCCTGACCTTAAGCAGAGTTTTATACAGTTTTCTGCGCTTTCAACTGCATCTTCGAGAAGCTTTGCTTTTTGTTTTTTGTCCCTCTCGACTTTTGCTAGTTCTGCTTGTATAAGGGCCAGATAATTGTGGTACACGCCATGATTCCAGAAGTAGTATGGCATTGCCTGTTCGACGGCCTTGATGTTCTCTTCTCTATACCGCAGCGACTTTTCAAGAAGCCCCTTCCTCGTGTCTACGTCTGTCTCCATAGTTGATAGCAGAAAGAGGGATTTGCTGAGAGGGTGAAGGATGAACCACACAGCGCTTATAGACCCCGATCTTTGGGCATGCTCTAAACCCTTTTTTGCAGCCTCGATAGATTTCCTGAGGAGGATGCGCTTCTTTTTCAAGCTGGTCTCGGCAGACTTGGCAAGAAAACTGTAGTTTTCAGCGTACCAATAGTAGCTGGACGCGACCTCTTGATTATTGAAGATTGATTTGAAATTGTGTATAGCGTCAAGGCTATACCTCTCACATTTCTTGGACTCTTCTACTATCTTCTTTGGGTCTTCTTCCGCAATCATCTTCCAAGCTGTGAGATGCGCCAACAAATAGGATGCCCGCCCAATCAGGTAGTTGTCCCTTGTGCGTATGCCACACTCTAATGCATCTTCAAAGTGCCTCATTGCGGAATCCGGGCGGTCAGTGAAATCAACGATTGCGGACCCTACCCAAATGCTTGACATACCTAGAAGAAAACTGTCGCCGATTTTCTCAGAAAGCTTTGTAGCCTTTGTTGAGTAGGACAGGGCTTCGCTAGCATATTTGCTCTTTTTTTCCAGTTCTAGTCCTTTTGCCGCGGTGTCGCAATGAATGCTTGTTATGTAATAGGCTCTTGCAAGCTCGGCTTCTCCTAACTCCGAAAGTATTCCTATTGCTTTGTGCCCGTAGCTCAGTGCCTCCGCCAGCATTTCTTGCCGTATCTGCTTGTCCCACTCAAGGTTCAGCCGATCGACCAGGCACGCATTCAGTTCATTATATGTCCTTCCCAAGCCGAGGCGATCGCCTATCCCCTCGTAGAATCTTAGGGCTTCCTTTTCTAGTTTCCAGCACTCATCCAGCGACCTCTTCCGAGAAGCGAAATCTGGGCTAAGCCAAGAGCTAACGTAGGCAGCGGTAGCTTTGCATTGACATATTTTAGCTGGCTTATCTTGGTCTTCACTTTTTCCGAAAAGTGCGGCTGCTTTACTATATGCGTTGAATGCCTGAAGCATACGTTTCTTGAATTCTAGCTGGTTTTTGGCTTGCATGGCTGCACGATGGTAAGAGAAGCCGATTCGTTCGCAGGTCTCGGCTGCACAGGAGAAGTCGTTTTGTTTGAGTGCAATGGTTAAGGCTTTTTCATACAGCTCTATGGCAAAAACCCAAGCGTATCTTTTCTCCTGCTCTCTGCCCTCGATTAAAAGAAGCGCGTAATCTCGGCTCTTAGACAATGTTCTCCCTATACTCTATCATATGTGCAAACTCAAATAACTTTCTTGGGAATGTATGCAACTGAACAAATGGAGTTCGTGTTTTTTCGTATTCAACGAGCTTTGGCGCACGCGCAAAGAAAAAGGAAAAAGGGGAAGTCATTCTCTTTCTCATTCTTGTTGCAGGGGCGAGTTCATCGGTTTCCCGCGCTAGTAGGTGCTTTGTACAATCCAGAAGTCAGTTGCGTCGGTGATTTGATGTTCGCCTACTCGTATCTTCTTGAGTTCTTTTAGAAGATCCATGCATGTCATGGGGGGGTCGTGCTTGCGCAGATGATCGAACTCAAATATGATGTCATAGCCTACTGTCTTGTCCCGGACAACGTGCTGGACGACATGAGACCGAACTATGGGCTTTATCTCTGAAATCTGCCTCGCAATTTTAGTGATATCCTCTTCGCTAATTCTGCTGCTTCTGACCGTGGGCCTGCCAAAGCCATGACTTGTCACAGAATCACCCTGTTCTTTTGCTGTTGGTAGCAGAATTTAAGACTTTTTGTCAAAATGAAGAATTCCGGAGGGAAAAGAGCACAGAAAGCATTATTGATTCAAAAACATTTCTGCAAATGAGGCGGCAGGACAAGCTTAGGGAAGTCTCCTAGCCGTGTCGCTGGGATTTGAACATGGCTAAAGTGGAACCTTGACTTAACCCATCGCGCCATTTCAGTTTCTGAAACCTGTAAAAGAAACCCTTAGTGCGGGGGGTCGGACTTGAACCCGCAGAGGCCTTCGCCCGAGGATCTCAAGTCTCAGACCTGATTCGGCATCACACATTTTATATTTCCCTTCATGAAGACCCTCGTTGGCTTAAGAGCGTAAACGCTTATTTTGCAACTTCGATATCAAAGGAAATCAGGGCGTCAACAGTGAGAAAATCGTTTCAAGAAGATTGGACGTTACTTCCCTTTCTTATAACCACATCTGTAGGCTTTATTGTAGCGATACTTGATTTCGTTTTCCTCCAAAACCTCAAGTTTCAAGTTACTGCTCTTGCTGGCCTACTCCTGCTACTAATCGGTGGCTACGTGCGTGGCAGAGCCCGACTGGAACTCAAAAACAAAGCAGGATTCAGCAGCCTCGCCGCAACAGGAAGACTCCAAGTGATCGACAAACATCAACTAGTCAGGGACGGGCTCTACAAACACATTCGACATCCAATATACTTGGGAGAAACAATAAGAAACCTCGGTATCGTCTTGATCTTCTCAAGCATCTATGGGCTACTATTCATCGCCGCGGCAACACCCCTCCTCCTATTCCGCATAAGAAACGAAGAAAAAATGCTCACAAAAGCATTCGGCGAAGAGTACAAAGAATACCAAAGAAAAACCAAGAAAATAATACCCTACATCTACTAACAGACGCCACACAGAGAAAACCAACACCAAACCCGCAAACTCATCAGCCAAGCCATCAACATACAAGAAAGAAGAAGGCACTAAGGGTCACCTCCCTTCTTCTCTCACACAATTTCAGCCCTAACCACGCAAACATGCTGCCATGTTACAATCGCCACACTAAACCAACCAAAACACAACCCTGAACAAAAACAGCCACAAAAACAACATCCAACTTCTGTTTTTCAGTCCGCCGCTGCAACTCTCAACATAGCACTTGTTAGTGTTTCTAAGGCACGGTCAACACTAACATGCACGCAAATTTCCACACCGGTGTCAGCTCAGGACGTCATCGTCACTAGGAACAGTTTGACGATGACGCCCACACAGCCTCAGCCTCTTCCATCCAACATAGAAGTTGTTGTGACAGAGCTACAGGAGCCAACAACAACTTTACACACAAGACCCGCAAACGTCGACGCCAACATAGAAGTAGAAGAAACAAAACACTACCAGTTGAATTCTTCAACCACACAAGAAATGACGGTATTATTAACGATTCTAACAGCGAGTTAATGACTCGTGAACAAAACCCGCCCCACCCCTTATTGTCTCAGTAGCTCACATTCAGCGTAAGGCAATAATGCACGAACAGACCATAAGACACACAGCCCACAGAGCTGGCACAACCTATGTCAGGCACAGAAACCCTCATACCCTACCTCAAAGAACCCGAAAAAGACCAACAACCCACAATCATAATCGACACAAGAGAAGCAAACACTGCACCAAAAATAGTAAAAGGACTCAAAGAACTAGGCGCAGAAATCCAACTCGAAACCCTACAAAAAGGAGACTACATAGTCAGCGACCAAGTCGCCATAGAACGCAAAACAGTCCACGACTTCGTCTACACGCTAACCCGCCGCTTCCTCTTCGAACAACTCTTCAAACTCAAAGAAGTATACAGTAAACCATTCATCCTAATCGAAGGCTACCTACCCATAGTCTACAAATTCAGCAAAATCCAACCAGCCTCCGTCTGGGGAGCCATGTTCGCCCTGGCTAAACAGGGCATAAACATGATCCACACAAACAGCTACAAAGAAACCACAGACTTCCTCTACGTCGCAGCAAGACAAGAACAGATCATCGAAAAACGCCGTCCAGTCATCCACCCAATCAAACCGGCAGAAACTCTTCAAGACCAACAAGTATTCTTTCTAGCCAGCCTACCAGTCATAGGCAGAGAAAAAGCCATCTCACTCCTAGAATCCTATCAAACACCAATGAACGCACTGCTAAACGTAGATAACTGGAAGAAAGAAGCCTATGGACTAGGCCCAATTATAACCGAAAGAGTCAGACAAGTGCTCAACACACCATACACGAAAACCGAGACAGAGCAAGATACACATCAACAAAAGGTGAAAGAATGATCACCACAGAGAAAATCGAGTACCCACCAAAACTAACACAAATGCTCAAAGAAGCTCTCGAAGATCCCGACACATTCTGGAGCCAAATAGCCAACGAACTGAACTGGTTCAGGGAATGGAACAAAACCCTCGATTGGAACTATCCGAACTTCACGTGGTTCAAAGGCGGAACAACAAACCTCTCATACAATTGCACTGAGCACCACATCAAAAAAGGAAGAGGCAACCACCCTGCAATAATATATGAAAACGGCGAAGGCCAACCAACACGAGTCCTAACCTACAACCAGCTCCTAGACGAAGTAAAACGTCTCTCTGCAGCCCTAAAAGCCCTAGGCGTAACCAGAGGCGACAGAGTAACCATATACATGCCAATGATCCCAGAAGCCGCAATAGCAATGCTAGCCACCACACGAATCGGCGCAATCCACTCAGTCGTGTTCGGAGGATTTGGCTACGGAGCGCTAGCCGACAGAATATCAGACGCCCAATCAAAAATCATCGTCACAGCCGACGTAGGCTACAGGCGCGGAGAAACCATCAACCTCAAAAACGTCGTCGACGAAGCCATCAAAACCACAAGCAAAACCGTGGAAAACGTTATTGTGCTGAGCCGAAACGGAAAAGACCTCTCGCTGACGCCTGAAAGAGACATACTGTGGCACGACGCCATACAGAAAGGAAAGAGCCTAGAAGCTGAAGCCGAAGAAATGAGAGCAGACGAACCTGCATTTATCCTCTACACCTCAGGAACCATGGCCAAGCCCAAAGGCACAGTCCAACCCCACGGAAGCTACCAAGTCTACATCTACGCAATGGGCAAATGGGTCTACGACATGAGTCGAGAAGACATGTGGTGGTCCACATCCGACATAGGATGGATAGTAGGCCACAGCTACGTTGTCTATGCACCACTACTGTTTGGCTGTACAACAATAATGTACGAAGGCGTCCCCGACCACCCAACACCAGATACTTGGTGGAAAATGGTCGAGAAACACAAAGTCACAAAACTCTGGATGTCACCCACCAGCGTCCGCGCACTAATGAAACACGGCGATGAATGGCCCAAAAAACACGACCTAAGCTCACTAAAACTCGTAGCATGTGCAGGAGAAGTCCTGAATCCGCCAGCATGGGAATGGCTACAGAAAAAGGTATTCGAAGACAGAATACCCGTGGTCGATCACATGTGGCAAACTGAAAGCAGTGGCCCTATGGTCGGCAACCCATACGGCATAGCCTTGCTACCAACAAAACCAGGCTCCGCGACGATACCGCTTCCGGGCATCGACGCAGAAATAGTCGACGAAGAAGGAAAACCAGTGCCAAGTGGCACGGAAGGAGTATTTGTGTGCAAAAGACCGTTCCCAGGATTGGCACCAACCTTATGGCGCAACAACGAACGCTACGTGCAAGACTACTGGGACAAAATACCAGGCTTTTACTACACAGGCGACGCCGCAATGAAAGACCAAGACGGATACATGTGGTTTCTAGGACGAGTCGACGAAGTCATCAAAATATCAGCCCACCGAATCGGCACAATCGAAATCGAAAACGCCCTACTGCAAAATCCAGCAGTGGTTGAGGCCGCAGTCGTCGGGGTCCCCGATCCTCTAAGAGGCGAAACAGCATGCGCACTAGTCGTACTAAGAAGCGGACACCAGCCTAATAACGGTCTAAAGCAAGTTCTAAAAGATCAAGTAAAGAGAAAACTAGGACCAATTGCGATAATAAGCAAAATAATCTTTGTAAGCAAAATCCCAAAAACCAGAAGTGGTAAGATAATGAGAAGACTAATCAAAGCCATAATGGTAAACAAGCCACTCGGAGACTACTCAACAATAGAAGACGAAACAGCCATAGAGGAAATCAGAAAAGCCATCGAGGAAACCTAAGCCAAAAACAAACCAACAACTTTTCACACAATCATAACGCACATTGGCATTACTCTTTGCGAAGCGCAGGCAAGATCTTCTCAAAGTAATCCAACGACTCCGGGTTAACAAGAGCATCCCTGTTCGTAACCGGCCTGCCATTAATCAAATTCGCTACAGAACTCTCAACCTTCTTCATGTTAAAGGTATAAGGAATCTCCGGCACCTCCAAGATCAAAGTAGGCACATGACGAGGCGAAGCCTCCTCACGAAGAGCACCCCGAATCCTATTCTTCAAGTCCTCAGTCAGATGGAATCCAGAAGCAAGCTTAACAAAGAGAATGATGCGCTGATCACCCTTCCAGTCCTGACCCACCACCAAGCTGTCAGCGATTTCCACAAACTCTTCTACCACATTGTAGATCTCAGCGGGACCAACCCGCACGCCGGAAGGCTTCAGCGTAAAATCAGAGCGTCCCAGAAACGTTATCCCACCACTGTCGCCGTGAACCAGAATCCAGTCGCCGTGCCGCCAGACGCCAGGAAAAACGCTGAAGTAAGCGTCATGATACTTCCTGCCGTCAGGATCATTCCAAAAGAATAAGGGCATAGAAGGCGCAGGCGCCTCACACACCAACTCCGCTTGTTGATCGACCACCGCGTTGCCCTTCTCATCATACGCCTTCACCTTCATACCCAAACCTGGACCCTGCAACTCAGCAGCATACACAGGTTGAATGGGAGTACCTATTGCAAAGCAGCCGTTGATGTCGGTGCCACCAGCTATAGAGTTGAAGTGCAGGTCCTCTTTGATCTCACGATATACGTATTCAAATCCCTCAGCTGAAAGCGGCGAGCCAGTTTGAGAGATTTCCCTCAGCGAAGACAGATCATAGTCCTTGCCCGGTCTGGCACCCACGCTACGGAGATAATTGATGTAGCTTGCACTGCAACCAAAGGTAGTTATCTTCTCTTCTTGAGTCAGCTTCCACATGGCACCCCAATCCGGATAGTTCGGATTACCATCGTACAACACAACCCCGGCACCGACAGCCAACGAACTCAGCAACCAATTCCACATCATCCAACTAGGAGTCGTGATGTAAAAGATTCTATCTTCCCGCCTCAAATCACTATGAATAACCAGCTCCTTCAAATGATTGACGAGCACGCCAGCGCCCTGAACCATACACTTCGGCTTACCCGTAGTACCCGAAGAAAACATAACGTAAACAGGGTGATCAAAAGGTAACTGCTCAAACCGCATCTCAGGCTGCACTCCGCTCGCCATGAAATCACCATACAGAACAGATCGACCTATCCGACTGATGCTGGGCGCCGCCTGCATGTAGGGAACTACCACAATCCTCTCAAGCGACGACAGCCCATGGGCAATCTTTTCAACATTCGGCAAAAAATCAAAGGTCTTCCCCTTGTACGGATAACCATCAACAGAAAACAACACTTTCGGTTCAATCTGACCCAAACGATCCAGAACAGCCACAGGACCAAGTTCTGTGCCACACGAAGACCAGATGGCCCCCACGCACGTAGCTGCAAGCATAGCAACAGCCGTCTCCGGCATATTAGGCATGTACGCAGCAACACGATCTCCCGGAATGACCCCCAACTCCCGCAATGCCGTGGCCAAACGCGCCACAGAATCATACAACTCAGCGTAGGTCATTCCAGCCGATCTCTCTGTTTCTCTCCTGAAAACAAACGCTACCTGATCATCCCTAAATCTCAAGAGGTTTTCAGCAAAATTGAGCCGAGCGCCCACAAACCACCTCGCGCCCGGAAACCTACGCAAGTCATCGACCACCAAGTCATAGCTGCGGGAGGCTCTGATGTCCACAAACCGCCACACAGCTGCCCAGAAATCCCTGAGGTTTTCAATTGACCACTTATACAGTTCATCGTAAGTCTTCACCGCGGCACCATGCTGTCTATTCACAAGGCTGATAAACTGGGCTACGTTTGCCTCTCGTTTCCGTTGCTCGGAGGGCACCCAAAGCGGTGTTCTCATCTCTGCCACGCCTCTCATCACATGGAAGAACCAATTTTCATTTGAGCTAGACAGATAATCTTTCGCCTTAATTTGCCTTTACAGCCCAAGCAACATCCTTGAAAGTCTTCTCCAGTTTCATCACAGCAACCTTAGAGGACACGTTACCTAACCATGTCCTAATCTTTCATTAAGAGCGCAGTCTATAATACAGGAATAATACATAACGCTTTCGAACCTTGCTCACACAGAATCGCAATGTGCATTCTGCCTAATCCAGACCCAAGATTTTTCAACCAGACAATCCATATGGAATACTCCAACTAAGGTGGCAATTCAACAGATGAAAACAACCGAAGTTACAGGTTCGATAAACAAGCACAAGGTTCTCCTCTATGCACTGAGCACATGTGCCTGGTGCAAGCTGACCAAGAAGTTCCTAAACGAAAACAACATCGCGTATGAATACGTTGACGTGGACCTCTGCAACGAAAAGGACAAGGAACTAGTCAGAAGGGACATATTGCGCCGTCGCGGAGAAATCAGCTATCCCACAGTCATTGTGGACGACAAAGTTCTGATCACGGGTTTCCGCAAGGACAAGCTCAAAGAGGCCCTGCTAGATTGATAATAGTCGAGGCGGTTAGGCGAAGAGCCGAGGCCGATGCCAGAACCTACGGCTACTACTTGCATCCTGACCCAGATTTTCTCAACGACCTCCTAGAGGGACTGAGACGCAATGAAGAACGTTACGGTTATCCCTCTTGCCCATGCAGACTGGCATCAGGTAAATTCGAGTTTGACCGAGACATAATCTGTCCCTGCGACTACCGAGACCCAGACGTTGCAGAGTTCGGGGCCTGTTACTGCGCACTCTATGTAAGAAGAGACCTGTTCGAAGGAAAAACACCGATCCAACCGGTTCCTGAACGCCGACCGCTAGAGAAGCAGGCTAGAGCGTATGAGATGAGCCATGAGGTTATTTCACGAGAAACGAGCCAGACAAAGACCACAGCCGCTTTGGCTCCTGAGACGGCTCCTAAGGTTAAGCTGAAACTCTGGTATTGCAGGCAGTGCGGCTACGTTGTCTTCAGAGAAGATCCGCCCTATGTCTGCCCAGTGTGTAAGGCAAAGAGAGAGATGTTTGCCAAACTCCATATCGATGTCGGCCCTGAAAAGTAGCCGTTCCGACTCTCTAGACCGTGGTTGCTCTACGGCACTGACAGAACATTTAAAGCCTATAACACCTACTGCAGTTAAAAATGAATGAGTTATAGTCGGAGAGTAATCAATGAAGAAAGGCGCATTTGCCATACTTGCTGCTGTTCTCTTTCTTTTTATTCTCCCGGTCAATGCCCAAGTCACTGTGAACAGCACAGTCGACGACAGCATATTCGTGTCCTACAGCTTTGAAAACCTTGACGCAGACCTTTACAGCGCGATCAAGACAAATCTGGATTTCAACAGCTCAACCATACCGAAAATCATTGTGCAGACTTTACAAGAACAGAACTTGAAGCTAGTACGGTGGGGTCTGGGACCGCAGCCGGACGTCGTCTACGATGGCGACACTAGGTCGATCAAAACCGAATTCTTTCTTGGCGGATCCGACATCATCAGCTTCACATTCAACAGGACAACGATGAACCGCATATATCATGTTAGAACGGACTGGAGGAAGATTAAGGTCAGCCTCACAGCAAATCTTACCCTAGACTTTGCAAGTCGTCTTACCAAGCCACTGGCAGAATGGCAGAAGACATCTCCGACAACATTTTTCTACGAAAGTAGCGAACCTAACACAATCGACATCTTGTTCCACTTCAATATTCCCCCGTCAGCGTCACGGATCCAAGTTCAAGCTGACACTGTTACTTATGAGATGCCCCCCCTGTTGAGCGATCAGCTGATCAATAGTCCTTTTCTCGTCTTGGGAGCTATAGCGGTTGCATTAGTCATTGTATTAGTATATAGAAGAGCCCGCTGAAGTCAGCTTTTCCGTGCCTTCTCCCCCTTTTTCGCCCTCAACCGCAAGCAACAAATCAATCAGCGCTCTCTCATCTACCTCAGCACGCGTCCTCCAATCCAGATACAACTGTCTGTTTTCGTCCTGCGCCAAGTAACCAGAACGGATGTATCGATCTAGGTTAACGTCCACACGCCAACCTGGCAGCTTATCGCGCAGTATATCTTCTACGTCGTCTCGCGGAGCCTTCCCTTTCTTAGAAATTATGAAGGATATAGTGATGGCCAAACCCGCAATGTCATCGATGCGCCAGCCACTCAGCTTTGTCTCCTTAGGAGTCAGACCACCGCGCAATGTAATGAAAAAGCGAGCGCGATCCAACTCTTCAAGTGTGGGCTTACCAGTTAGGTTTTCACCCTCAAACACAGTTTTGACCCGCAGATCCAACTTTTCTAAGTATGCATCCAAGAGTCCAAGTACTTTGGGATAGTCAGATCCTAACCGCTTGCGCAGCTCCCAGCCCTTAACCCCAGGTCTTCTGTGCCTCCTGTAAAACAAGAGGTGGGTTGCACGCTTAAGCTTCCTTAAGTATAGCGCTTTCTTTCTTAGTCGTGTCTGCTCTCTCGCCAACGCTTCCACTCCTCAAAACTGACTGAAACCGGAACCGAAATCACCGACTTCTTGCCGGCAAGCGACCGCGGCTTACTGAAAGGTATAACGTAGATCTCCTCTTCCAGCCTATGAACCTCGAACGTTGCATAGCCGTAAGTAACCAGAAAACTAGTCATGTAAGCGCGTCTGGAGGTCTCTTCATAAGTGCCAGCTCCCACAAAGTCCCAGTACAGAATTCTCTGCTTTTCACCTGCTTTCTCTCTCAACTCGCGCCAAAAAACCTCAAGCTCCTCAGTGAATGCCTTCTCAGCCATTATTCTTTGAGAGATCAGGTCGTCTCTTGTTGCCATCCCCAGCTCGGTCCTAAATGCTGAAATCTTGGTCCAACGCTCCTTTAGGGGAAGCAGACTCTGCCAATATTTGACGGCTTCGATGAGGCCGTATGAGGAAAGCTGCTCCAACTCTACGATAGGATGCCAAGCCTGAAGAAAAAGGCGAGCTAGGGCTTCTCGACTCGTTTTGCGTAGCTTTTCCTCAATCAGAAACGGGTCAGTATAGAGTGAGGTTGACCTGTGCCTTATCCAGTCACTCTGCAGCTTTATGACCGACGCCAACCTGTTGACAGCTTCCGCGTCTAGGCTAAATTCATCTATCAACTCCCACTCCGGGAAATATTCTTGAATCACTTTGATAACATCGTTGACATTAACAAGAAATGGGTCTAGCCCTCTCTCCTCAACAGACCTACACAGGTCAATTATGCGTTGTAGATGCTCAGCTCCAAGCTTTTTCTTCTGCCTCTTGGAAGACAATGAGCCCATCACTTCGTCTTAAGGAGAACGAAGAACCGGAAATAAAAGCATAGTGGGAACGTAAACATGGCGATGCAACGCTTATTGCCTTAACTTGTGAAATCATCATGCTGCGCTTAAGGCAAATCTTATATTCTCTACGACTAAAACCCATAAATGTGTTCTGAGGCGAGACCTTCGTGCACGACCGAGATGGGAGCTTTTCAACGAAAACTTCCTTCAATTCTGCCCTAACAAGGAGAACACTGGCTGACCTAAAGAGAAAGGCCATTCGTCGAGGTCTCTGGTTTAAACTACTGAGCAAAGTGGAGAGATCATGCATTGACATAACCATCAAAGTCGTGACGGTGGTGCGAAGCCGAAGATTAAGGAAAGTCTTGGTCCCGGTCGTTCAGAAGCTTCTAGGGGCTATGGAAAACCGGCTTGGACAGTCTATATGGCAAGTCGGATACAAGCACGCTCTTAAGATAAGTCGAATTGCCCAAGCTTGGGGGAATTCATCTGCAATTCAGTGGTCGAAGGACTCGAAGTTCGTCAGATACCTAACTATTATTAGAATCAACACGCCAGAAATGCAGAAGACATGAGCACTTGTTTGAAGCGTAGAAAGTCGGTGTGGTGAAACAACGTGGATATAATAGCAATAGCCTTGACAACGATTGTATTGATCTCTAGCCTTTGGATATTTTACAACAC
>Ga0315308_1001721_pt1 | contig 12494 bp, 17 predicted proteins | sample TDP3_MG_FD_203078 | JGI IMG/M metagenome (GOLD analysis project Ga0315308, IMG submission 203078) | Freshwater sediment microbial communities from Lake Towuti, South Sulawesi, Indonesia - TDP3 | ecosystem: Environmental > Aquatic > Freshwater > Lake > Sediment | place: Indonesia: South Sulawesi... | reverse complement strand
TCCTAAAAAAATCGGTTATCAAGCAATGGCTGTTTTTATGATTGACACTTCACCCGCGCACATCTTGGCAACAGAGGCTACTCCCACTGATTCTTCGCAGATCTTGGATAAACTGATTCAGATGCCAAACATAATCGTGGCTACAAAAACTGTTGGAGACCACGACTTGCTGGCTATCAGTGTAGCCATAGACTTTGAACATTTAATTCACGTGAGAAACGACATCCAAAAAATAGCTGGAGTCAAAGACATGCAAGTATCCTTCTGGGTTGAAAAAACAGAACTTTGTCCAAAATACTTTGTAGTCTGAGCCTGAAAAAGGCTGACATTTTAACCAACCATATTTGGACCCTAATAGAGGGGGGTCTACCCATCTGCGCACACACAAACACAAAACAGTCTCTACGAAACAATCAACAAACAGACACAATCATACAACAAAGCTTATATCACAGCAAAGCGTTTCTCCTCAACCGTTGCTGAGTCCAACAGAAACCAAGCACAAAACGCGGCTTTTGCCGATGAAGCTTGTTCTGTTTGACATAGCAAGTTTCCGCGAAAAGGACGAAAGAAATACATGCCGAGACGGCTCTTAGAAAAAACCAAAACCAGAAAAAAAAGAGGATTCTCTGTCTTCTTACCCAAAACCACAACCGTGGAGCACACAATGCCCAAATGCATTGACACCACTGAAAATTCACAATCGCGGAAAAATTGACAACACAAGGAGGAAAAATTTGAAAATAAAAGACTTGAGAGACGGAATGAAACGCGTTGACATCGAAGCAAAAATCATAAACAAAGAAGCCACAAGAGAGGTATTGTCAAGATACAAGGATGTGGTGCATCGAGTGGCCAACGCCACAGTCAGCGACGGAACAGGCACAATAAAACTAACCCTTTGGAACGACCAAATCGACCAAGTCAAAGTAGACGACAACATCAAAATCGAAAACGGCTACGTAACAACATTTAGAGGCGAAATGCAACTAAACGTCGGCAGATACGGAAAACTCAGCGTCACATAAAGGCACAAAAAAACGTCCGAATCAAGGAAAAAACTGTAAGCGCAATGAGAGGTGAAAAAGATGGAATATGAAAGAAGAGAAAGAAGAGGAGGCTACGGAAGAAGAGAGGGAAGAGGCTTCGGCTCAAGATTCCCACCAAAACCAGTTGAAATGGGCAAAGAATACGACGTAGAGATTCAGGAGACTAGCCGAAGAGGCGAGGGCATAGCGCGAATCAAAGGCTTAGTCTGCTTTGTCCCAAACACAAAACCAGGCGACAAAGTCAAAGTCAGAATAACAAGGATAAGCCGCAGATTCTGCGAAGCCGAAGTCGTAGGCAAAGGCGAAGCAAAGGCTGAAGAAACCGCTGAAGCAGTTGAAGAGGCAGAAGCGACAGAGACTGAAGATACTGAAACAGAGGAAACAGAGTAACTCACAACTCTGTCACTTCAGACACTCTTTGTTGACAAGTTCCAGTTTTCCGAGTGTTTTCTTTTCTTTACTTTCCTAGAAGTTTCTCTTTTTTATTCACTCTTTTTGTATTCTTGCACATGCACAGTGAACCTTGAAATTGCTTTCCATTTCTTCTTGAAAGCCTCTAATCCTGGATTGTTGCAAGCCCATCCAATATCGAGCCATTCAAAACCTTGCTTTTTACCGTGTAGAATCTCTTGATATAGCAAAAAATCTGCTAGGGATGGATAGTCTAGGTAGAAACCCAGCGGTGTCACCATCACGTTAGCCAGAAAGTCAATTACGTCAAAGCCAATGAGGGTGTCACCTGAAAACACGTTGAAGAGTCTTGGTGAAGAAAACTTCTCGAAGTATTCACCGAGTCTCAAGTAGAGTTGATAATCCCAAGGAGCGTAGCTCTTTTTGGTTAAGTGCAAAGCAAGAATGCGAGAATGCGCTACTGTTAACTCTTTGCCCACGGTGAGTGTGTAGCCACGTTTTTGAGCGTTGTTCGCCCGATATCGGAGGTGTTTGTATGCGCCTCCGGTGAGTTTTTCATCGAATTGTTGAAGATTTATTTGGAAATCTTTGTCTTCGTAAACGGTCTGGCAGTGGAAATCGTCTAAGCTCAGTGGCAAACGAGTTGGGGAAGTTGTTACGACTTTGTATGGTTGGAAGTTTTTCACTGAAGCCTCAAAGCATTCGGTTGCATCTACGCTTGCGTCTTCTGCTTGGTCAAGCCCAAACAGAGTGAGCCAAATGATTTTGCTCATGGAATCATCGTAAAGCAGGTATTTGTTTTGAAAGATGTATGGGTCTCCATATGCTGCCGAATACAAGGTTACTAGGTGTTCGTCAAAATATCCGCGTTTTTGACAACAAAGAATGTCGTTCTGGGTTAGTCGTTTAAATTTCAAAAGGTTGCCTCATTTCAAATCCATATTCAAAACGTGCTGAGGGATAAAATTTTTTTGGTGTTAGGTATGCGCAACCATATACATGTTTCTGTCTATAAGCTAAAAGTTTAAATAAAAAACCCTTCACTCAGTTGATAGCCCATATACTAAAAAAGGCGACTCTGAATAAACATGTCAACCAGTAGTAGAGAGTTTCAACACATAATACGAATAGCTGGAACCGACCTAGACGGCACACTCAAACTCAATCACGCTTTAGCGAAGATTAACGGCGTAGGCATAACATTAGCAAACGCCGTCACCCGAAAAGCCAACATCAACCCAAACCTACGCGTAGGTTACCTCACGGAAACAGACAAAACAAAGATAGAAGACATAATCAACAATACAATAAAACATGGAATCCCTCCATACATGCTCAACAGACAAAAAGACATTGAAACAGGAGAAAACCGCCACCTAATCGGCGCCGACTTAACACTTCAAATCAAAACAGACATAGAAGAAATGAAAAACCTAAAATCGTGGCGAGGATTCCGCCACGCATACGGACTACGCACAAGAGGACAACATACACGCACAACGGGCAGAAAAGGAAAAGCCATGGGCGTCAAAAAGAAAGAAGCCCTAGCCAAACGGGAGGCACCCGCATAAAATGGGTGACCCCAAAAAACAAAGAAAAAAATACGAGACGCCCCGATTCGCTTGGCGAACCGACACTTTACAGTCTGAACTGAAGTTGCTTGGTCAATACGGACTGCGAAACAAAAGAGAACTGTGGCGCCACGAGACCACACTCTCACGATATCGAGAAATCGCCCGTTCACTTTTAGGTATGCCTGCAGAAGAACGCAAAAAACTTGAAAGACAACTCTTAGACAGGCTCGACCGGCTGGGCATTCTACCTGAAACTGCCGCGTTAGACGATGTCCTAGACCTCTCCACAGAAGATATTCTCGAACGCCGACTTCAAACCATTGTTTTCAACAAGGGCTTGGCTAAGTCAATATATCAAGCCCGCCAACTGATAACGCATGGACACATAGCCATCGAAGGACACAGCGTCCCCTCACCAAGTTATCTGGTGCTGAGAAACGAAGAGGCAAAAATCGCTTACACACCAACAAGTAATCTATCCAACTCAAATCATCCCATACGTGAATCTCTGCGCCCAGAAGATGTCAAGACAACGCCAAAGCCGAGAGGCAGGAGAGATGAAGAGGCATGAGCAAAAAAACCGAGAAGTGGGCAATCGCGCACATTTACAGTTCATACAACAACACTCTAGTTCATATAACCGACTTATCAGGCGCCGAAACAATAACCAGAACAAGCGGCGGCATGTTCGTAAAAGCCGATAGACTCGAATCTTCACCATACGCGGCAATGAGAAGCGCAACACACGCAGCCACAGTAGCCAAAGACAAAGGCATAACCGCCATTCACATAAAAGTCCGCGCTCCAGGCGGTTCGGGCGCCAGAACCCCAGGACCAGGCGCTCAAGCTGCTATACGGGCGTTAGCCAGAGCAGGTTTCCGTATTGGACGAATAGAAGAAGTAACTCCGATTCCCCACGACGGAACTAGAAGAAAAGGAGGCAGAAGGGGAAGAAGAGTCTAAGTGGAAGGAGCACAACTGGCGCATGGAAGTAAAAATTGTCGAGAAAAACGATTTCAACGCGCGTCTGATCGTGGAAGGTGCGGACACAGCCTTTATGAACTCGCTGCGCCGCATCATGCTTGCTGAGGTTCCCTCGATGGCTATCGACGAAGTTGTTGTCATCGAGAACTCTTCCATGCTTCACGACGAGATTCTAGCTCACAGAATGGGGTTGATTCCGTTAAAGACCGACTTGGACTCCTACAACTTGCCCGAAGAATGCCCATGCAAAAGTGAACTAGGCTGCAACCTCTGCCGAGTTTCTCTAACACTCGATGTGGAGGCAAAAAACAGCGGCAAAACCGTGTACTCGGGCGATTTGACATCTGAAAACCCTAATATTGTGCCAGTTAGCGAGCGAGTTCCAATCGTGAAGTTGGCGCCAGATCAGAGAATACGACTTGAAGCCTATGCTAGGCTAGGGAAAGGAGAAAAGCACGCTAAGTGGCAGCCAGTTTCGGTGTGCGCATACAAACACTTCCCCAAGGTAAAGATTGACGAGAAAAGCTGCGACTCATGCGGCAAGTGCGTAGACGTCTGCCCAAAGCGAGTGCTCACGGTCATTGAGAGCGGAAAGAAGCTGGAGCTTCGAAATGTAATTGATTGCACCGTATGCAAAGACTGTGTGGACGTTTGCCCAAAGAGTCCACCTGCGGTTGAGGTATTTTGGGATAAAGACGTGTTTGTTTTTGATGTGGAGTCCACAGGCGTTCTTCCAGTGGAGCGCATTGTGCAGGAAGCCTTGAAAATCTTGGATAAGAAGGCTGAGTCGTTTTTGGAGCAGTTAGCGGTGAAAAAGGATGACGAGAGCCAAGCCGACCAATCCTGAACTGCTAACTGTTATTCGTTCTTTGAGAAAGAAGGCTAGAGAGAGCAACGCTCCTATATGGCGAGACGTTGCAGACTATCTTTTGTCTTCAAAACGCAGACGAATTGCAGTGAACTTGAGTCGCTTGAACCGTCACACAAGAGCCAAGGAAACAGTGGTTGTTCCAGGCAAAGTTTTAGGCGCAGGTCGTTTAGATCATTCTATTTCTGTGGCTGCCTTTTCCTTCTCGACTCAAGCCAGACTGAAGATTTCTAAGGCACGGGGGAAATGCCTCTCAATCATGGAATTGTTAGAGGCTAATCCTAGCGGCAGCAACGTCAAGATAATGGAGTGAAGGATGATGCCAGAGGAGAAAAAGCCTCAGACAGTTATAGACGCATCGGGTTTGATTTTGGGACGAATGGCAAGCATTGTAGCCAAGCGCTTGCTCATTGGCGAGTCAATAATCATTGTCAACGCGGAAAAAGCAACAATTTCTGGCAACAGGCTCAGCAGAGTTAGAGAGGCAAGGGCTTTTCTAGAGATTGGACATCCTGGCAAGGGTCCGTTTCACCCGCGTCGTCCCGACCAGATTGTTCGCCGAACTGTTAGGGGCATGCTTCCACATAGGTTGCCAAAGGGACAAGCAGCTTTAAAGCGTCTGAGAGTCTTTCTCAGTGTGCCTTCGGAGTTTAAAGATGCGAAGTTTCAGACGATTCCTCAGGCAGACGTTAATAGGTTGAAGTGTCCTTATGTGACTGTTGGACAATTTGCTAAAGAGATTGGTTACAAGGCTGTTGGTGAATGATTTTGTCGAGTTCAACTAAGGTTTTGTTGACGAGTGGCAAGAGAAAGACGGCGATTGCCCGTGCAACGATAAAGTCGGGTAAAGGAAGGATTCGCATCAACAATATTCCAATTGAAATCTTGGAGCCGAAGGTTGCTCGTGACAAGGTTATGGAGCCATTGTTGCAGGCGGGTGACTCTGTTTGGAAACAGTTGGACATTGATATTAAAGTCTCTGGCGGTGGGTTCATGGGTCAGGCGGAGGCTGCGCGTACGGCGTTGGCTCGTGCGTTGTTGCGTTGGACTAAGAGTGCGCATTTGCAGACTTTGTTCACTGAGTATGATCGCACGTTGGTGGCGGGTGACCCTAGGAGGCGTGAGCCTAAGAAGTTTGGGGGTCCAGGTGCTAGAGCAAGGGATCAGAAGAGTTATCGTTAGATTGTTTTAGTTTAGTGAAAAACATATTGTACGTGTGTATGTGTGACGAAGGGAGATACTAGAGGGGAGGGGGGGTCATGATGACCCGCAGAAAACCGCTGATTGTGAAACGGAGTTTGGGAACAAACTTAATTGCCTAGCCTTGCGTGTGTGTGCGTACCCGTGACCTAGCCCCTCTATTAGACTTCAAATAGGTTCCATATATGATTGTTGAGAGAAGTTGAGACAGTGTAGGGATCGTTAGCAAGCCATTATGTAATGGCAATACGTTCTCTCAAACCATTATATTTGATAGTGTTGACATTTGCCTACGGAGTGGGCCAAGTTCATAAGATGTTGGATATGCTTCTTGTTATCGTATATCCAAGCTCCGTCCTTAAAATATTCATAAGAAATTGTCTGGCGTTCTACTTTTCTTAGATCTAGAATTACATATTTGTAACTTTGCAGCAGGCCGTTCCTAGTCAGTTTCGACAGGGCATCTATGAAATTTCTGAACTCCAGTCTTGGCAGGTATATAACAGCGACGATGATGTTCTCGTTAAGGATTTTGCCCATTCCACTCACGAATGGCTTATCAAAGAGTGACTTCGCAAACTTCGCTAGCCTCTCCATACTATCGAATTTAAGGATGAAAACGAACATGTCGGAAATCGCCATATCAAAGTGAAAAGAGAATACATCGAAACTCTCGATTAGACCATGCTCCAAAACATGCTTCCTGTAATGATATTCGACGAGTTGCTGAGATACGCCAAGCATCTTTGCCAGATCACTTAAACCAATTCTTGGATTTTTTTCCATTTCCTTCAAAATGAATACATCGATTTCGTCTCCTCTTATAGGCCAGTCTTCGGGGTCTATTAGTGTGTAAGGTAGTTGCGTATCTTTAGCAGGGATTTCTTCAATCCATTTATCCCATTGAAAAACCCATTTTTTCGATTGATCGTTGAACCAGTTACTCCTAGAGTGTACACTTTGAAAGCATGTTGACCAAAAAATTTGAACATTTCTGGCTACGCCTGATTTTTCCAGCTGATGGGTGAAACGCTCAAAATCTGAACAGTGATCTTTGGGAATTATGTAGAGTCCATAGCAGCCTTCGTTCATACCATAATATCGGCTTACATAACTCCAAAAATCATTAGTTTTCAAACAATTGAAGAGCAAATCTTCGTTTCCAGGAATTGCTTCCGCAAAGACCAGGGCTTTCTTTAGTCCTAAATAAGTATGGTAAATGTTCATATAAAATCTCAAAAAAATGCGGGAAGGCATGCGTTTTAGCCGTTTTCGCAAGGTTTCTGCAGGAATGCCTAATTTCCTAGCGACATCCGTTACGTTTCTTGGACCGTGAATCCCCAAGCCTTCTAACATCTTTAAATCTTGCAAGTCAAGCTTTTCAACCATTTGGCGACCACCGCTTTATTCTTGTCTGAAGTCATTTTTATGCGCTGTTGTTCTTTAAAACCTAAAGGTTATCAATTTGGGTGTCCTGGGCCATCTATCGGGTCGCCCATGGGTTCGAAACCATTGTTAAGGAGCGTTTTTCCGGATGCGGTTGTTGTACTAATGTCAGGTACGCTAAGACTTATGGCAACTGTGGTTATTCCTGAAGCGAACAAGAGAACAAACAGCAAGAGGGCAGCTTTCCAATTCAAGTTCTCACCTCCTTTGTAAATTCATCAGAAATCACTATTTATTGATTGAAGATACAAAAGCTATATGTAGGAATCTTCTAGAAGTATATTCGGTGCCTGACTTGGAATCAGAAATTCTAAATCAAATGAACAGAAGAATCGTTGAGAATTTTCTGGGCTTGGTAATCTTGATGGAACTGAGGAAACATCCGCTTAGTGACTATGACGTTATCTCATTTGTTAATAACAAATTTCACATATTGTTGAGCTCGGACACAGTTAATTCTCACCTTCATGCTTTGGAGGCAGATGGATTGATAAAGGGAGATGGGGCTCAAGGGAAGAAAGTTTACACGTTAACTGAGCATGGAAGAGAAACTGCTGTGGCGTTTTTGAATTCGAAGGACAAAATTCTAGGATTAATCTTAAACCTTTTTGTTGGCGCATGAGATGTGATTAAGTTTCCTCACCTGATGCCCAGACACTAATGTTTTGAAGACTGTTAAATGGGCTGAGGTACGCTTGAACTCGAAACAAGTCGAACAATAGATTAAGAAAGTGTTTGTCGAAGGCTTAATTCATTATTAACGATTCATAAATCTAATATTAAATGTAATCGTTAGCACACCATTATGCAATGGCTATACGTGCTGGGTCTAGTGTACTCCATAGTGTTGGCTTTTGTCTATGGAGTGGCCCAAATCAACCCAGAGTTTATGTTGGTCTTCTCAAACGTTCTCTTCCCAGCAACAGCTGGCATTACAGTAATAGCGTCTTTTTGGATTCTAAAGAGGTATGTGGGACACAATCCTAAACCCATGTTTTCCATGGCTTGGGTATGTTTTTCAACGGGCCTCTCCTTGTGGTTCCTAGGCGAATTAACATGGGCGATTTACATTCTTGTCTTGCAGGCGGATCCTTTCCCTTCCTTCGCAGACGTTCTATACATAGGCGGCTATGTTCCGTTGTTTCTTACTCTGTTTCTGATTCTCAAGCTGTTTCAATCAGTTTTCACAAAAAAGACATTGATGCTTGAATTGGGCGTCACGGTTGGTTTTTTCTCTTTTGTTGTTTCATATTTGTTGGTTTTACCCATTATCCAATCAAGTGAAGACATTCTCTCGACAGCACTCTCAGCCGCCTATCCAATATTGGACATTGGATTGTTTGCAGAGGCATTAGGCATCCTCTTAATATTCATAAAAGGCTCAATTGGAAAGGCATGGTTCTTCCTAACCTTGGGCATCATCTTAAACATCGTTGCCGACTTATTCTTCACCTACGGAGAGTTACAGGGTTTCTACTATGAAGGTCACCCCTTCGAATTGTTCTGGCTTTGGGGTTACATTGCATTTCTATCAGGAATTTACATTCACAGGAGAGAACTCTAGTTGGAAACCGAAACAAACGTGGTCGAATACGAAAAAACAGAGGCTGAAAAAGAAGAAAAGCCCCAACGTGAAAAGCGCGAAATGACTTTTCACGGAGTGAGGGCTCAAATAACTAATCCCATTCCAGCCTGCGAAAAAATAGATAAGATGTTCGGAAGCGGAGGAGAAGCTATAATCCACTACATGTGGTTTGAGCAAGGGCTTAAACTCTTTGACCAAATGCTGCAAAATGCACCAGATAAAACCAGGGAGGAACTCTTGAAATGGCTTGTGGATGCGCAACCTCAAACTGGATGGGGCACAGCCACTGTTTCTATTGTAAACCAAAATCCTCCAACAATTGAGATTATAGTCAAGAATCCTCCGGTTAAGACTGTTAAAGGTTCACAAAAGCATCTGATAGGTTCGTTCTGGGCTGGGGTCTTCACTAGATACTTCAACAGACAATTAACATGCAAGGACTTCTCGTATAACGCTGAGAAAGACGAGTTCTCTTGCATGGTCACAACTTAACATAGGTCAGATCAGCAATAGAAAAGAGTTAAATCAAGAGTTAAACAAAAATGAGCGAACTTCAAACTGGGTCAAAACAACAAACGAGTGGGAAAGAAATGGCAAAGCCATCAAAAACTGAACGTGCAGAAGCGTTCAGAGACCACCGCTCTCAGATGGTTTTGAGTAAGTTTCTGAGCGGGGAGCTTACCCAACTCGACCCCGTTTATGACCCAGCGCACGGGTACAGATACCCAGCGATAGAAGCCATCATAGGCGATTCTGCAGCCACCCAAGAATTCTTGACGCATCTGTACGAACTTGGAATTTTAAAGAGACAAACCTCTGACAAAATGATCACTTGCCCGAGTTGCGATTCAGCCAACGTCTCCATACGTTACTGCTGTCCCTACTGCAAGTCGTTTAACATCAAAAAGAGCGCGCTTATTGAGCACATTCCATGTGGTTACATTGACACTGAGGATCGGTTCAAGACAGAAGACAAGCTCGTCTGTCCCAGATGCCACACTGAACTGAACAAGCTAGATGTCAACTATAGAAGGGCTGGAATTTGGTGTTCCTGCAATGAATGCAGCAAGAGTTTTGACATTCCTGTTCCATCGCACTTTTGCCGAGCTTGCGGCAAGGGCTTCACGTTTGAAGACGCAGTTTACAGAGACGTGTACTCATACAGTTTGAACAAGGAGATAATGAAGGAAGCTGGGATGGGCTACATTCTGGTTGCGCCCATAAGAGAGTTCTTACAGAACCGCGGGTTCAAAGTCGAAAGCCCCGGCTTTTTGAAGGGTAAATCTGGCGCCAGCCACATGTTCGACATTGCAGCTTCGCGTGGAGACCTTACTCGAAACATTATTGTGCTCGACCTTGCCACGTCAGTCGATGAGCCAGTTTCAGAGCAGTCTATAATCGCTATGTTCGCCAAAGTTTATGACGTGTCTCCAGACAAGGCGTGCCTGATCGCTATTCCCAAGATGAGCGAGAGCGGTAAAAAACTTGCGGCGCTATATAATATTCAGTTGATTGAAGCAAAGGACCAAAACGAAGCAATCAAAGCCTTGGGAAACTATGTTGGAATGGTTCAATCCAAACCTTCAGAGTTGCCACCTACGCCCTCACCAACAGCAGCTGAAAATGAAGCTTCTGAGAATCCATAAAACATTCATAACGTTTTCTTCTAAAATGAAGTTCAAAGATCGGGAGCAAGGTCGAAGCACTGCATTGTTTGTACCGAGGCGCTGGTCTCAACCTCGTCGCTCCAAGACCATTTGGTTCCATCCCAATAAGCCGTGTTTATGTCTGAACTGTCGTCGAGTGTCGCCAAAAGGATTTTGTTGTCGTCAGTTCGCCTGAGGACATGCCACAGTTGCCGCGTGGTAGGGATGTCTGCAATTGGAATCTGAGTGGCTGCACCCCATGTTGCCCCATCAAAGTGTTTGTACGTGATCGGGTTAGTGTTCCAGTCTCCCCAGACCAAGATGATATCTCCTTCATGCCCTGGAATGGACTCGAATTCTGCATCTGCGGTTCTAGCTGCGTTTGTCTGAACACGGTCGTCGTGTTCTGTGTCGAGAGTCCACGTTGTGCCGTTCCATCGTATGGTGTTAAGGTCGTCGGAACTATCCACGCTTACTAACACGAGTCTGTCGCTGTTCAGGTCAGCCTTCAATGAAAACCAGTTGGGCGTCGCGCCTACGGATACGCCTGCCAATTCACTGCCCCATGTAGTTCCGTTCCAGACCTTACTCTGCATCTGCGTGCCTGACCCCCAAACGAACATTGCTTGCTTTGAAACTTGCGTGTATTCAACTGCTATGTCTTCTTCTGTGGCTATTGCAGCATTGTCTTCTAATGGCTGTCCGTTTCCCCAGCTTGCGCCGCTCCAAATCATGCCGTAAACGTCTCTGTTGGCATCCAAGGTTATCATGGCAATTTCATTGGAGGAAGACTTTGACGCGAGTTTAATCCAATAGACCACACCCGTTGTGCCAATATCGATTGTTTGGGATGAGGACCAAGATGAACCGTTCCAAACTCGATATTGAGGGTCTATTCCGCTTGAAGATGGATTGTAAACAATTATTCCTCTACCTAAACTTTGTTCGTAGGCGATGTCGAACAACCGATAGGCATCTATTGTCGTGCCTACACTCGCCACTCTTAATGGACTTGCCCAAGTCTGTGTGTCACCGTTCCAAACGCTTACGTCTAGAAAACCTGTAGAGGATAGGATGCCAAGGATTTTTTCGTTTCGAGTTGGGCAAGATTTCAAGACTACCCATTGAATGGTTGCACTTGCTGCGCCTTCACTCGCTTCAGCACTCCAAGAAACGCCATTCCAGCTTCTGTATCTTGGAAATCGAATTGTTCCTTCTCCATAAGAGAGCATGGCGCCCACACTGGAAGTGTAAGCCGCTGAAAAGGTGGCTGCATTTCCTCGCTCAGTCACTGCGTTGAACGTGTACGTAATCTGGGGTCTCCACCCAAAAGTAGCAGTGTAGGTTAGAGTTTCTCCAGAATCTACGTAATCGTCTATATCAATATGGTAGTGCAATGTTGAATTGTTTATCCACAGCGAGACAAAATGCACGGTAGACGGACCCTCATTTTCAAAGGTAAGTTGAACAGAGTCTGGGCGCATGAACTTTACACTTGAGATTACGATTTTCTCTCGAGTTTTTTCCCAATCAAGTTGGTTCATCTGGTAGCTCCACAAGACGATGTTTGAGACTATGATAACTATGATTACGAGGCTCAGCACAATCACAATAATATTGCTGACGCCTCGCCGATCACGTCTAAGTCTATGCAGAAACTTGGTAGTAATCTGCAACCTGCGTCCCTCTGCTCGAAACAATATTTATGTGATACAAGCTGTTAGGGTTCCA
>Ga0315308_1001720_pt1 | contig 12496 bp, 14 predicted proteins | sample TDP3_MG_FD_203078 | JGI IMG/M metagenome (GOLD analysis project Ga0315308, IMG submission 203078) | Freshwater sediment microbial communities from Lake Towuti, South Sulawesi, Indonesia - TDP3 | ecosystem: Environmental > Aquatic > Freshwater > Lake > Sediment | place: Indonesia: South Sulawesi... | reverse complement strand
TGGTTTTTTCAGTTTCTTCACAAGGTCTATGACGGTGGATTCTAACTTTTCCATAGCCTCATTTAAAATTTTAAGTTGTTCTGCAAGCGTTTGCATGCGCTCTTCTTGATTTTTAAGTTGTTGTTCGAGTATTTTTGACCTTTCCTCTAATGAGACCAATTGGTCTTCGAATTCTGTCTTTTTCTTCTGCAGGTTTTCAATGTCATTCCATAGGCTCAAATTATTTCCACCGCGCTCTTTTCTGTGCCATTAAGAGGATAACTAGGTTATGAAGAAAGAATCTTTATTGGAAATTTACAAGCGCCAAAATACACCATCATCAAGTAGACCAGTCTACCATAAGTTTAATAGGCAACTATGGCTATGTTGGGTGTATAAGAATTAGGATTCGATGCAAAAAAGCGAAAACTAGTTCTGATCAACGTAATATGGAGGTGCAAATTCGGATGTCTTATAGAGATAGAGGCCCACGTGAGATGCACAAGGCAACATGCGCCGACTGCGGTCAAGAATGCGAAGTGCCGTTCAAACCAGACCCTAGTAGACCAGTCTACTGTCGAGAGTGTTGGGCTAAGAGAAGACCAGCGAGAAGGTCTCGATACTAAATCTCATCAAGCAAGTTAATCCTCAAAACAATTAGCAATTGATTCCATTTACAATCCAACATTTTTTATTTTTCTTTTTTCGTAATTTCAAGCCATTTCATCTCATTTTTTTATGAGGGCGCTCCCTAGCGCAGTTCAGAAAACTTAAAAACACACATGTATTCATGTTGAATAGCACCCTTGTGCCGAGGTAGCTCAGCCTGGGAGAGCACCCGGCTGAAGACCGGGTTGTCGCCGGTTCAAATCTGGCCCTCGGCACCAAACAGTCTTTTCTTGTTTCTGGTTTGACATATTGAATTCGCAAGAATGATGAGGTTCCGGGAGGTGGAGCCTTTTTGTTAACTTGATTTCTTCACAATTACTGTTCCGTCTTTCATGACAATCCAGCGTAGTTTGTCTTTGTCCTTTAGCTTGAGGAATTTGAATACTCGTCGAGGTATGGTGGTTCTGTGTCTGTAGCCTTTTACTGTGACGCTTGATTCTTCGAGGACGATTATGTTTTCCATGTGTATTGACACTGCATTGAAATAAGACTTAAATATTTCGTATTGGTCGAGTATTGGTATTGGTAGACCATTGGTGGATTTACGTGAACAAAAAAATTGCAGCCATAATCTTGACCGTAATCGTAGTAGCCATAGCGGCGTACAGTTATTTGGGCTCTCCGCGTGAGTTGAAAGGCACCATAAAGGTATCGGGCGCATGGGCGCTCTATCCAATGATGGTAAAATGGGTTGAAGAATACCAGAAAGTTCAACCTGGGATAATAGTTGAGGTATCTGCTGGCGGCGCAGGCAAGGGAATGGCTGACGCCCTTGCAGGTTTGGTCGACATAGGTATGGTTTCCAGAGACATTTACCCTGAAGAAATTCAAAACGGCGCGTACTACGTAGCCGTGACAAAAGACGCTGTGGTTGCAACTATAAGTAAGGACAACCCTATGTTAGATGACATTTTAACAAAAGGATTGACGAAGCAGAACTTCTACAACATCTACATCGCAGGAAACGTAACCACATGGGGACAAGTTGTAGGCAGACCAGAAGTTGTCGATGAGATTCATGTGTACACGAGGTCCGATTCATGTGGCGCTGCTGAAACTTGGGCTAAATACCTGTGGGGGAAGAAACAGGAGGACCTTCGAGGAGTCGCTGTTTACGGAGACCCAGGGCTTGTGGAAGCCGTCAAAAATGATCGTTTGGGGATTGGGTTCAACAACATAGGCTACGCTTATGACGCAGAGAGCAAGAATCAGGTTGAAGGCATAAGGGTTGTTCCCATCGATATCAACGAGAACGGAAGCGTAGACTCGAATGAAGACTTCTATAGTAGCAAAGACACAGTCGTCGAGGCAATAGCCCAGGTAGTTTACCCACACCCGCCAGCGAGAAACCTGAACTTGGTGACAAAGGGTGAATTCACGGGGGTAAGCAAAGAATTCGTCAAATGGATTTTGACCGACGGACAAGGATTCGTTGAAGAAGCAGGATACGTGCCGCTTGCTCCAGACGTAATAAGCGAGCAACTGAAGAAGCTCGGGTGAAAATCCTGCAGAAGGAAGAGCGATGGTTACAAGAGGATTAAAAGACTTCCTCGTCAGTAAACTCATGTTCAGCGTCGCAGTTCTTTCAGGCCTTATCGTATTCATTATAGCTCTCGCCCTTCTTTTCAGGTCTGCTCCCATCTTGACCACTCAACCTCTCGGAGAGTTGTTGCTCTCCTCTTCATGGCGACCTTCAGGGGGTGAGTTCGGTTTCTACCCATTCATCATGGGAACCCTCTGGGTCACGATTCTGGCCATGGCTTTGTCCATACCTCCATCTGTCTTGACGTCTATTTACCTTGCAGAATACGCGTCAAACAAGGTTCGAGGAATAGTCAAACCGATGATAGATTTGCTGGCGGGAATACCGTCAGTGGTTTATGGACTGTGGGGTGTGCTGCTTGTAGTGCCCCTGTTGCGAGAGTATGTGGCGCCAGCGGTGGGAGTCACGACGACGGGTTATTCAATACTCGCAGGAGGCATAGTGTTAGCCATAATGGTTTATCCCATAATAATCTCTGTCTCAGAAGAAGTCATCCGAGCTGTGCCCAAGGAAGTTCGAGAAGCCTCTTTGGCTCTTGGAGCCACTAAGTGGCAAACTGTGAAACATGTAGTCCTGCGTAGCTCGGTTCCAGGCATAATGGCTACTATTGTCCTCGGTTTCGGTCGAGCGTTCGGCGAAACTATGGCTGTGCTCATGGTCGTGGGAAATGTGCCCAAAGCTCCATCATCTCTCTTCGACCCTGGTTATCCTCTGCCGGCGCTGATAGCTAACAATTATGGCGAGATGATGTCTATACCTTTGTACGACTCGGCTCTCATGCTTGCAGCCTTGATTCTACTCTTTACAGTTCTGGTGTTCAGTGTGTTAGCTGTGATTGTCTTAACAAGAATCAAGAAGAGGTATGCCATTGGATAAGAGGAAACTGGAAGAAGACTTTTTTAAGGTATTAATGGTAGCGTCCACCCTTCTGGTTGTAGGAAGCCTTCTTTCTGTGTTCGCAATGGTGATTTTGAAGGGTGCCCCAGCCTTGACAATTTCGATGCTCACCCAAACCCCAAAAGGAGGATACTACCTTGGAAAAGAAGGCGGAGTCCTCAACGCCATAGCTGGATCCCTATACATGACAAGTGGGGCAACTGCCATATCTTTTGTCACCAGTCTCCTAACAGCGTTGTATCTAAACGAGTATGCTTACAGGTCTAAACTGGCGAGTTTCGTTAGGCAGTCATTAGACATCTTATGGAGTGTTCCCTCTATAATATACGGTGCCTTCGGCTTCATCATCATGGTTTATCTGGGCATTAGAGCCTCGTTGCTCGGAGGGATGATGGCGTTAACACTGCTTGAGATGCCAATTATGACCAGGGCTATGGACGAAGTGATTAGGATGGTTCCACGTAGGTTGAAAGAGGCATCTTACGCCTTGGGAGCAACGAAGTTGGAAACAGCATTTAACGTAGTAGCTCGACAGGCTTTGCCTGGAATATTGATTGGCATTCTGTTGGGTTTTGGCAGAGCTATTGGCGACGCAGCGTCCGTGCTGTTCACAGCGGGGTACACGGACAATGTTCCAAGTTCACTTTTTGACCCGGCTGCATCACTGCCCTTAGCTGTCTTTTTCCAGCTTGGAACTCCATTTCCCGAGGTTCAGCAGAGAGCGTACGCGTCTGGAGCCATACTCCTGGTTATAGTGCTGTCTCTAAGCTTAGCTTCAAGGCTTCTGGCAAAGAGAATGACGAAATACGTGGTGAGATGAGGAAATGTTAAGACCGCACATTAGCATTGAGAAGCTAAACGTCTTTTACGAGGGGCATCACGTCTTAAAGGACATAACCCTTGATATCCCAGAAAAAAGGATCACTGCTGTAATTGGACCATCTGGCTGCGGAAAGACAAGCCTCCTGAGAAGCCTCAACAGATTGATCGACACAGTTGAAGGGGTTAAAGCTTCAGGCAAGGTGTTAATTGACGGAGTAAACATTTACGAAAACGGCGTAGACGTAACAGCGATAAGGAAGAAGATGGGGTTCATTGCTCAAACGCCCAACCCGTTGCCCATGTCGATTTATGACAATATAGCCTACGGACCGAGAATTCACGGTGAAAAGGACAGGGGCAAACTGGATAAAACTGTTGAGCGTTGCCTTCAAGCCGCAGGTTTATGGAACGAGGTGAATGGCAGACTCAGAGAACCCGCCTCGAAACTGTCGGTAGGTCAACAGCAAAGGCTATGTTTAGCTAGAGCCCTTGCAGTCGATCCTGAGATTCTCTTGTGCGACGAGCCAACATCTGCTCTCGACCCTCTCTCCTCTCGACACATAGAAGAGCAGCTCATTGCTCTTAAGAAAATCTACACTGTGGTGTTCGTCACCCACATTTTGCGGCAAGCAAGAAGACTCGCAGATTACGTGGTTTTCCTGTACTTTGGAGAGCTGATTGAACACGGACCCGCTGAGAAGGTGCTGACACAACCGACAGAGCCCAGGACGCAAGCGTATCTAAGAGGCGAAATCAGCTAAAAAGAAAGCTAGAGTTCTAGTGTCATGCGAACTAGGTCGATGTATTTACCATTTTTGCAGATGCCTTTGAGTAGTCGGCCATTTTCTCTAAAACCCATTCTGTTGTATAAGGCCTTGGCTGTTTCGTTGTTGTCAAAAACATCGAGCACGAGTATTGTTAATCCTGCTTTCTTTGATTCTTCAATTAATGTTTGCATGATTTTTGTGCCTATTCCAATTCTTCTGTATCCAGACTTTATTGCTATCCCCAAATATCCAATGTGACCCATAAGACCGCTTCTTCTTTCAACCTCAGAGTTTGCTACCATTTTGCCGTCTACCTCTGCCACGACGTCTATTAGTTCGCCCTTGTCAATGCGAGCAAGCCTTCTCCCAAGCCAATCCGCCTCTTCCTCTCTCGACACCTTGGTATCTCGTAGAATATCAGCACCTTCTTCGACTAACGAATTGATAAGCTCGAGGCAATCATCTAGGTCTTCCCACTTGATTGAACGGAGAACAACCATCTTCCCTTCTTTTGCAATAAACGTTTCACAGCGTTGGGAAACTCTTGTCTTCGCCAAAACTGCACCTTCTTGAAGCTGTTTTAAGGAAAAGTATTCAGTTGTCTTATTAAGTTTGCACTTTTTCATGTATTGAGCCTAAACATTTTCATTATTGACTAATAAATCATAAAGTTTACTTGTTAAGCGTTTTCACATTCAGCTAAGTAGAGTGATTCAAATATGCTGGGTTTCTCATACTACTTGCACGAAAAGGCTGAAGAGTCTCGACACAACGAAGCTATCGGCTTTTTGATAGCCATCTTGGGAGCTGTCTTTTTGATTGGAGGTATTCTCCAAACCCTCGTGACAATTCAAAGACCACAATGGTTTCTCATATTTCCCTACCAGCTTGGGTCTTCACCCTACGATTTCTTGGGTTTGTCATTCACTCTCCTGGGAGTTATACTTTTTTTGGGCGGAATAGTGTTAGGCGTCTATTACGGATCGCAGAGGTCTTGGTATTTCAACGCGTTGAAAGAAAGTTACAGACTTGAAGAAGAAAAACTTAGGGCACAAGGAGAGCATAGTCAACCCAAACTCTCGGCAATGGGAAATAGAACTACCTCCCTCGTTGATTACCTTGAATCAAGGACAGATTTAGAATAAGTGGCTTTCTTAGAAGCCGATAAGACAAACAGAGAATAATTGTTTAGAGAGGACTAGTTCCAACCTGCTGCGATGTTTCTTCAACAGCAGTCTGAGGCTCTTCTTCAGTCTCCTCCTCATGCTCCGCTTCTGTGGCAGGTGTCGAAGCTTCTTGTGACTCAGTCTCTGTTTCTTCAGGGGGTTTCGACTCTTGTTCTTTCTCTTGCTCCCTAATAGCTTCTGATTGTTCTGGCTGTGGCGTAGCTTCAAACACTGTTTGGTTTTCTTGAGGTTTCTTCTCTGCTTCCTCTGTGGGCTGTGTCGTCTGCTCTTTGTACTCTTCAACTTTTTCGGTTGGTTTTATTTCAAGGTGGGGGATTATTTCCTCTGTTGGTTGCAGTTGTGGCTGTAGCTGTTGCTCTTTTATGGGTTCTGATCTCCATGCTTCTTCTTTCTTTTCGCCGTATATAAGCACGTAAAATTCGAAGGCTCCTGCTACGATGATGTTAAACCATCCTACTGCAAACACTATTGTTGTCATTGTCCAATACGGCATAGCCCATTGGTAGCTGAATTGCAGACCATAGTGGTAGAGGTCTCCATGAACTATCCCGTCTATTTTAAGTATAGAAATCATTGAGATAAGCGATGAAGCTGCAGTGAGCAGAAGAACCAATGAAACTGCGCTGCTAGTGTTGAACCTCATGATCTTGCACAAGCCTTAACGCTTTTAAAGGATTTGAAAAGCAATTAAACTTGCGTCTCAACAATAGCTAGCTCAAATACAGATTATCTAGCCACATCTCAAACAATAAAAGGTAAGCCTCAACCAAAAACACTTTATAACTTTAAGGCAATGATAAGAACCATGCCAATTATAGAGCGGTCGTAGTCTAGCCTGGTCTAGGACATCAGCCTGCCACGCTGACGACCCGGGTCCAAATCCCGGCGACCGCACCATGCACTTGTTTTTCAACCTTTCAATTTTTCTTCTTTCTTGGAGCACCGCAGTTGGGGCACTTAACTGAATCTGGGGGCATTAATGAATCGCAGTATTCACACGAAACCCAATCACTCTCTTGAAACTTGCCCCCTTCACCTATTCCAAAAGTTCCCTTGAGACTCTTCAACCGTTCCTCAGAGAGGTAATATTTGCCATTTGCTTCTACGAAGATGTTTAATCTGGCGAGAAAGGGTCTTTTCACCGCCTCTTTAAACTTTGGCGGCAATCCCAGCTCTTCAACAGTCATGGCTTTTTCAGGGCTTGTTGCTCCTTTCTCACGAAACCTTGCAATGACACGATGAAGCTTTCGCTTAAGGGCGCGTCGCCTAAACATAAAGACACCAGAGAGGAAGTATCTTCCTCTTGCATATAAAATAACGCATGTTTCTGAAAGTTATCGCTAAGCATGTTTTGTAGTTGTGTTCGACGTTTCTACGCGAAGGTTTATTAAGAATTAATATTCATGATATAGATTCGAAGAAGCGCTGTGGTTGCTTTGATGACGCTTTTGTTGTTGGGTTCGAATGGTTTCTTGCTTTGGATTGCTTTGGTTAGTCTTGGGTCTTCGTCTTGTGCTGGCGCTGTCCTTTGTATTTAGGTTAAAGGAGGTGAGACTATGAGATATAAAATGGGCGGGTTCCTAGCAATTTTCACTGTGCTCTTGTCAGTATTTGTGGTCGTGAATGTGAAGGCTGCGGGGGGAACGTCAGCTTCATCTCAAGTGACTATTCCTGCAAGTACTCTTGTGGAAACGTCAGCTGATATTACTTTCACTGGAACATGGGAAGATTATTACACATCTAGACAGTACTGCAGCCAAGTGTTCTCTGTAAGCGACGACATCTATGGTACTTTCACTGGAACAGGGTGGGTTGACAAGTATGTTGTCACATTAACCAGCGCAAAATTATTGCGAATATCTATCTCATTCCGCTCAGGAAACACTGGCTTTATCAAGTGGATGAATGGACAAGTAAAATACTCAGACGGATCAACAGATTCCTGGATGAGCAACTCGGGAAGTGTGTCAATGCCAACTCTATACTTAAAGCCAGGGACTTATGAATTCCAAGTGGGATTTACTCAAGCCTCTGGAGCTCCAATGCGTTACACGTTTAGAATAGGCTAAAATACCTTCTATAACCAAACTATTTTCCTCTTTTTGGTGATAGCAAGTGTTTTCAACCTTTCCTACTTTTAGATAAAAAAATAGCATAGCCTCGACGTTGCAGGTCTCTTCTTTTCTTTGAATTAATTTTCATGGCTAGCCTTAATCCTCACCATTAGGGATAAGTATGTTTTTTAACTAGCAGAGAAAAAAGGTTAAATTGATGAGAAAAATCTACATCACCTCTCAAAACTAGCAGTGTGGCAGAATGCAGGAAAAAGACCTGGTTGAAAGGATAAACAAGCTGAAAGAGAAGAAGAACGCGGTGATTCTGGTTCATAATTACCAGAGACCAGAAATTTACAAGGTAGCTGATTTCATAGGTGACTCTTACGGGTTGAGTAAGAGAGCCACAGAAACCAAGGCAGACTTCATAGTTTTTTGCGGCGTTGATTTCATGGCTGAATCCGCTTACATTTTGAACCCTGAAAAAACGGTTTTGATTCCAACAAACATTGCAAAATGTCCGATGGCTGCTATGGTTAATGTTTATGATTTGAGAAAGCTAAAAGAAAAATATCCCAACGCTGCAGTTGTGAGCTATGTCAACACAACCGCAGACATTAAGGCTGAATCAGACATATGCTGCACGAGCGCAAATGCCGTGGAAGTGGTCAATTCATTGACGCAGAAAGAGGTCATTTTTGTTCCCGACGCCAACTTGGCAAAATATGTGGCTAGGCACTGTGACAAAAAAATCATTCCTTGGGACGGCTGGTGCTACGTCCACACCAAGTTCACAGCAGACGGCTTACGAGAAGCCAAGAGGCTACATCCAGACGCAAGAGTCATAGTGCATCCAGAATGCATTCCAAGTGTGATAGACTTAGCCGATCAGGTTTGTAGCACAACGGGCATGGTTGGATACGTGAAAAAAAGTCAAGATAAAAAGTTCATAATAGCCACGGAGATCGGCATCATAGAAAGATTGAAGCTGGAAGCGCCAGAGAAAACATGCCTTCAAGCGCCACCGGGTGGAACCTGCATCCAAATGAAGAAAAACAATCTTGAACTTGTTTTAGAGGCTCTAGATAAGGAACAATACAGGGTCACTGTTCCAGAAGATGTTAGAATTAGGGCAAAAGAAGCCCTAGACAAGATGTTAGACGTGGACTGACACATTGGACAGGGAAAAACTAGTTGAAAAGGCTTACCAGAGAGGAAAAGACCTAAATCTAAATAACAAAAACTATCTCAATTGGCTGGAAAAATTCTTTGAGCAAGAATACAGAGAAGACCTTGGACCCGGCGACATAACCAGCCAAGCTGTTTTGCCCAAAAACAAACTTGGAAGAGCAGTTATAAAAGCCAAACAAATAGGAATTGTCGGGGGAGTTGAAGAAGCGAGTTGCTTCTATGAGAAGCATGGTCTCAAAGTAAAAATCCTCGCCCAAGACGCTGAAGAAATCAAAGGAAGAAGCACAATCCTTGAAGTTTATGGCAGACAAAGAGACATTTTAGCAACAGAAAGAATCGGCTTAAACGTTCTGCAGAGAATGTCGGGAATAGCCACAGAAACAAAATACGTGGTTGAGTTGCTGAGGGGCTATAAGACAAGAATAGCCGCAACAAGAAAAACACATTGGCCTTATCTTGATAAGAAGGCGGTTTTCTTGGGAGGAGGTTTGACCCATAGGCTTGGGCTCTGGGACTCGATCTTAATAAAAGACAATCACTTGGAAGCCTTAAAGAACGAAGGAATAAAAAACCATATCGAGAAAGCAATCAACATGGCTTCACGGTTTGTCAACAAAGTTTGCTTCATAGAAATCGAAACAACCGATCAAGAGGAGGCGGTGAGGGCGGCGAAAAAATTTAAACAGTTGAAGCTAAACAAGCCGTGTATAATAATGTTGGACAATGTGAAGCCCAAAAAAATCGAACAAATCATCAAAAAACTGAAAAACGAGAACCTTTTTGACAACGTGCTTCTTGAGGCTTCGGGCAACATAACCCGTGATAATATTAAAGAGTACGCAGAGACTGGAATCGACGTTGCGTCTTTGGGTTATCTGACTCATTCCGCTAAAATCTTCGACATGAGCTTGGAGATGACTGCGTGAAAACGGATTTCTTGGTCATCGGAAGCGGAATTGCTGGGTTAAATTTCGCCCTCAAGACTGCTCACTATGGAAGAGTAACGATTGTCACAAAAAAGGAGATCATGGAATCAAACACTAATTTGGCGCAAGGTGGAATCGCTGCAGTAACGAGAAAAGACGACACCTTTCAAAGCCACATCGGCGACACATTAAAGGCTGGATGCGGCTTATCCAACAAGCGAATTGTAAAAATACTTGTCGAAAAAGGGCCAGAGGAAATTCAGAGCCTGTTGTTTTTCGGGGTGCAGTTTGATAAAGAAAACAATGAGCTTCACTTGACTAGAGAAGCGGGGCACAGCAAGGATAGAATAGTGCATTCTGGCGACACGACTGGGAGGGAAATAGAACAAGCTTTGACAAGGAGGACCAGAGAAAATAAGAACATCGAGGTTTTGGAGAACTGTTTAGCTATCGACCTTATTACAAAAGACGCGAAATGCTACGGTGCAAGCGTGCTTGATGTAAAGAGCAGAGAAATAGTCAACATTTTTTCACGAGGCACCATCCTTGCCACAGGTGGGGTCGGCTATATTTACCAAAACACTACAAACCCAGCAATTGCAACGGGTGACGGAGTTGCAATGACTTTTCGGGCAGGCGCCAGAGTTGAAGACATGGAGTTTGTGCAATTTCATCCTACAACATTGAACAAGCTTGGCGCTCCACATTTTTTGATATCAGAGACTTTTCGGGGTGAAGGAGCATTATTGGTGAATGAAAACGGGGACAGATTTTTGGAAAAGTATGATGTTAGCGGTGAGCTTGCGCCTAGGGATGTGGTTTCTAGGGCGATTTTCAATGAACTTAGAAAGGGTTCAGTTTTTTTGGACATGCGCCATAAGAGCAAGAGTTTTGTTTTGAGGAGATTTCCCATGATTTATCGAGAGTGCTTAAAGTATGGCATAGACATCACGAAAGATTTGATTCCAGTCTCTCCAGCTGCGCATTATATTTGTGGTGGCATAAGAACAAATGAGTACGGAGAGACGAGCATACGGAATCTTTTGGCGTTGGGCGAGTGCGCTTGCACCCAAGTGCACGGCGCCAACCGACTAGCAAGCAACTCATTATTAGAATCAGTTGTCTTCAGTTCTCTGGGCGCAAAGAGGGCAAAGAGACTCCTAAAAAATGAGGTGCAGACACCAACGCCCCGAAAAGAAGTGAGATTTCGTGACTTCGGTGAGCAGGAACAGAATAATCATGTGACAGAGTTGCGAAATGCGATGTGGGATTATGTTGGCATAATAAGGAACGAGGAAAACTTGAATTTCATGCTGAGAAAATTAAGGCAAATCGAGAAAGGTATCGATGACTTGGGTGAAATGGGAGTTAATGCTCAGTTTCTTGAGTTGAAGAATATGGCTGTAGTCAGCAAACTAATTGCAAAGGCGGCGCTTTTGAGGAGAGAAAGCAGAGGAACACACTTCAGAGAAGATTATCCACGGACTGACGACAAAAATTGGCTGAAGCACATTTGCCTTGAGAGAAAGGGAAAAAGCGTCAATGCCTCGTTCATTTCAGCAAAAGTCTGATGTATGCTTGGGCATTTCTTATTAATCCTTGTGTCAATAATGAATGATTATGTTTTCGATTAGAGATATGAGAATTGAAGACGCTGACCAGACGGCTGAAGTTCTGCGAGAAACCATGCTGCATTCTTGGGAACACTATGAAAAAGACTATTACCCTAGGAAAGCCTTGGAATTCGATTTAGCACATAATTCGGCTGAATCATTGAGAGAAAGGTTCACGAATCCCGAGAACTATGGTTTCGTCGCGGTACAGAACAATGTGATTGTTGCTACTGCGTTTGGCAGAGTGGTGGGCGAATCTGGACTAGCCATTTTGGGTTGGATAGGCGTTCATCCCGATTATCAGCGGAAGGGAATCGCTAAAGCTCTGTTTCAAAGAGTCATCGAGTACTGCAAGGCGCAGAAGTGTCACAAGATTATTCTTTACACTTTGCCAGTGCTTGTTCCAGCCTTAAACCTCTACCTGAAATGCGGGTTTGTTCCCGAAGCCTACATGCGTAAAGAATGGTGGAAAGTCGACTTCATAAAAATGAGCCTATGGCTGGAATAGGCAAAAAAAGAGGGGTAAGAAAGTGTTCCTTTTTTTATCCCGTGGACGTGTTACTTTGTTTGCTTGTTCGACGAAGTGGGTTGTGGATAATTCTTCTCTTTGAGATTAGTACCGCAACTGCAGCTAGGACTAGTACTAGTGCTCCATACACGATTAGAGCTGTCGAGGCGCTGGAATCAGCAGGAGGGTCGATGTGGAACTCTAAAACGTCTGAGGCTGTTGAACCGCCTACGAGAGAGGCTTGTGCGCGAGCTGAGTAGACTCCTTTTTCAAGCCTTAGGGCTTTGATCGTGCCGCTGCTCTCCCACTCATATATGCCGCTTTCTGGAAGTTTCTCCAA
>Ga0315308_1001718_pt1 | contig 12501 bp, 13 predicted proteins | sample TDP3_MG_FD_203078 | JGI IMG/M metagenome (GOLD analysis project Ga0315308, IMG submission 203078) | Freshwater sediment microbial communities from Lake Towuti, South Sulawesi, Indonesia - TDP3 | ecosystem: Environmental > Aquatic > Freshwater > Lake > Sediment | place: Indonesia: South Sulawesi... | reverse complement strand
GGCCTCTAAAGGCATGGGGAAAATGTAACTTGCATGGATTGTGGGAAGCCACAAAGGAAATCAGTGTAGAATAATTTAAAGCATCCCGATAACCATCGGGATGCGAATTAGGGGGTTTGTCTTTGCCCACAATCTGGTTTCCCCCAAGGGGTGACAGCGGAAAAATGCGACGAGGAGGAGCATTTTGGAGCGCCAGAGGGGCGAAGCCCCTATGGAAGTAACCCCGAAGGGGTTATCTTGAGGGAGTAAACTATGAAACTAAAAAAAGCACTGTTAATAGTAGACGTGCAGAATGATTTCTGTCCCGGTGGTGCCCTGGCGGTAAAGGAAGGAGATAGAATAGTTCCCGTTCTAAATAAATATATAAAGGTTTTTTCAAGGGGAAAGTTGCCAATTTTTGCCTCACGGGATTGGCATCCCAAGGAGAGTAAGCATTTTAAGCAACTCGGTGGTCTCTGGCCAAAACACTGTATACAGAATACCAAAGGAGCCAGGTTTCATCCAGAATTAAAATTGCCCAAGGAGACAATAATATTGTCCAAGGGAATGGACCCTGATAAAGACAGCTATTCAGCTTTTCAAGCGGTTGATTCCAATGGGACAGATTTTTTGCCACTATTGAAGGCACTGGGAATAAATGAATTGTTCGTTGGTGGTCTGGCTACCGATTATTGCGTGAAATCGTCAGTTTTGGATGCTTTAAAATCTGGTCTCAAAGTTAATTTATTAATTGATGCTATCAAGGGCGTTAATATAAAGCCGAAAGATTCTGAAGATGCTATAGAAGAAATGGTTGGTCGAGGTGCTAAGAAAATGACTTTTGAGAAATTATCTAAAGAGGGCTGAGATTGTGAAGCGAGGCGGAAAAGATGGCAAGAAATAGGAGGTGGGAAATGTGACGAAGTTTAAATGCAGGGTATGTAATTATGTCTTCGATGGTGAAAATGCTCCGGATAAATGTCCTCGCTGTGGTGCACCAAAGGATAAGTTTGTAAGGTTAGCAGATGATAAAGAAAAACTTGTTGACAGGGCAAGATGCACAAATCAACTACATATGGGCTTGGCAGCTGTATTGGACCAGGTACATTCTATCGCTGAGGCAGGTATCCAGGATAATTTAGACCCGGCGTGCGTCGCTATATTCACCAGAGCAAGAGACGAAGCAAAACTATTGAGTCAATTCATTAAGGCTGAAATAGAAGTCCATATCGGTAAGGGTAAGTGGGGATGAAAATTGCTCAAGAATGTAAAAGAGGGCAAGGTACTTTAAAAAGATACCGTGTGTTGAGTGGAAATATCCTAATTGTGGGTATAACCGGGCAGAGAGAATGATTGAATTTGAAACAGAGGTATTAGATATAATACAAAGAACCCATAATGTAAAAAGTTTTCGGTTTAGAATAAAAGAAGATGTGGATTTTAAACCAGGGCAATTCTTTTTTGTTACTATAAAGATTGATGGGAAAGAGAAGACAAAACATTTTTCATTTTCCAATTCTCCTTTGGAGAAAGGATATGTAGAGTTTACTAAAAGGATAACCGACAGCGAATTTTCCCAGGCCTTAGAAAGATTAAAGATTGGAAATTGGGCGAGATTAAAGATGCCATACGGTTCATTTACATTTGAGGGCGAATACAAAAAAATAGCTTTTCTTTCGGGAGGCATAGGTATAACACCTATAAGGAGCATATGCAAGTTCGCAACAGATATGAGATTGACAACAGATATAGTATTGATTTATGGCAACAATACAGAAGAGGATATCATATTTAAAGAAGATTTAGATAATATGCAGGCAGTTAATAAAAATTTACACATAGTTTATACTCTGACTTCACCGGATATAAATCAACAAGCATGGCAAGGCAGAAGCGGTTATATAGATGATAAGATGGTAAGGGAAGAAATACCAGATTTTAATGAGAGGGTTTTTTATATCTGTGGACCTCCAAAGATGGTAGAAAGTTTAATAGATATTTTAAGAAATAAATTAGGCATTAAAGAAAATAGAATCAGAACAGAAAATTTTGCAGGATATTAAGGTGAAGAGAGATGCCCAAAGACCCTGTTTGTGGAATGGAAGTCGATTCCCAACAAGCGCTCAGATTGGAAAGAGATGGAGAAATTTTCTATTTCTGTAGCCAGCATTGCAAAGATAGGTTCTTGGGTAAGAGTAAAAAGGGGCCACATTTAAACCATCATGCCCATATGGTAGGCGATTTCAAAAGAAGGTTTTGGCTCTCTTTAGTTGCTACTATTCCTGTCTTAATTCTATCTCCTCTGATTCAGTCTTTCTTGAGATTCTCATTGAAATTTCCCGGGGATAAATTCGTTCTCTTTGGAATTTCTACATTTATTTATTTTTATGGCGGCTTGCCATTTCTTAAAGGCATATTTGACGAATTAAAGAAAAAACAACCAGGAATGATGACGCTTATCGCCTTAGCTATTACGGTTGCTTATGTTTATAGTTCGGGCGTTGTTTTTGGCATCAGAGGAGAGGTCTTCTTCTGGGAGTTAGTTACACTTATTGACATTATGCTTTTAGGACACTGGATTGAAATGCGCTCAGTGATAGGGGCTTCTCGTGCTCTGGAACAGTTAGCCAAACTTATGCCATCTGAGGCTCATTTAGTTTTAGGCGATGGCTCTATAAAAGATATCAGGCTTGAGGAGTTGAAACGAGGAGATAAAGTTCTTGTCAAACCTGGAGAAAAAGTCCCGGCTGATGGTAGAGTAATTGATGGTGAATCAGAAGTAAACGAGGCTATGATTACGGGCGAATCGAATCCGGTCACTAAGAAAGCGAATGGCGAGGTCATAGGTGGTTCTGTAAATGGAAGTGGCTCGCTGACTGTGGAGGTTAAAAAGATTGGAAAAGATTCATATCTTTCCCGGGTGGCTGAACTGGTTAGAACTGCAAGTGAGAGTAAATCCAGGGCTCAGGATTTTGCTAATAGAGCAGCTTTCTGGCTTACGCTTATTGCTATAGTAACGGGCACGGTTACCCTTGTAAGCTGGCTCATTTTTGGTAAAGAGTTTTTGTTCGCTCTTGAGCGTATGGTGACCGTTATGGTCATTACCTGTCCCCACGCTTTAGGTTTAGCTATACCTTTGGTAGTAGCAGTTATTACTGCTCTTGCTGCCCAAAATGGACTGTTGATAAGAAATCGGACTGCTTTTGAGAATGCGCGCAATTTGCAAACGATTGTATTTGATAAGACAGGAACACTGACAAAAGGGGAATTTGGCGTATCAGATATAATCAGTTTAGGAAATTGGAGTCAAGATGATTTATTGCGTAAAGTTGCATCCATCGAAGTGAATTCTGAACATACGATAGCAAAAGGTATAGTTAAAAAAGCCAAAGAGAAGAATTTAAAGTTGTCTAAAGTAGAAAAATTTGAAGCGATTTCTGGAAAGGGGGCAAAAGCGGAAGTTGAAGGAGAGGAAATTTATATAGGCAATAAAGGCATACTTGAGCTCACTAAGATTGAATCGGATGAAGCAGAGAAAGAGATGGAGAGGATAGCTTCTCAAGGAAAAACGATTGTATTTGCCGTTTCCAGTGAAAAAGTTCAAGGTATCGTTGGTCTCTCTGATATTATCAGAGAAGAATCCAGAGGAGCGGTGGAGAGTTTGAAAAATCTTGGCCTGGGAATCGCAATGATTACCGGAGACAATAAGGCGACAGCGAAATATGTGGCTAATGAGCTGGGGCTGGATACCTATTTTGCCGAAGTTTTACCTGACAAAAAGTCAGGGAAGATAAAAGAACTCCAGAGACAGGGCAGAAAAGTAGCAATGGTAGGAGATGGTGTCAATGATGCTCCTGCTTTAGCTCAGGCTGATGTAGGCATAGCAATTGGAGCGGGCACAGATATTGCTGGTGAAACTGCTGATGTCATTCTGGTTAAGAATGACCCGAGAAATGTCCTTGATGTTATTGCTCTTTCCCGTGTTACACAGAGAAAGATGGTGCAGAATTTAGTTTGGGCTACTGGATACAATATTTTCGCTATTCCTTTGGCTAGTGGCATATTATATAAATATGGAATAATTTTACCACCTGCAGTTGGCGCTCTGGTAATGTCTTTGAGCACAATTATTGTGGCTATTAATGCCAGATTGATTCCTTACAAAAAACAAAAGGGCAGAATTAATATGAAATAGGAGGTGCTTATGGGAGTAGAAAACTTAGGGGAAAAGTATAGATGTAATATTTGTGGTAATGAAGTTACGGTAACAAAAGTAGGTGGCGGTGAACTTGTTTGTTGCGGAGAGCCTATGGAAAAAATAGAAGGGTGAGTAAAGTAATGATAAGCGATTTTTCAAGAAGGCGTCCTGAATGTATGCAGGAAAGTATTTAAGAGGAGGTGAAAAAAGGCGGCAAAGAAAGGTGTTAAGAAAATGGCGAAGCTCAAGAAGGGCAGTCGCTACACCTGCAAGGTATGCGGGCTGGTGGTAACTATAGATAATGTTTGTGGCTGTGTCGAGACTTGTGACATAATCTGCTGCGGAAAGCAGATGGAGCCAAAGAAGTAAACTTTATTAATCCCGCACATCTTCATGTGGTAAATCTTTGCATAAACGAATTTCTATATGCAGAGACCCACAATACAGGGTGCGGGCAAAATGAGGAGGTGTTTCAAATGGGGAAGCAAGGCACAAAGATTGTGGGAATAGACGTGAAGGATTTGATAAAAGATTTAAATAAAGCGTACGCTGATGAGTGGCTCGCCCATTATTCTTATTGGTATATGGCGAGAATCGTTACTGGCATGGGTTATGAGGATATGAGTGAGTTTTTAGAGAAGGTTGCTAAGGATGAAGAAGAACACGCAGGTGAACTTGCCGATAGGATAATAGAACTTGGCGGTCTCCCTATCGCCCACCCGATGGAACTGGAGAAGAATGCCAATTATCCTTATCCAAAACCGCCCCAGGGCACTTCGGATTATAACAAGATTATAAATGTTGTAACCGAGGCCGAAGCAGGAGCAATTGATGTTTATAACAAACTTGCAGCAAAAACAATGGGTAAGGACCACGTGACATATCAACTTATTTGTCATATTTTGACGGAAGAGGTAGGTCACGAAGAGATGTTTGAGGATTTACTCGAATAGCGCTAAAACTTGAAAAATGCGTGAAAGTATTACTTTTTCAGGGACGCGATGACAGCAATTTTTCGACTTTTGACAAATTAGCAAAAGTCTACTGTAGTGTAGCCTTTCATGGGCGTCCCGATAATAAATCGGGACGGGCATAAAGCCCTATACTACAAAATATTTCAATACTCGCTGTTTGTGTGATATTTTGGGCGAGATCAAATGGTAGATATATATAATATCATTTTCGACGTTGATGGAACTTTGGTTGATTCCAGTAAGGATATTGTAAAGGCGGTCAATTTTACTTTAAGGAAATTGGGACTTCCAGAGAAACCACCAGAACTTATCGTTTCATATATTGGAACGGGTGTAAGGGATTTGTTAAACAAAAGTTTGACGGTTTAGGGAAGAGAAAAGATATTGAAAAGATAAAGCCGGATTATATAATAAACGATATAATAGAACTGAAACACATAATAAAATAAAAATATATTGAGGGAGGAAAGAGATGGTAAACATATTTAGAGGGAGCGAAATAGTGGAATTGGGAATTCAGATTGAGAAGAATGGAAGAGACTTCTACAGTACATTGGTTAAGCAATCAAAAAACCAAAAGGCTAAAGAGACATTCAAATATCTGGCAGGAGAGGAGGAAAAACATATAGCTATTTTTCAAAATATATTGGATTCGGTGCACAAATATGAACCACCAGAGACATATCCAGGAGAATATTTTGCATATATGAATGCTCTGGCAAGTGACTATGTATTTACCCAGAAGGAGAAAGGTAAAGAGATAGCCAAAAGAACAAGAAGCGATAAAGAAGCCATCAATCTGGGCATAGGATTTGAAAAAGATTCAATCCTTTTCTACGAAGGGATGAGGAAGGTAGTGCCACCATACGACCATAAAATAGTTAATGAACTGATTAGCCAGGAGCAAGACCATCTCAGACAGTTATCCAATTTAAAGAAAAATTTGTAATCAAGAGGAGCCGATTATGACCGATAAAAAAGTTATAGTCTATAGCACTCCTACCTGCCCATTTTGTATTATGACCAAAAAATTCTTAGAGGACAACAATATAGACTTTGAGGATTTCGATGTCTCCGTTGACCGGGCAAAAACGCAAGAGATGATTCAGAAATCTGGGCAGATGGGCGTGCCAGTGTTGGATATTGATGGCGAAATCATAGTAGGATTTGACAAAGAGAGGATAAGAAAGGTATTGGGATTATAATGTTTGATTTAATCATTATTGGGGCAGGACCAGCCGGTATAACGGCCAGCGTCTACGCTGCCCGAAAGAAAATGAACTTTTTGGTTATTACCAAGGATATTGGTGGGCAGGCGGTATGGAGTGGAGAGATAGAGAATTACACAGGTTATCAATTCATTACTGGTCTCGAGTTAGCGGCTAAGTTTGAGGAGCATATGCGAAAATATAATATTGAATTAAAAGAAAATGAGGAAGTAATAGAACTAAAAAGAAAAAATGGCGGAGTTTGGGTGAAAACTGACAAAGGTGCCTACGAAGCAAAAACAGCGGTAATTGCCTCGGGCAAGAGGTCGAGGGAACTCGGTGTCCTCGGCGAAAAAGAATTTAAGAATAGAGGACTTAGCTACTGTGCTACTTGCGATGCTCCTTTATTTGCCGAAAAGGATGTAGCAGTTATTGGGGGAGGAAACTCTGCTTTAGATGCCACTCTACAATTGATTCAGATAGCCAAACATATCTATCTTATCAATAACACCCGGGAGCTCGGTGGCGATGCAGTAATGAGAGAGAAAGTCAGTGAGAGTAAAAAAGTGTCTATCTTAAATAGAACCCAGGTAACTACTATCCTCGGGGATAGGATGGTTAGTGGAATTAAGATAAGAAAGCAGGATAAAGAGGAAACGCTGCCTGTCCAGGGAGTTTTTGTAGAAATCGGACTTATTCCTAATTCTGAGTTTGCTAAAGAGTTGGAAAAGAATGAACTGGGTGAAATTAAGGTAAACTGTCGCAACGAGACCAATATCCCGGGCATCTTTGCCGCAGGTGATGTTACTGAGGTGCCTGAAAAACAGATTATAGTGGCAGCTGGAGAAGGGGCTAAAGCGGCACTAAGCGCCTTCAGATATTTAACCCAACACAGGTGATTTCCTTTCCCTTTACCTTCTTAAACTTTAACCTTCGCCTAAGACAATCAAAACTACTATCTTTTTAACCTCTGCTCATTAGATAATGGGAAATAGCTCTCAGAAAAAGATTGCCAACTCGAAATAAAGATGTTATAATATGTAACAACTTTTTATCTCCTCTCCCTCTAGGGAGAAGCTCCTCTCCCCTTGTGGGAGAAGCTCCTTTCCCTCTAGGGAGAAGCTCCTCTCCCCTTGCGGGAGAGGGTCGGGGTGAGGGGGCTTCCCCAGAAGGGAGAAGGTGAGGGCTCTCTCAGACGATTCCCTCTCCCCTTGGGGGAGAGGGGTTCTCTCAGATTAATCCTCTCCCTTGAGGGGAGAGGGTAAGGGTGAGGGTGAAAGGGTTTAGGGGTGAGGGGTAAAAGGGGGATGAACTATGCTCATATTGGTTAAGCTTATCGGCATAATTACGGCAGGTATGGGGATTATTTTCCTGTTAAGCCCAAAGACTATGAGGCAGTTTATGCTTCTTTGGGAAAAGGGGAAAAGGCTCTACATAGGGTGTATCTTAAGGATTCTGATTGGCATTATCTTTTTATTGGCTGCCTCGCAGTGCAAGCTAGTTGGGGTTATAGTTACGCTGGGTATATTGCTTATAATATCAGGTGGTATTATTCTTATTCTTGGACTGGATAAAGGAAAAGCTATACTTAAGTGGTGGTATGGAAGGTCGCTTCTCGTTCTACGCCTCATTGCTCTTTTCCCTATAGCCGTTGGCGTGCTGATTCTCTATTCTATATAATACTAGTGTGGACTACTCTCCCAGGAGTAAAATATGAAGGGAATAATATTGTTAGAGGATGGTAGCTATTTTGAGGGCATCCCCATAGGAGTAGCCGGAGAAAGGATAGGAGAGGTGGTTTTGAATACTGCCGTTGTTGGATACCAGGAGATTATGACCGACCCGACAAATGCCGGCAAGATTCTGGTTCTCACCTATCCCTTGATAGGGAATTACGGTGTAGCCAAAAAATTTTTTGAATCAAGAAGATGCTGGATAGAGGCATTAATTATAAAAGAAGAAAGTAAAATGTCTTCCAACTGGCAGGCAGAGGACACCTTCAACAATTTTCTCCAGAAGGAACACCTCGTTGCCGTAAGTGAGGTGGATACAAGGACACTGGCGGTTAAAATTAGAGACAGTGGCGAGATGTTGGGAATAGTTTCCACTAAAGAGGCAAAGATTGGTGACTTACTTAAGAAGATAAAAGATTATAAAAGAGATATGAAAAGGGATTTTATAAGAAATATCTCTGTAAAAAAGATTACGGAAATTAAAGGTAATCCCTCGGGAGCAAAAATAGCTGTGTTAGACCTGGGCTTCTTGAATAGCTTCCTTAAACAATTGGAGAGTCTGGGATGCACTGTTACTTTTTTGCCCTATAATACTGATGCAGAAGAAATTCTGGGATTAAAACCCGATGGCTTAATCATTTCTAATGGACCAGAAGAAGATGGAGCAATTTCTGGAATTGTGGAGGTAGTTAAGAGGCTCTTGGGGAAAATTCCCCTTTTAGGAATCTCTTTGGGACATGAAATTATCTGTCTTGCCTTGGGAGGTAGATTAAAGAAACTGAAGGTAGGCCATCATGGTATAAACTATCCAGTAAAGTTACCTTCTTCATATAAAGGTGATATCACGGTTCAGAACCATTCACTTGTTGTGGATGAGGAGTCAATAGAGGGTAGAAACGACATCACTATTACTCTGCGTAATGTCAATGATAATTCTATTGAGGAGATGGAAAGCGAAACTTTAAAGTTTATTTCCACTCAGTACTATCCAGTAAGTCCTGGATTTGACGAGGTAAACGGAGTATTTAAAAGATTCATAGAAATGGTAGAGAGGAATAAGTAATATGCCCAAGCGAAATGATATTCATAAGATATTGATGATAGGCTCTGGACCTATTGTTATTGGTCAGGCTTGTGAATTTGACTATTCTGGTTCTCAGGCGTGTAAGGCTTTAAGAGAAGAGGGTTACTTTACAATTCTGGTAAATAGTAATCCTGCTACTATTATGACCGACCCTGGTATGGCAGATGTGACTTATATTGAGCCACTTACAGTAGAGGCAGTTACAGAGATAATAAAAAAGGAGAGACCCGATGCCATTCTGCCCACACTGGGTGGACAGACAGGGCTGAATCTCGCCTATTTTTTAATGAAAGAAGGCGTACTGGAAAATTATGGTGTAGAATCCATAGGAGCGAGTGTTGAGGCTATTTCCAGGGCTGAGGATAGAGAGCTATTTAAAAAGGCGATGCAGGAGATAGGCATAGATGTTCCGAAGAGTGGAATTGCTACAAATCTGGAAGAAGGTATGAGGATAGGACTGGAGATAGGATTTCCCTTGATTTTAAGACCAGCATATTGTTTAGGAGGCAGTGGTGGTTCTACTGCTTATAATAAGGAAGAATTGGAGGAGGCTTTAATAAAAGGGCTGGAAATAAGCCCTGTCCACCAGGTATTGGTGGAACAATCAGTATTGGGGTGGAAAGAGATAGAGTATGAGGTGATGAGGGACTGCGTGGACAATGTTATTATGATTACTTCTATGGAGAATGTTGACCCAATGGGCGTACATACTGGTGATAGCATTGTGGTTGCACCATCCCAGAGCGTTAGTGGAGATGAATATGCACAGTTTGTGAATCTATCCAAAAAGATTATAAGAAAGGTGGGCATAACCGGAGGAGGTGCGAATATTCAATTTGCCCAGAACCCGGACAATGGACACATTGTGATTATAGAAGTCAATCCCAGACTTTCCAGGAGTTCAGCCTTAGCTTCTAAAGCTACCGGCTTTCCCATTGCCAGGGTGGCTACAAAATTGGCTGTGGGCTTAACTCTTCCAGAGGTCATGAATCAGATTACAGGAAAGACAACATCATTCTTTGAACCAACGGTTGATTATTGTGTATTTAAAATCTGTAGATTTACTTTTGAAAAATTCCCTCAAGCTCAAAGAGTCATAAATACATCTATGAAAGCAGTTGGTGAGGCGATGTCTATTGGCAGGAACTTCAGGGAAGCGCTCCAGAAAGGAATAAGGTCTACAGAGACGGGTAGATTCGGGTTGGGTTCAGATGGAAAAGATAAAATCACAGATGAATCATTAACTTCACCATCGGAGGATTTGATTAATGAAGTGAAGAGAAAAATAAGGATTCCCAATGATGAGAGGTTATTTTTTATCAGATATGGTCTTAAACTCGGACTAACCATAGACGAGATTTATGAGTTATCAAAAATTGATAGGTGGTTTATAGATAATATGAGGCAAATCGTAAAGCTGGAAGAAGAGATAAAGAAATACAAAAGTAAAAATATAAAAAGTGAAATTAAAATTCCAGCGGAGTTGCTTAAGAAAGCGAAGAGGTATGGTTTCTCAGATATGCAGCTTGCCTACCTTCTAAATTCGACGGAGAAAAAGGTGAGGTCTTATAGAAAAAGATGCAATATAAAAACAGTATATAAATTAGTAGATACCTGTGGAGGAGAATTTAAAGCGACTAGACCCTATTATTATTCTACATATGAAACCAGTGATGAAAGCCAGCCATCCGGGAATAGGAAAGTTCTTCTCCTTGGAGGAGGACCTAATAGAATCGGGCAGGGTATAGAGTTTGACTACTGTTGTTGTCACGCATCGTACGCTCTGAAAGAAGAAGGCATTGAAAGCATTATGGTAAATTGCAATCCCGAGACTGTCTCCACTGATTATGATACTTCAGACAAATTGTATTTTGAACCTTTGACAGTTGAGGATGTATTAAATATTGTAGATATTGAAAAGCCCATCGGGGTGATAGTTCAGTTTGGAGGACAGACTCCTCTAAATATTTCTGTCCCATTGGCGAAGGCAGGGGTGAATATTTTGGGGACCAGCCCTGATTCTATAGACAGGGCAGAGGATAGAAAAAGATTCCAACAGATGCTTAAGAAATTGAAACTGATTCAGCCTGATAACGGAACAGCTACCTCATTCGAAGGAGCAAAGAAGGTTGCAAACAGAATAGGATATCCGGTAGTGGTAAGACCTTCTTATGTCCTTGGCGGTAGGGCAATGGAGATAGTCTATGATGAAGATGGCTTGAGAAATTTTATGGAAAAAGCAGTAGAGGCATCCCCTGAACGTCCAATTCTTATTGACAAATTCTTAGAAGATGCTATAGAAGTTGATGTGGATGCAATAGCAGATGGTAGTGGGTGCGTGATAGGTGGGATTATGGAGCATATTGAAGAAGCAGGCATCCATTCTGGTGATAGTGCAATGGTTCTTCCGCCGTATACCCTGGGTGAAGATATAATAGAAGTTATAAAGAAAAATACTTATGCTATGGCAAAAGAATTGAATGTGAAGGGACTTTTGAATATCCAGTACGCTGTCAAGAATAATGTGGTATATGTTCTGGAGGTAAACCCCAGGGCAAGTAGAACAATTCCATTCGTGAGCAAGGCAATAGGGGTTCCTCTGGCAAAGCTGGCAACTAAGATTATGCTGGGGAAGACACTGGAAGAGTTAGGATTTATAAAGGAGAAGAAGATAGATTATGTGGCAATAAAAGAGTCTGTATTTCCTTTTATAAGGTTTCCAGGCGTAGATGCAATCTTGGGCCCGGAGATGAAATCCACAGGAGAGGTTATGGGAATAGATTCCACATTTGGTGTAGCTTATGCTAAGAGCCAGATAGCTGCTGGACAAATTTTGCCTAAGAAAGGAAATGTATTTATAAGTGTGAAGAATCAGGATAAGAGGAATATAGTGTTCATTGCCAAAAAACTTGCTGACCTCGGGTTTAAGATTATGGCGACTTCCGGGACAGCAGAAACCCTTATGAGGAATGACATAGAGGTAGAGATTCTGCCTAAACTTCACGAAGGAAGACCCAATATTATTGATTTAATAAAAGATGGCAAGGTAGACCTCATAATAAACACTCCTGCTGGGAAGGCAACCAAAGAGGACGAAGCAAAGATAAGAGCCCATGCAATTCTTTATAGTGTGCCTCTCATAACTACTGTTGCTGGTGCACAGGCATCTGTTAATGGAATTGAGAATTTGATTAAGAGACCAAAGATGTCTGTAAAATCGATACAGGAATACCATAAACAAATACAATAACAAAATCAAAAATCAAAAATCAAAAATCAAAAATCAAATAACAAAAATCAAAAATACATATTGGAAATGCAAAAA
>Ga0315308_1001716_pt1 | contig 12505 bp, 9 predicted proteins | sample TDP3_MG_FD_203078 | JGI IMG/M metagenome (GOLD analysis project Ga0315308, IMG submission 203078) | Freshwater sediment microbial communities from Lake Towuti, South Sulawesi, Indonesia - TDP3 | ecosystem: Environmental > Aquatic > Freshwater > Lake > Sediment | place: Indonesia: South Sulawesi... | reverse complement strand
GGATAGCTGTTCAGCAAGCTGCTGGCCATCAATCCCGTCAGGACGACGGCCAGGAGGCGGAAAGGCAACCCTACAGGGAACACTTCCCATCCGGCGGGCAAGGGAGACGGTTCATCCTTGCTCCTTCTCCTGCCCCAGTGGACGCGGCGGGCTGTCAGGTACAGGATAAGGCAGATGAGGGCGCCGACCAGCGTTTTAACCATAGCCACCTCGGGGGTGATCAATCGGGTCAGCAAGAATCCCACCAAAAGATATTGGGTCAGTAGCGCCGCCAATGAGACGCGCCAATCTCTGACCACGATGATGAGGCTGGCGGTGACAACCAGGCCGGCCACCGCCGGGCTGGCCGTCAGGAATGATAGCCTGGCTATAACTTCAGATAAAGTGGGCACAGTTTTGCCTCAGCGAACTCCATTATTCATTGACCAGCAGGTGGATGTACTTCAGGCCGCTGCCGGTGTTGAAGAGGACGATCCGTTCTTCGGCTCCGACCCAATCCCTCTCTTTTAGCTTCACCAGAGCGGCCAGGGTGGCTGCTCCCTCAGGACAGGCGAAAACCCCTTCTTTTTGGGCCATCTCTCGTTGTGCGGTCAGAATCTCCTCGTCACTGACGGCGATGGCCAGACCACCGCTTTTCCTTATGACCCTCAGGATAGCGAAATCGGCGATGGCCTTGGGGACTTTTAGGCCAGAAGCTATGGTTTCTGCGTCCTGCCAGATTTCGCTTTCCACCTTGCCTTCACGAAAGGCCTCGACGATGGGAGCACATCCTTCTGCTTGTACAGCGATCATACGGGGGCGGGCCCACCCAACCCAACCTAGTTGGCTCATCTCGGTAAAAGCTTTCCACATGCCTATAAGCCCCGTCCCGCCGCCGGTGGGATAGACGATGACCTCAGGCAGCTCCCACCCAAACTGTTCGGCTATCTCGTAACCCATGGTCTTCTTGCCCTCCAGCCGGTACGGTTCCCACATGGTGGAGATGTTGAACCAACCTTTCTCCCTGGCCTCCCGGGTAGCCAACCTCCCGGCGTCAGTGATGAACCCTTCCACCAAATGAACGTCCGCCCCTGCCATCTGGCATTCGCGGATATTGGTCTGGGGAGTGTCTTGGGGCATGAAGATGTGAGCCCTCACTCCCGCGCGGGCCGCGTAGGCGGCCAAAGCCCCTCCCGCATTGCCTGCAGAGGGTATGACGATCTCCCGCACGCCTAGCTCGTAGGCCTTGGCCACGGCTACGGCCAGGCCTCGGGCTTTGAAGCTGCCGGTGATATTTTGAGATTCGTCCTTGATGTACAGATGGCTGAGTCCCAGGTCTCTTCCCAGGTGTTTAGCTTTGATTAAGGGAGTAAAGCCCTCGCCCAAACTGACGATGTTCTCCGGTTCGATAACGGGCAAGAGCTCATGGTAGCGCCACAAAGAGGGCAGCCGCTCTGCCAGTTCCTCTTTTGTCAACTCAGCCGCTGCCCGCTCCAAATCGTAGCGGGCGAAGAGGGGGGCATCGCAAGGGCATAGATTCTGCACTACGTCAGCCGAGAAATCCCGCTCGCATTCGGGACATTCAAGGTGGGTCAGGAAGCTCATGCAAGACATTATATCATAACCCAGCCTGATTTGCCAACTTTTCTTAAAAAATTCTGTAGCCCTTGACAAAGCTTGCCTATTTGTGGTACAATATAAGCACAGTATAGATAGGTGTGATCTCGTTCGCTGGCTGGCGAAAAGATCTAACAAAGGAAGAGAGGGGGTAGGAATCCAAACATCACAATCGGGCAAAGGTATATGGGATTTCTACCCGCCGACGTGAGAGTGTCGGTGTTTTGTTCTTGACCTCAATTTGACAGAGACTTCAAATTGTGTTAAAATATAGGCACTTTGAGTGGCACCTTAACAATTGAAGAGTGGTAGGAAGGTAAGCGAAAGTTTTGGGCCCAAATAAGTCAAACCAAATTCTTTACGGAGAGTTTGATCCTGGCTCAGGATGAACGCTGGCGGCGTGCTTAACACATGCAAGTCGAACGGACTGGCAGATAGCAGATAGCCGATAGCAGATGGTTCGCCATCAGCCACAAGCTATCAGCCATCAGCCAATCAGTGGCGCATGGGTGAGTAACACGTAGGTGACCTGCCCCGAAGAGGGGGATAACTACTGGAAACGGTAGCTAATACCCCATGTGGTCGGCGATTCGTTTCGCCGATTAAAGCTCCGGCGCTTCGGGAGGGGCCTGCGGCCGATTAGCTAGTTGGTGGGGTAATGGCTCACCAAGGCGATGATCGGTAGCTGGTCTGAGAGGACGATCAGCCACACTGGCACTGACACACGGGCCAGACTCCTACGGGAGGCAGCAGTGAGGAATATTGCGCAATGGGCGAAAGCCTGACGCAGCAACGCCGCGTGGGCGATGAAGGCCTTCGGGCTGTAAAGCCCTTTTCTGGGGGAAGAGGAAGGACGGTACCCCAGGAATAAGTCTCGGCTAACTACGTGCCAGCAGCCGCGGTAAAACGTAGGAGGCAAGCGTTATCCGGATTTACTGGGCGTAAAGCGCGCGCAGGCGGTTCCGTAAGTTGGACGTGAAATCTTCCGGCTCAACCGGGAGGGGCCGTCCAATACTGCGGGACTTGAGGTCGGGAGAGGGAAGTGGAATTCCCGGTGTAGTGGTGGAATGCGTAGATATCGGGAGGAACACCAGTGGCGAAGGCGGCTTCCTGGCCCGCACCTGACGCTAAGGCGCGAAAGCGTGGGGAGCGAACGGGATTAGATACCCCGGTAGTCCACGCTGTAAACGATGGGTACTAGGTGTTGGTGGTATTGACCCCATCAGTGCCGAAGCTAACGCGATAAGTACCCCGCCTGGGGACTACGAGCGCAAGCTTAAAACTCAAAGGAATTGACGGGGGCCCGCACAAGCAGCGGAGCGTGTGGTTTAATTCGATGCAACACGAAGAACCTTACCTGGGCTTGACATGCTGGTAGTAGTGAAGCGAAAGCGGAACAATCCTTCGGGAAGCCAGCACAGGTGCTGCATGGCTGTCGTCAGCTCGTGCCGTGAGGTGTTGGGTTAAGTCCCGCAACGAGCGCAACCCTCGCTGTTAGTTACACGTGTCTAACGGGACTGCCGGTATCAAACCGGAGGAAGGTGGGGATGACGTCAAGTCAGCATGGCCTTTATGTCCAGGGCTACACACACGCTACAATGGCCGGTACAACGGGTCGCCAAGCCGCGAGGCGGAGCTAATCCTCCAAAGCCGGTCTCAGTTCGGATTGCAGGCTGCAACCCGCCTGCATGAAGTCGGAGTTGCTAGTAACTGCAGGTCAGCCATACTGCGGTGAATACGTTCCCGGGCCTTGTACACACCGCCCGTCACGTCATGGGAGCCGGTAACACCTGAAGCCGGTGGGCTAACCCCTGAGCTTAGCGAAGGGGAGGCAGCTGTCGAAGGTGGGACTGGTGACTGGGACGAAGTCGTAACAAGGTAGCCGTAGCGGAAGCTGCGGCTGGATCACCTCCTTTCTAGGGAGAACTGACAGATCCTAATGCCCGATGATCAAGTCCCAAGAACCTTTGGGTCATTGAGGTTTGGGATTTTGTCGAGCTCCTAGGTCAATCGCAGATCGAAGGGTCTGTGTCTTGCCCAAATCTCGCTCCTTCCTATCACTTCTCAGTTGTTAAGGTGATGTCGGCTGATAGCAGATGAACGATAGCAGAGTGGATTGCTATAGGTTCTCTGCTATTAGTTATTCACTGATACGGGCCTTTAGCTCAGTCGGCTAGAGCATTCCTCTGATAAGGGAAAGGTCTCTGGTTCAAGTCCAGAAAGGCCCACCAATTGGCGATTAGCTGGTGGCTTCTGGCTATCAGCTTCTTGAAAAGGAGTCAATGGCTAATAGACAGCAGTTAATTGCCTAGTTGGGGATGTAGCTCAGCAGGGAGAGCGCCTCCCTTGCACGGAGGAGGTCAGGGGTTCAAGTCCCCTCATCTCCACCAAAATTTAAGGATGGAGGCGCTTGACAAAATCCCATTTCTGGTATATACTATTACTTACAAGGGCGAGGATATGAGTGCAAACGAAAACCTGAGAAGTGGATATTGCTGAAGGGGGGTCATATCTTAGGCGGTCTGAAATGGCGGCCTGGTGATATGCCAGGCTGTTTTTGTGTCAGCGGTTGGTGTTTGGCCTGTGGGCGCCGGTAGACCCGGCGAGCAGAGGCCAGCCGCCAAAAGGCTGGAGTGGTGATGGGCTATGGGCGATAAGCGATATGCCATCTGCCGCTTAGCACCTTAAAAACTGAACAGAACGCGAGGACATCAATTTCGTCGCATCACGTGAATTAAGCTACTAAGGGCGTACGGTGGATGTCTTGGCGCCAAGAGCCGAAGAAGGGCGCGGTACACTGCGATAAGCCTCGGGTAGCCGTGTGCAGGCGTTGATCCGGGGATGCCCGAATGGGGAAACCCACCCAGGGGAATGTCTGGGTACCCCCAGCTGAACAAAATAGGCTGGTGGGAGGGAACCGGGGGAACTGAAACATCTTAGTACCCCGAGGAAAAAAGATCATTCCCTGAGTAGTGGCGAGCGAAAGGGGAACAGCCCAAACTCACGTTGTGCCATAGGGACGGCCGTTGCAATGTGAGGGTTGTAAGGCTCGGCAGGGGTCGCCGTTCCGGCCCCAGGGAGTTACAAATCTGGTCCTAGCTGAAGGATACTGGAAAGGTCCGCCATAGAAGGTGATGGCCCTGTAAGCGAAAGGGATCCAGACTCCCGCCGATGACCTTGAGTACCACGGGGCACGCTAATCCTGTGGGAAGCAGGGAGGTCCACCTCCTAAGGCTAAATACTCTTGGCGACCGATAGTGCACAAGTACCGTGAGGGAAAGATGAAAAGGACCCCTGTTAGGGGAGTGAAATAGAACCTGAAACCGTATGCCTACAAGCAGTGGGAGCACTATGGCCTCTCTTGTTACCGGTGAGGCTGGGGCCCGCAACCCTTCGGGGGAGTGGGTATGAAGCCTCGTAGGTCAACCCCCTTCGGGGGCGTTGGGAGAAGCAATGTGTGACCGCGTGCCTTTTGGAGAATGAACCGGCGAGTTAATCTCTGTGGCTAGGTTAAGGGAGTGACACCCGGAGCCGTAGCGAAAGCGAGTCTGAATAGGGCGTGGCCCTTAGGGGCCGGAGTCGCAGGGATTAGACCCGAAACCAGGTGAGCTACCCATGGCCAGGGTGAAGCGAAGGTAACGCTTCGTGGAAGCCCGAACCTTTCTCTGTTGCAAAAGGGTGGGATGAGCTGTGGGTAGAGGTGATATGCCAAACGAACTTGGAGATAGCTGGTTCTCCCCGAAATAGCTTTAGGGCTAGCCTCAAGCGTTCAGTGGCGGAGGTAGAGCACTGGATTGGCTAGGGGGCTAATCGCTTACCAAACCAAACCAAACTCCGAATGCCGTCACTTCAGAGCTTGGGAGTCGGACTACGGGAGATGAGTTTCGTGGTCGAGAGGGAAACAGCCCAGACCGTCAGCTAAGGTCCTCAAGTCTAGGCTAAGTGGGAAAGGATGTGGGATTGCCTGGACAGCCAGGAGGTTGGCCTAGAAGCAGCCATCCTTTAAAGAGTGCGTAACAGCTCACTGGTCAAGCGGTCCTGCGCCGAAAATGTAACGGGGCTCAAGCCTAGCACCGAAGCTACGGGTCCTTCGACAGCTTGTCGAAGGATGGTAGGGGAGCGTTCTGCAGGGTATAGAAGCCAGATCGCAAGGACTGGTGGAGCATGCAGAAGTGAGAATGCCGGTATGAGTAGCGCAAAACACGTGAGAACCGTGTTCGCCGTAAGCCTAAGGTTTCCTAGGGCAATGTCAATCAGCCCAGGGTTAGTCGGGCCTAAGCCGAGGCCGAAAGGCGTAGGCGATGGACAACGGGTTAATATTCCCGTACCACGTGGGGTCGTTCACCTTCGGGTGTGAAGCGATGAGGGGACGCAGAAGGGTAGGCCAGCCTGTTACTGGATTCAGGTGCCAAGCCTATAGGGAAATGAAGGCAGTAGGCAAATCCGCTGCCTGATCCTGAGAGGTGATAGGCGGTGCCCTCAGGGCCGCAAGTGGCTGAGCCCATGCTGCCGAGAAAAGCCTCTAGCCAGACCCGCGTGCCCGTACCGCAAACCGACACCGGTAGGCGGGTAGAGTATACCAAGGCGATCGGGAGAACCCTCGTTAAGGAACTAGGCAAAATGACCCCGTAACTTCGGGAGAAGGGGTGCCTCCTGGGGTGAAGTAAAAACTTACGGAGCTCTGGGAGGTCGCAGTGAAATGGCCCTACCGACTGGTTAACAAAACCACAGGTCTCTGCTAACTCGTAAGAGGAAGTATAGGGGCTGACGCCTGCCCAGTGCCGGAAGGTTAAGGGGAAGGGTCATGCTGGCTTCGGCCAGCGGCAGCTCAGAACCGAAGCCCCGGTGAACGGCGGCCGTAACTATAACGGTCCTAAGGTAGCGAAATTCCTTGTCGGGTAAGTTCCGACCCGCACGAATGGCGTAACGAGTGGGGCACTGTCTCAACGAGGGACCCGGCGAAATTGAAATAGGTGTGAAGATGCGCCTTACCCGCAGCAGGACAAAAAGACCCCGTGGAGCTTTACTGCATCTTGGTATTGAGTTAGGGCTTAGCTTGTGTAGGATAGGTGGGAGACTGAGAAGCTGGGGCGCCAGCCTCGGTGGAGTCGCCCTTGAAATACCACCCTGGTTAAGTCTTGACCCTAACCTGTGACCGTTATCCGGCATGGGGACAGTGTCAGGTGGGCAGTTTGACTGGGGCGGTCGCCTCCTAAAAGGTAACGGAGGTGCCCAAAGGTTCCCTCAGGCTGAATGGAAACCAGCCATAGAGTGTAAAGGCATAAGGGAGCTTGACTGCGAGACCTACAAGTCGAGCAGAGACGAAAGTCGGGCTTAATGATCCCACGGTTCCGAGTGGAAGGGCCGTGGCTTAACGGACAAAAGCTACCCCGGGGATAACAGGCTAGTCGCGCCCAAGAGTTCACATCGACGGCGCGGCTCGGCACCTCGATGTCGGCTCGTCACATCCTGGGGCTGGAGTAGGTCCCAAGGGTTGGGCTGTTCGCCCATTAAAGTGGCACGTGAGCTGGGTTCAGACCGTCGTGAGACAGGTCGGTCTCTATCCGCTGTGGGCGTAGGGGACTTGAGGGGAGCTGCCCCTAGTACGAGAGGGCCGGGGTGGACAGACCGCTGGTGTGCCAGTTGTCCCACCAGGGGCATCGCTGGGTAGCTATGTCTGGCAGAGATAACCGCTGAAAGCATCTAAGTGGGAAACTCGCCTCAAGATAAGGTCCCCCACCGGGATAACCGGGTAAGACCGCAGATAGACTATCTGCTGGATAGGCGGCAAGTGTAAGCGCAGCAATGCGTTCAGCTAAGCCGTACTAATCGGTCGAGGGCTTAATTCGTAAACGTGTACGACGAAGGTGTCTCGAGCGTTCTGTTCAGTTTCTAGGGTGCTAAATGACGATAGCTAATGGCAGATGGCTAATAGCAGATAGCTCAGAGCAACCCGCTATAATAATAGAAGAAGGTTCCTCAGGTGACTCTAGCGGAAGGGAAACACCCTGCTCCATCCCGAACCAGGAAGTTAAGCCTTCCAGCGCCAATGGTACTTGGGGGGAGACCCCCTGGGAGAGTAGGTCGTCGCCTGTAAGGAACCTTCTTTGTTGCCGACGCGAAGATAGGCCGCACCAACGCCGAAATCGCTGCCCGGCTGTTCATCAACCCGCGCACGGTCGAGGCCCATCGCGCCAACATGATGCACAAACTGGGCCTGCGTACCCATACCGGCCTGATCCGTTACGCCCTGCGGCGGGGGATTTTGCCGACGGAGTAATAAGAGGACTTAGACAGTCTGCTGCCCCCTCCCTTTCCTGATCACGTTTCACGCATTACGACCAGCCTGGTACTAAAAATACGGGGCTTTTTCGCATTAATTACGTATGTTTACGGATAGACAGGCCCGGCAAAAGTGTGTAATATGATAATGAACCTGATCGCATTTGTTTTAGCCGACGAAGGATTTTTGATCTGTCACGACTAGATTACGGAGATCACCTGTGGCACCAAAGGTCCACGTGCGAAGTGTGTTGCTGTCACGAGTTCTAATTCACTTCTAATGATTCTCTAACCAGATTCCTACCTTTCGATAAGATACTGATACTCACCTGAAAATCAAGAACCCAGGTGGAGGGTTTGCTTCACAGACGATTAAGGAACTATCAGAGAGGAGGCAAATGATGCAAGGATTAGTTACTCTCTATATGTCAGACATAGTGCGATTACTAGGTACGTTAGGGCTGCTGTCTCTGGGGATTGCCCTGACACTCTGGGGGCTCAAGCGCCGTCGGAGCGGGGCTGTCGTGATGGCCCTGTTCCTGTGCCTGGTCGCTCTGGTGCCCGCCGCTCTGGCCATTGAGATCCCGCCCTTCGGGTCCGTGGCCCAGATCCAGACGAGCGGTCCCGATACCGAACTCTGGGTTGGCGATTGGTACACGAGCAATGAGGCGACTGGGCCAGGGTATCACTCTTTCGAGATCTACGTCCCCTGCACTGTTCCTCGTGGGCAGGTGATAACTGTCGATCTCTTTGACCCAGGAGTGTGGGATGATGGCAGTGCTGATGAGCTGGACGAGATCAGGGATCCTGATCATAACCAGACACCGGGGGATAACACCTACGCAGATACCGCTATCTTTACTTTACTTGATCCGTCTGGCGCACAGATTATCAGGCAGCCGTATCCTCCTATTTCCACAACTTCTGGAGTCGCTGTTAATCTTATCTCTTTCACAGTCGAGGAATACGGCTGTGGGGTCTACACACTGCGCGCCGAGACGACGGGCAATGATGACAACGCCTGGAAATTAGTGGTGAGGCCTGACGATCCCGATGCGACGCCTTTATCAGGCGATGAGATCAGCCTCGGCAATATGCAGACCAGTTTTCAGCATGAAATTACGGGTTGTCAGACGTTCCACTTTTTCGTTCCGGACACGATGACACCCACCATTACCTTGGGCAATTTCGATATGGACGTGCCGGGATATTGCGCCTCCCCACCTTGTACCGTGATCTACACCACTCCCGGCGGCACGGTCATAGATGGTACTGAATCAGGGGGTACTGAGTGGAGCGGTGGCGGCACTGCTTATCCGCCGATTAGTGACACGATCCCAAGCGAGCCCGGCTGGTGGCAGGCGGAATTATGCCTGACCCCAGGGAATCAGTACATTTTCGACCCAAGCGGGCTACCTTATTTCTACGACAAACCGCTTACGCCGGACATGAGCGTCAGCAAGGACGATGAGACTGCAACCTTTACCCCTGATGGAGTGCTGACCTATACCATCACTTACGCCAATGCTGGTCCAGGCGCCGCCCTCGACGCGGTACTGACCGATTGGCTGCCTGACTATACCACCTTCATCACGTGCAGTGGTGGGCTGAGTTGCGGATATGTCCCACCGCCGCCGGGGTCGGGCATCGTCACTTTCAGTTTGGGAACTATTGTTGCCGGGGCGTCGGGCTCTGTGACGGTGAGTGTGCATGTTGATCCCGGTGCGCCAACCGGTACCATAACTAACATTGTCGAGTTGGACTACGCCGATATCCTCTTCAACGACTACCCGCCCGAAAGGGACACAGATGTGGATCAGTACGAGGCGACACCGACTCCAACTGAGACGGCAACGCCGACACCGACCCCAACCCCAACCGAGACGGCAACGCCGACACCGACACCGAAGAAGCCGGAACCATCTGAGCCAGGGCCTACGCCCACCTTCACTCCTACCCCTACCTTCATTCCCGTCTCGCCTACTCCGGTTACACCTACGCCAACCGTCGAGGTCCTGCCTGTAGAGATGCTGCCGGAGACGGGCGGTTTTCCAGGCTGGTTCGCAGTTGTCCTTGGAGTTCCTCTCCTCATCGGCGCTGCCGGCCTATTGAGTCTGGCTTTGCTGGAGATGAGAGGTCGGCGCGGCAATGGAAAAGGGGACTGACCGCCTAGGCATCCTATAATGAGTGGAGGGGCTATTGAGGGAAAAGGTGGGTGGGCCAGACAGACCAGGCTGGTGGGCTGCAGCCTCGTTGATCGTCCAACTGATACTGACGGGCGGCGTGAGCGTAGTCCTGGTGGCCTGTGTCCTGCTGGGGGCCCTCTGGCACCGAGAGGGTTCTCCCAATCCGCTCACTTACCTTTTGAAGGCTAACCAGAAGCCGAAAGCTCTGCTTTCGGCTTCTGAACACCGTGGCGAAGGGTTAATGCCAACCCCGCTTTCAGCGGCCCCATCCCCATTGGAGGTTGAAAACCCTTTACCTCCCCCTTCCGAAACACAACCCCCTGACGCGGGGATGGCCATCTCCACACCGGAAGCGGCTGCCAGCGATCAAGGTTTTCCCTCCCTTCGACAAGCTCAGGACACCGCCTCGCCGGGGGGGCCAGCCGTGAGTCAAGCGCCCACGGGCCTGGTTGCCTCTCTGCCCGACCGGCCGGCTACGCGCATCGTCATCCCAGCCATTGACGTTAACGCGCCAGTGGTGGTAATCCCCATTCGCAACGGCACCTGGGATGTGAAGCAAATAACCCACGAAGTGGGCCACTTACAGGGGACGGCCAGCCCAGGTGACAGCAGTAACGTGGTCATGGCTGGTCATATCACTCTGACCGCTGGGGGTTATGGTCCCTTCAGAGGACTGGCCCAACTGCAGCCGGGTGATGAGATACGGGTCTACGTCGGTGAGCAGGAAGTCTATGTTTATGTGGTGGATGCAGTCAAAACAGTGGGGTCCACCGACGTTGAGGTGGCTTATCCCACGACGGAGCCCATTCTGACTCTTATTACTTGCGTCAATTGGGATCCTGTGCGAGGCCGTTACAACGACCGCCTGGTAGTCGTCGCCCACCTTGGCGGCTGAAGGGACCCTCTTTAAACAGGCGGTAACTCGCCGACAGGAAATGCACTAATCAAAGAGCCCCGGTCAAAGCCGGGGCTCTTGGGCGTTCATTCAGGGTAATTGTAGGCCCCCTGCTGCGCCTGCCTTCAAGTTGACACAAGTTCCACGATTTGGGGCAGTACAACTGCCACATCTTCATGGATGACTACATCAGCGGAGGGATCTAAATAAGTGGGCTGATAGTTGACAATGATGATTCTGGCCCCCCTGCGTTTGGCGAGGAGGGGTATGCCCGAAGCCGGCGCTACCTCCAAGTAGGAACCAGCCACAAGCATCAGGTCACACGCCTCCGCTTCCCGTTGAGCGGCCATCAGGACATCCATCGGCAGTTGCTCGCCGAAGAGAACGACGTTGGGTTTCATCACTCCGCCGCATTCGCACAGGGGCACCTGAGCGTCGGCAATAAACTTTTCGATCAATGGTCTGGCGGGCACGATTCTGTGGCAGCGGATGCAGGTGGCTTCACGCAGATGGCCGTGCAGTTCATAAACCGTGGTGGAGCCAGCCTTCTGGTGCAAGTTGTCAACGTTCTGAGTGATGACAGCTTTGAGCAAGCCCATGTTTTCCAGATTGGCAATAGCGCGATGAGCGGGGTTGGGTTGGGCATTGAGCATCAACTCAGCCAGAGGGTGCAACCAGTTGTAGAAGGCTTGTGGCTGCAGACGAAAAGCAACGATAGAAGCCACAACCATAGGGTTAAACTTCTCCCACAAGCCAGAGCCAGGACTGCGGAAATCAGGGATACCTGAGGGTGTGCTGATGCCAGCGCCGGTCAGAGCCACGGCATATCTGGCTCCGGCGACAAGGTCTGCGACTTTCTCTATCTTTTGCATCAAGGTCATGGTCGCCTCCTTCCAGGAAAATACTGCCATAGTTTAGTGCATTGAATTTCTAGCCGAGCAATTTGCCAAACCTGCGGTAGTGTGGTAAAATGAAAACAGGAATTTGGAAACATTACTTTGAACCTCGGGGCGTAGCGCAGCCAGGTAGCGCACTTGAATGGGGTTCAAGTGGTCCGCGGTTCAAATCCGCGCGCCCCGACTATTGTCGTAAAATTCACCGCATGACGTTCCCCAGACGGAACAAGGCCAGGTATGACCTGGCCTTGGCCTTTAAGTCCTCTGATTCACCACCTTTGAGCTTGCTCCCACTGGTCGGGGTGAGAGGATTTGAACCTCCGACCTCAGCGTCCCAAACGCTGCGCGCTAGCCTACTGCGCTACACCCCGCTTGTAGATAGTATAAACTATTTGGGCGCAAACGTCAAGCTCTCGACTTGCAGCAATTCGCTGGCCGAGCGCCCCCACAGATTAGGCTCGTACACAGGGTAGACCAAGGCGGGCATGGACTGGAAGCGACCGGGGACAGTGGCCCGCACCAAGTAGCGGTAGATGTGCTTGCCAGCCTCTAACCGCTGGATGAAGAGAGCCACCTTCTTTTCCCTCCTCTCAAAGTGGATGGGGTTCCCCTCGACTTCCCCTTCGACTTCGCTCAGGGCAGGGCTCAGC
>Ga0315308_1001715_pt1 | contig 12506 bp, 9 predicted proteins | sample TDP3_MG_FD_203078 | JGI IMG/M metagenome (GOLD analysis project Ga0315308, IMG submission 203078) | Freshwater sediment microbial communities from Lake Towuti, South Sulawesi, Indonesia - TDP3 | ecosystem: Environmental > Aquatic > Freshwater > Lake > Sediment | place: Indonesia: South Sulawesi... | reverse complement strand
TGAATGATATCGGACTGCGCAGCGCCCCAGCCACAAAAAGTTTAACGGTTGTTAGTTACCGCGAAGTAATTGTTGAGCGCTTAATCTCTTCTGACAAACAGATAAAACTGGGTCTCACCCTCTCTATTAGCGTAACTGTTAAAAATGCTGGTGAGGAGGTACCTGAGAGCTTCAACCTCACGGTTTGCTATAACGGGACCATAGTTGATTGGAGTAACATCACAGCGGCCGAGTGGGTTAAGATCGGAGAAAAAACTGTTAGCCTAAACACGGGAGCCGAGAGAACTGTGACGTTTCTGTGGAACACAATTGATGTAATCCCAGAAAAATACTATGGCATTATGGCAAATATAACAACTGTAATTCCACACGAAGAAGATGTTACGAACAATTTTGTACCACGTCCACCAAAAATACCACCAGTAATAGTGTTCGTTACCAATGTGACAAAATACGAATTGGTTGTGAAAAGCGTGGAAACAATGGTCATTGGTGTGCACGGCAACTTTTTCCCACCAGTTGTATCTGGGGAAAAAGTGGCCATAAAGGTGAAGGTAGCGCGTGAAGGCACGGTTTACGAGACATTTAACGCAACCCTTAAGATAATTCATCCCAATGGAACAATTTTAAATTCTACAACATGGCCGCCTACAGAATTAGGTTCAACTAAACTGAATGCACTTTTAACATATGAATTCCTAACCGAAGGTTTAACGAATGGAGATTACGATGTTAACGCCACTGTTGTAAATTCAAACGCCACTCTAGCCCAGCTTGACACCAACAAAACCAACAACTCAATGAGTAAAAAGTTCAAAGTTGTGGAACCCCCAATTCTGAACTTCACTACTCTACCTAAACCTGATAACATATACGTTAACGATGCAGTAACACTTAACGCCACCGCAAGCACGCATCCAGGAGGCAACATAACAAAGTACTACTGGACGGTCTCTAGAGGGGAAGTGGAATTATTGAGGGAGGGTCCCACAACGACCGTAACGCTTAACGACACCGGAATGTGGAATATAGTTTTGGTTGTTTCGGATAGCAACGGAATTTCATACGATGATATGCGACCTGCAACATCTAGCTATAGACTAGCATTAAGCGTCACCGTCTCTCCAACACCGTTTCCAATTGAGCTTATATTAGCGGCCATAGCTGCGGTTGCAGTGATAGTTGGGTGTTTAGCTTATCTAAGGAAAAGACGTAAAGGCTGAGCGCGCGCGGTTTGTCCTTGTAGGGTTCTTTTGAGTTCGTCAAATTTTTGCTAAGGCAACTTTAAATAATCAAGGTTAAAACCTGTGTTTTTGTGCGGTTCTAAAAATGAAATTTGTATAAAAATGTTCGAGTGCTTTTGTCTTCTCTTTGTTGTTTGAGCTTTCGAATCTCGATGCAGTGTTCTACTCGATGGGCTCTATCCTTCACTCAGCAGCTGAATCATAGGCTTCTTCTCGCCAAACTTTTGGTTCAAATCGCATCTTGCATGTTTTTCGGTGACATAGAAAAATGTTTCAGAAAGCTTTTTAAGCCCTCAAAAAATAGTAATTAAACTGCAGAAAGAGAAGGGAGAAAGAATGAATAATAGAAAAGTTATTCTAGTGCTTATCAGTGCATTCATGATTTCAGCGTTGATTGCTACCATGCCTGTGCAAGCTGTAAACGGGCCTCGGGCAGACTTGCAATACCTCTACTATACCAGCCCGGATGCTGCGTGGATAGATTTGAATCTTGGGAAAATTGACCTCTATGCAGACATGCTTACAACAACGCAATACGGTGCCGCACTAACTAATCCTAACATAACTGTTACACCAAGGGTTATGACCGGGAGGGAGTGGCACATTTCATACAATGCCAATTACACGGCTTTATGCAACCAGCCCGTCAATGTGCCTGAAATGCTCACGTGGAAGGGCATCCAGCTCCCAAGCTTTGATACAAACTTCAGGAAGGCTATGGCGTGCACCGCTGATGTTGCGGGTGTTATAGCAGGCGTCTGGCTGGGTTTAGGTTACAAAATGGATGTTCCGCTGCGAAAGTCGACCCAAGATAATGGATGGGCTAACGAATCGTTGGTCGACGCTATGGGAGGACACTTCCCATACAACTATAACCTTACAAAGGCAAGGTGGTATCTGCAACAGACAGGCATAGAAAAAACTGGTAAACCTGAAGATGGCTGGTATGACTACGACAACGACACCATAGTGAACTTCCCACTGGACTGGCCAGGCGTTGCAGGTACAATCGGCGTAAGGGATGAACCGAACATAAAGCAAATACCATTCTGGTGCTATGATTCCCCACCAGAAAGAGAGGGTGAAGTGAAGAACTTTTATATACCTGCAATGAATTCAGTGTTGGGACCCAACATTGTTACCCTCCAAATAAGGACTCGCGCTTTCTTCGACTCATACATTTGGTCTGGGGCTGGGATGGACGCGATCTTTTACACGGACGGATGGTCTACGGGACAGGGACCTACAGGCCTATATAGTTACTTCATCCAGAGTGAATGGATGAACACCAACACATACACTGGGGGCAATTATAACAATGATATGAAGATGCCGTGGACGGACGAGGTAGACGCAGCTGAGAACAACTTCTACTATGCACCAAACTTGACCGAAGCCCAGAAATGGTGTAAATACGTCCAATACCTCGTAGTCGACAAGTACTGCTTCTGGCTGACCTGGGGAATCAATGTTGAAGGCTTCTACGCATACAGGAACCTCATAGGCGTCGTAACGTCACCAAACTACGGTCCAGACAACTTCTACAGCAACATGAATTGGATGAGAGTTGACGATCCAAAAGCACCCATAAGAATCGGCACATACAGTATTCCGGCGAACTTTAACCCGTGGGTAAGCCAGTGGGCAGCCTCGCGTAGCTTTGTGTATTGCTGGGACCCGCACCAGTATGCTGTGAACAACCCGTATGCGCCTTGGGATCGGAGTATGTGGGCTGGTTGCGGAGCTCAAAGAGATTGGGCGGATCCAGTGGAAACTTGGGTTGATCCATACGACAGCGTGACGAAGGGTGTAACTGTATACTACCTGAACAAGGAGGCCAAATGGGTTGAGCCGTTAACCGGCAATGTCCTCTACCCCGTCAACTACTCAGACTACGCATTCAGCTGGATGTACTGGATCCAGACTAAGTATCCCAGCTTCTATTCGGGCGGAGCCTTCAGAGCCGCAGAGTTCATCAGACCAGGGACAAAAGCGGGCGCTTGGGACTACTCAGTGGTAAAAGCCTACTTGGGCAACCCTGATTACTACTTAGGACTTTCCCTGTGGGACGCTGACGCCATGTGGCTTACTCGTGGGTTGTGCCGCAGTGCTTGGAAAAAATCACCATTCGTAACTGGGCCAATAACAAAAGTGTATGTTGAAGGAGTAAACATAACAACACCGGGCTTTGCTAAAACGGGAGTAGCGTGGAGGGCCTCAAATGCGCCAGTGGAGCTCATTTCAGTGGTTGGAGACGACGGCGCTGGAAACGTAACAACGCTACCGCAGTTCACAACCTCTGACGTAAACTATGAAATGAAATTCGATATAGCATTAAGCTGGAGGTATTATCCATACATATACTACAAGTTTGCACCAGGCACAAAGATAACACTGACATACTGGGGCAGAGGAACATACGATGGCAACACGCCAGGCGGCCAACCACTAGAAAAAACACTTTACGGATCAGGCCCATTCTACCTGCTCAGCTACGACATAAACATAGGATTCAGCTGGAAACGCAACACAAACTACAAACTTGAACAACCGCCATACGGAGAAACAGACTGGACATGGTACTGGGAAGGCACAACAAAGCCACGCGGCGGCTACATGCAAATAAAAATATACGACGTGGTTAAAATAGCCACAGCCTACGGAGCCATAGGATCGCGTTTCTGGGGAACATTTGTGCCATCACCAAACTGGGTAACATCAGCCGACGTTGCAGCCACATCGGCGCCCGGCGGGGGAGTCCGAGAAGGAAAAATAGACATATTCGACGTAGTATCAGCAACAGGAAAATACATGCAGAAATTCTGGGTACTACCACCACCATAAAACAACAACAATACACCCAAAAACCCCCTTTTTTTAGTCACTTGAACGTGAAAAGGAAAAGAGACAGCGCGCGATTTTAACGATTCTGCACTGCAGCATCAAACATAAAAAAATTAAAGATTCTAGCCTGTTTGCCAAAACTTAAATATGCAAAAATCAATTATTTTTGAGGGTTATGCTTTGGGCTTAAGAGGCTACATCGGTAAACGAATAATCTACAATATTATAGTCCTATTAAGCGTAATGTCCATTAATTTTGCAATATTCGTGTTAATGCCTGGAGATCCCATAAGAACCTACATAAGGCAAGAAGAAAAACCAGCAACCTTCACACCGGCAGCCAGTAAGGAAGTTGTAGCAGAACTGAAGGCTGTTTTCGGCTTTGATAAAACCCTCCCTGAAAGATACTTCCTCTATTTAAAGAATATGCTTACCTTCAACTTTGGGAGAACCCAGTACACGTTGGGTTACATATCTCAGGAGATGGCCGGAAGGCTAGGTAACACTATGCTAATGATAAGTATCTGTGAAGTCCTAGTTACAGTAGTAGGTGTTCTGATGGGTTTGCTACTTGCAGCCAGAAGGGCAACAAAATTTGAAACTGGTGTTGTCACCGGCGCATTAACCTTGTCCAGTTTACCATCATTTTGGATAGGCTTACTTGTAATGTTTTTCTTCGCGTTCTACTTACGCTGGTTCCCATCCGGTCGAGAATATCCGGTAGAGTGGTTGACTAACCCACCAACAGACATATTAACAATAATAGTTGGACGCTTATACCACCTTGTCCTACCTGTTTTAACCCTCTTCATATACATAATTGGTTCTAGGATGCTTTTTGTAAGGGCTTGTGCACTTGAATCAATCACTGAGGACTTTGTTGTTACAGCCAGAGCAAAGGGGCTGAAAGAAAGAACTGTCCTAATGAAACATGTATTCAAGCCCGCCTCGCTTCCTATAATCACGTCTCTAACAGTTACATTCGCTCTCTCCTGGACTGGTGCTATGATAACCGAGACAGTATTTAACTATCAAGGAATGGGAAGATGGATACTGACCTCCATTAATAGGGTGGATATGCCCGTACTGTTCGCTTGGTTCTACATGATAGCGCTAAGCATAATAATCGCAAACTTTGTAGCAGACATACTCTATGGGCTTGTAGACCCAAGAGTGAAAGTCGGGTGATGTTCCTTGGCCATATCTAGCTCTAGACTTTCTTACCTATCCAAGAGCATTAAAGGTTTCTGGAAGGATTTTAAAAAATCAAAACGTGGGTTAGTAGGCATAACAATAATCTGCATATATGTAATTCTGGCAATTTTGGCACCATACATAGCACCAGGAGACCCGTTGTATCCGTTAATAACTCGTTACCCCGCAGGCGTCGCTCCCATGTCGGCAGAACTAGCCAAACCTACATTTCAAAGGTACCTACCAGGAGGAGGGGGTTTATCAGAGAACATGGAGGTGATGCCGGACTATAAATTCTCTTCTGAGGAGGAAACTATGAAAAAGTGGAGTTGGAATTCGAACTCAACCCTCGCAGAAGTAATGTATACCCCAAATAGTGGATGGGATCATGATGGTGCAATCATGGTACTTTACAACCGTACAGCAGAAGCATCATCTCCAGGGCAAACGGTAACACATTTGATGTACAACTTCACATATCCATACGAGACCCCCCCAAGGATAACGGGTTTTCAAGTACACATCTCTCTTAACGTCAGTGGCGATGTAACGCAGAATAGCACCGTTACGATAGAGCCCTTGTTGCTAAGGACCCAAAATATCAACTCTCCACTCAAAGACTATTCTTATCCAAGGGTAACATATCAAGGTTCATCGTTAATATACACATATCCACTTCCGTTTCAATACGGATATGGAACCTTCCAAAGTCCTACAGGATGGAATCATAAATGGATATGGGCGACAACAATTATCGACCCTAACTACAGTTATCCACCTTGGAATATCATATTCCCCACGAAGGGAAACTATACTTTCGAAATTAAAATAACGTTTAACGACCTAGATGAGGGTGAAAAAAGAATAAAGGTTTTTCTAGATAACATAGACATGTTAATATACGGCCAAGTTTATGGAATTTTAGGTTCCGATCAAACTCACGGTAGTCCGAGAGATATATTCGCATGCCTTGTGTACGGTGCAAGGCTCTCCATCTCCTTGGGATTGGCTGCATCGGCAATCTCAATCAGTTTAGGGTTGGCAGTGGGATTGGTAGCAGGATGCTTTGGCGGCATAGTAGATGAAGTCCTAATGAGGATAACGGATGTCCTAATGTGTCTTCCAGGCCTACCGTTAGATATGGTGTTAATAATCATAATAGGCCGATCAATAGTTACTCTTATGATAATTTTGTCGCTTCTAGGATGGATGGGGTTTGCACGTAGCATAAGGTCTATGACCCTGACCTTACGCGAAAGATCCTTCGTGGAAGCAGCAAAGGCTGTCGGAGCTGGTGGTCTATACATAGCGTTCATACACATTTTCCCAAATATCATAACACTCGCTTACCTATCATTAGCATGGTCAGTTCCAGGAGTTGTCTTATCAGAAGCTTCATTGGCATGGTTTGGGCTTTACGATCCAAAAATAGTATCTTGGGGTCGAATGATATCCGAATTCTCAGGGTCAGGGGTCTCCGCCACCAGTGGTTTCGGTGAATATTGGTTCTGGATCATTCCGCCAGGCGCACTGATATCTCTACTAACGATATCCTTCATATTAGTCGGTTACTCCCTTGACGAAATATTCAATCCAAAACTTAGAATAAGGCGATGAACCGATATGAACAATAGAACAGATAATGTACTAGACGTTATTGACTTGAAAACGTATTATACCACCTTAAGTGGTACAGTGAAAGCAGTGGACGGTATTAGTTTCACTATTAAGAAAGGCGAATCAATGGGGCTTGCCGGAGAATCCGGATGCGGCAAAACAACGGTCGCACTGTCCCTCCTACAAATTCTCCCCACAGGCGGGAAAATAGCAGGCGGAAAAATAATTTTCAAAGGAACAAACCTGATGGAGCTCAACAAGGGCGAAATTCGAAAAGACGTGTTATGGAAGGGGATATCACTTGTATTCCAAGGAGCCATGAACGCACTTAACCCAGTGTACAAAGTCGGAGACCAAATAGTTGAAGCCATTAGACTCCATGAACCCCAAGTCAAAAAGAAAGAAGCTCTGGAAAGGGGAAAGAAACTTTTTGAGGTGGTAGGTCTAGACCCGTCAAGAATTAATAACTATCCACATGAGTTTAGCGGAGGAATGAAGCAAAGAGCAGTTATAGCCATGGCGTTGGCGTGCAACCCTGACCTAGTCATCGCAGACGAACCAGCAACGGCTCTGGACGTAATTGTGCAAGCTCAAGTTCTCCAACTTATAAAAAACCTGAAAGAAAAATTAAACATATCTATGATGCTAATAACCCACGACCTATCCATCATTGCTGAAACATGTGAAAAATTAGCCGTCATGTACGCGGGGAAAATCGTAGAGTACGGAGATATCACAACAATATTTAAGGAACCCCTACACCCTTATACTCAAGGGCTGTTGGCGGCTTTCCCAAATATTTGGGCTGAAAAAACTCGTATGTCATCCATACCTGGCGCACCTCCCGATCTAATATCACCACCAAAAGGCTGCCGCTTTCATCCAAGATGCAAATTCGCCATGGAAATTTGCAGAGAAAAGGAACCTTCCATTTGGAAGGATGAAAACAAAAACCATCAGGTAGCTTGTCATTTAATCAGCAAATCTACATAGGAGGAATCAAAACGCAAGAAACGATAATAAAAGCTGTAAGTCTAAAAAAACTGTTCCCAGTAAAAATAGGATTTTTCATGTCTTTATTTTCTAGAAAAAAGTTGCTCGTGCATGCAGTTGACGGAATAGACCTCGAGATCAAAAAAGGAGAGATATTTGGACTTGCAGGCGAAAGCGGTAGCGGAAAGACAACCACAGGCAGGATCCTTGCAAAGCTTATTGAGCCAACGGAAGGAAAAATCTTTTTCCATGAAAAAGAAATAACAAAAATGAATCGAAGGCAGTTTAAGCCCTTTCGTGGAAAGATTCAAATAATATTTCAAGATCCTTACGAGTCTCTCAACCCAAGGAAACCTGTTCATAGTATACTAGCCGAACCATTGCGGCTTCAAAAGGTTGTCGCGGAGAGCGAAATGGAAGGAAGAATTTATAAAGCCTTAGAAGATGCTGAATTAACTCCTCCTGAAGAGTTCTTCGGTAGGTACCCTCATGAACTGAGCGGAGGGCAAAGGCAAAGGGTGGCTACTGCAAGAGCCCTAATATTACAACCAGAGTTCATCGTCGCAGATGAGCCAGTATCAATGCTTGACGTGTCTGTGAGGGCAGAAGTTCTAAACTTAATGTTCGATTTAATGGAAAAATACCATGTAGCGTTTTTATATATTACTCATGATTTGGCACTATCTAGACACATCTGCGACAGAATAGCCATTATGTATTTAGGCCAAATAGTAGAAAAATCATCCGCAGACAAGATTGTCCACGAGCCCTTACACCCATACACAAAGTGCTTACTTGAAGCCGTTCCCGTTCCAGACCCAACTTCAAAACGAGCAGAACCTAAGATTAAAGGAGAAATTCCAAGCCCAATCAACCCTCCAACCGGATGCAGATTTCACACGAGATGCCCAAGTTATATAGGTGACATATGCCGTACAAAGGAACCACCATTAAGGGATGTAGGCGGCGAACACTATGTTGCATGTCATCTATACCCCGAAAGTTAGGAAAAATAAAACTTGAAATGCTAAAACCGCTACATGCGTATTAAACGCCAACATTAAGTCTCAAGAAGGTAGCGGTTGACAAAATTAACATCAATCACCCTGGCGCGCGCGTGCTTTTTGTTCTTCTTCCCTCATTTTAGATAGAATCCAATCCTTATAACCCGCTGCTATCCCCCATGCAATGATAACGCCAACCAACGCTAACGTGTTAAATGGAGGCGGTAAGACAAGAAAAAGCATTAGGCATAAAAGCGGTACTACTGCAACTAGGAGGAAGATACCAACAACTATCCAATACCATCTAGAAGTCAGTATAATCCAAACTGATTCCAGAAATTCCCGAATCGTGCCCATCAAAAAATAAAATTTGCAAACAAACATTTAAATTTAACGCACATGCCGCTAATCTAACAGTAGACCGGCTAGTGCTAAGCCATTTTCTCAATCAACTCTAAAACTCGCCGATTTCATACTTTTCCAGGCGTGTGGAGGCCGAGGTTTTCTCAAAACCTTGATTCCCAAAGCTCCTACTAGGAAAACAAGCACGCTTAGAACAATGTACGGAGTATAGTTGACTCCCTCAGCCTTAGGAGCTACTGTGAGGACGCCAGTTGTATTCGAACCGGAATAGATTCCTCCTCCCCTAAACATGGCTAAGAGTTGATAAGTGCCAACTTGTGGCGGCGTATATTCCAGAGACGCTACACCATTATTGTTTGTTTGACTTGAGCCTATTTTTTCCAACATTGTTCCATTGTAGAAATAAAAGTCAACCGAAACTTCCTTTACTGGATTGTTTTCTTCGTCTCTCAAAGTTGCGCTGAGCGCCACTGGCTCGCGCTGAGTAGCATTTATGTTGGTGGGCATAGAGAGCGTAGTGTTTAACGGATTCATCGTGACAGTCCAGCTAGAATTACTTTCATAGAAGTCTAAGTCACCCTCAAAGGACGCTATAATTGTATAAGTACCAGCCATAAAATAAATCAAAAAACTCGCAAATCCAGAAGCATTCGTCACTTTACTTTTTTCCAATGCTTCTCCAGAAAGACGGAAAATAATGGTTCTTTCAGCCAAAGGTTGCCCAATTTCGCTTTCAAGTTTTGCAGTTATTACAATAAGGGATCCCGCCTTAGCTTCTGAAGACCCAAATAATAGAATCTTTGTTTCCATTTTCTTTATGGCAACCACTTCGGAAGTGGCGTTATTTAAGCCAATGGCATCATGTACAGTGAGGGTCACGGTGTAATTGCCTACGTGTGCATACTTGTGGATTGGAGATGAGGCGCTTGAGTTAGTGTTGTCGCCGAAATCCCAGAACCATGAATCTATCCATGGATCTACATTTCCTTCAACATCCGTTGACCCATCTATGAAGCTAATAGGCTCACCTACTCTTGGTTCCTTTGGATTGGAGTCAAAGGCGGCTTTTGGCGGAAGGTAAAATCCAGCGATTATCCAAGCTGTATTTCCTGCGATGGTGTTAGCGAAATAAAAGGAAGTGTGTGTGCTGTTATCCTTGATCTCAACGTTCTCTGTTATATTTTGGTTCCCCAGAAAAACCTTCCATGGTTCTAAAGTTGCATTTAAGACTATTTTGGGAATTGTGATGTTGCAGAAGCCCGGCCATTCAGGTGGACCAGTTATATGGAAATTGATTTGTTTGAGTGTTTGGTTAAATTTGAAAGATGCTATCGTGAAGTTGCAGTCTATTACTACAATGTCAGAATTTACCTTATATGTTCTTATTTGGCTCCAGGGTTCTACAAGGGGTTTACCGTCTATCCCCCATGCTGTATCACCTATTCCATCACCGTCTAGGTCTACTCCATCATAGTCGCTCCAGTAATTCCCTTCAACACCATTATCCCACTTATTTGGAGCTAAACCTAAAATGTTCACTTGCAGTCTGTTCTCCACGAAGTTGTTACGATAAAATATGTTATTTGAAACTGTGTCAGTTGAGATTGCAATACCTATCGAGTTGTTTCTCAACGTATTACCGACAATATTGTTGAAATAATCGTTATCTAACAGCTGTATTCCTATTCCTTGCCACATATTATCCGCTATTATGTTATCTAGGATTCTCGTTTTGTTTGATCCACGAAGATGAATGCCTATGTTGTTGTTTTTTATTATATTGTCGTAAATAGTTGTGTTGAGGACCTTAAAGAGGGATATACCTGAAACCTCAATGGTGGAATTTCCGCTTTTCTGTATAGTGAAGCTTCTGATGACCACATTTGATGCGGTTACTCGTAAAACGTTTCCAGAAGCATTACCATCTATCACTGTGATGAATTTATTTTCTCCGATAAGTGAGACGCTTTTGTTTACTACAACATTTTCAAGGTAGGTTCCATTATATACAAATATTGTGTCACTTGCATTTGCTGCGTTTATGGCTTCTTGTATAGTTGGATAATCGTCTGGAACAACTATTGTTGCTGGCTCTGCCTTTACTGGTTGAATGTTAAACATCGGAACCAGACTGATTGTCACAAGAATTATAATCATCATTCCTAAAACTGCTTTCCTCTTCATTCTTCTTCTCCTAACAAAAATAGAGCTGACTTGCAATTAATCATTTCTAGAAGAGTATTCTATAATCTATTAATCTCTAACAATGTGCACGAGACGTTATAACCATTTGTTCTGAAACGGCCAGTCAAAACCAATGTTTTACACGGTTTCCAAATTTTAGCGCGTGCTATGGTTTGTGGAAAAATCGTCGATCAAATTTTAGTGTACGAATAAGCTAATAAGGAACGCCATACGCCTCATATCACAGAAGCAACGAGCTCTAATTCGATTTTCATTTCCATTTTCAGGGTGGAAGCCATGGCTAAAAAGGTCAAGCGCCCACACATCAGCAAAAACCAACGGAAGATCTTAGATATCTTGGAGAAATATCAAGAGTTAACAGCGAAAGACATAGCCGAGATTCTATGGGCGAGGGATATAAGTTACAAGACGCCAGAATACAGTTCAGTTCACCGGAGCCTTACAACTCTCCACGAAAGAGGTCTAGTGGAAAAAGTCGGCGGCCAACTGAAGTGGCGGAAGGCTAAAAAGATTCAATAACCCCTTGTTTTTGAAAGGAGCGCGCGTAAAAAACAGACTGTACAAAAAAGATAACACCTAGGCTACCCTAACACATTTCGCTTCGCTCAAATTTTTACAACTATAAGAAATGATGGCATGAATAAAAAGATCTGCACTAGCCACGCAAAGAAAGATGCGCGCGCGTTAATAGATATAATTTTGTCATTGACTTCAGAAGTAAATTTTTCCTCCTATTCTACAGAATAATATCGTAAGCCAATTATTTATAAGAGTTACTGTTTTAGTAACTAATTGTGATTGATATGAGAACTCGTATATTAACTAACTATGAAAGGAAAATGCTGCAACAATTCCTGTTGAATGGAACTAAAATGGAAGGGTTCAAAGTGCTAGTTCATAGAAGTAGGAAATACCTTGAAGCTTTGAAAGAAGATGTTGACCTAATTTCAAAGGCTTTGCAGAAATTGAAAACAGAGACTTGAGGTTATCTTATTATGCAGTTATAGTATGTTTTCTTTTGTAGACTATGCAAATGAGGTTC
>Ga0315308_1001713_pt1 | contig 12511 bp, 9 predicted proteins | sample TDP3_MG_FD_203078 | JGI IMG/M metagenome (GOLD analysis project Ga0315308, IMG submission 203078) | Freshwater sediment microbial communities from Lake Towuti, South Sulawesi, Indonesia - TDP3 | ecosystem: Environmental > Aquatic > Freshwater > Lake > Sediment | place: Indonesia: South Sulawesi... | reverse complement strand
CTCCCCATCAAACTCATCGAAATAATTTCCACATCAATCGTCCCTGGAGAGAGTAATGGGGTATTTACAACGCGGATATCGATCCCACCTGGATCCGGAGCTAGGTTGTCCGTCATCTTATCTTTCACGTCACCGATGGTATCGATGGCAGAGGTGCAAGGGGTCCTGTTTTCGTTATTCTCACTAATCAAGTCGTTCAGCTTATCGGCCTTTTTCTTCATGTTTTCGATTTGTTCTGGCGAGAGTCCCTTTGACCAATCAGTCACTGCCTTGTTCATGATATTGTTTTCGTTGTCCACGTCATCCAGACAAAGGACATGCCCTATTTCATGTAACCAAACCTGCCCTGAGTCCTGTGCGACAATCGCGCTGGCTGGGTTGCTTTTTTCAGCTTTTCCCATGCATGATGGGTTATCATCTATGCTCCCCTCCTTCGCCATGATGAGCGCAATTCCTTTGAATTTTTCCCCTTGTAAATTTTCTCTCACTTTTTCACGCACCGCCTTCCTATCTTCTTTAGTCTTCACGCTGCCTGGGAAATCGCGGTAGAGTGGGCCTTGGACGAGCTTGATGCCTGCATTACTGTTATTCAGAATATCATTAACTTCACCCATGGTATTTTTTATATCGTTATCGGTCCAATCCGGCCCGTTCTCGAGGACGAAGACCTTCACCTTGATCTCGATCGGCTTACCAGCCTCCTCATCCGGTGAAGCATGGACGATTTTCGAGCTGTTATTTCCAAGAAATATGAGCGGAACTAATAGTGAGAGTATTATCAGCACTGTCAGCAAAATGCCCTTAAAATCCTCGGATCTCATCAAGCGCCTCCTAAATTAAAAGGTAAGTATTTGAATAAATAGTTTTTTAACGCAAGATTTAGGTTCGGACACGGCTTCGTCTATTTACCTGGAACGAAAGGCTTCAGGAATACATCCGGCCTAGTCCTCGGGGTTATCTCCCCAGCATAGTTCGTCAGCATGAGCCTCTTCAATTCATCCAAGTCCGAAGTTTTCGCTAATAGCCACATCAGTTTCACATAAGCGGTCTCGGGGAGCATGTCCTCGCCCGGTATGACACCCAGCTGTAGCAGGTCGCGACCCGTCGAGTACACCTTCATGTCCACCCTTCCCCAGATACACTGCGAGGTCATCACGATCGGAATGCCTCGCCCCACCGCCCTCTTGATGCCGCCGTAGAGGAACTCTGGCGCATGTCCGAGCCCCGTGCCCTCGAGCACGATGCCCTTATAGCCAGCATCCACGAGAGCGTCGATCACATCCGGCTGAATATTCGGGAAAACCTTGACCAGTGCCACCCTTGTCTCGAACTTGCCGTCGAGCCTAACCTTGCCCCCAGACTCCGTGCGATTGTAGTCCTGCCTGAAAAGCGTCACCCTGCCATCTCTTACCATGCCTATCGGGATGTCGTTGATCGTCTGGAAGGTGTCGCGGCGACTGGTATGGCATTTCCTAACCCTGGTACCGCGATGGATGAGGCAAAAATCGTCATCGGTAGCGCCATGCATGACCACGCAGACCTCGGCGATGTCTGACCGAGCTGCGACCGTGACGGCGTTTATCAGGTTGAGCGCTGCATCGCTGCTGGGCCTGTCCGAGGAGCGCTGGGAGCCTACGAGCACCACCGGCCTGAACAAGTCCCTGAGCATGAAGCCGAGCGCTGCCGCTGTGTAGCCCATCGTATCGGTGCCATGTGCGACGACCACGCCATCGGCCCCAGCGTTGATTTCTTTGGCTATCGCACGCCCAACCTTCACCCATAGCTGCGGGGTCATGTTTTCGCTCAAGACGCTGGCAACGGCGATTGTCTTGATGTTCGCCAAATCAGCGAGCTCGGGCACCGCGCTATAGAGCTCCTCTGCGGTAAATGCAGGGAAAACGGCCCCCGTGCGGTAGTCGATGCGACAGGCGACCGTGCCGCCCGTGCCCACTATTGCGACGTCGGGCTTCTTCGGGTCATGTTTCACCTCTACGGGCGGAAGACCGAGCCTTGGTATTTTACCCCTCGCGACCCTGCTGAGCCTCACCCCCTTCGATATTCTCACCCCCAAGTTGTAGCCGCTGTCGAGCTTTATGACGATGTGATTCGGGTCCCCCAATTCAGTCCGGGGCATGAGGATGCCTTCATAAATGCGGCCAGCCCTTTCCACCTTTACCCTGTCCCCAACTTTGGCCGGGGCCGATTTCAACAGCTTCAACACCTCGCCGCGGTAGCCGTGCATATCGATACCAGCTGAACTAGTGCACGCCTTCTTAAATCGATAGTCCTTAATAGGGCCATTCGAAAACGCTTATGTAACCCCCTGCCAAATTTAACCAGGTGACGAGGTGAAGGTCTTAATCCAGAGCTTGGGTGAAGTGCCGGCCACCATCGAGCTTGCTCTCGAAAAGGAAAAGCCGGACATCACGTACATCATATGCTCCGATTATCAGATGAAGAACGTTGCGTCGTCGGCTGGGTACAAAAAATCTAACGAGGAGGTAATTAAAAACGCGGCAGAGAAGACAGGTACAAAGGTCGTTTTTCAAATATGCGATACCCTCGAACCCAAATCGATCAGCGAGGCGATCGGGAAAGTGATAAAGCAGATCAAGCCAGAGGATCAGGTCACGATAAACTACACAGGTGGCTCTGCAGGCGTGAAGTTACTCCTCGGCGCAACTGCGGTCGTCCTCTCAAGGATTTTGCCGATCAGGATAATTTATTCAGTGAGGTACAGGAAAGGCATCGAAGTATTCAAGGTCCAAACCGATGAATTGAGGGAGATCTTCAAACAGCTTTACGATTTCTTCTAGTCCACTAGACTGCGCTAGCTATGGCAGGGTTTAAACCCTTAAATTGTTCGAGCCACGCTATCCTTTCTTTCTCCAGCTCGCCAACGTATGCATCTATTTGTTCTTTCGAGTAGAATTTCGACAGATCAAATTTCGCCATGTCAACTCCATTGACTTTCTTTGGTATCAGCGTGCCAAAGTAGGGCTCGGCCCTCCACTCTATCGTGCCCTTGACTATCCCCCTTATTATTGCCGCCATCTCGGGTATCTCAACCCTGGTGACTTCCTGTTTGATGACCTTGGTCCCGTCATCGTTCTTCTCCACTACCTCCCCAACCCCACCCGTGTTCAGGAGGTAGCACTGGATCTTCTCCGGGTGTTTTTTGACGAACTCGTAGAACCAGTTCCCTTCCTCGGCCTCGCTGCCCACGACGAATGGGTTTGTCCCGACTTCCCTCACGGATTCTCCCGCCCTGCGAGGGTCGCCAGCCGAGGTCTCGATCGACTCCCCGAGCATGAAGGCCGCTGCGGCCTGTTCCGGCGTCAGCTTTGAGGCAATCGGAGCAACGGTGTTCCTCCGTGTAATGAATATCACAATTAATCCGTCGACTTCGGAGACGGGTGGAAGGTTTACAGTAGGGGTGATGTAGGGTTTGAGGTCCTCCCTCTGCATTATCCCCCTCCCGTTGCCAGTCAGGGTTTCGTCGTCGAAGTAGACATTTCCCATGTGGTCGACCATGACGTTCTCGAAGATGGTGTCCGGGCTCATCGCCGCCCTGTAAATTATCGGCTGCACTACCGGGTCGAGGTATCCCGTCTTTAGGTAGAAGCCCCTCTCCGTGCCCAGGGCCGAGCCATCCTGCTTCAGGAATACCACGTCGTCCTGAGCGATCTCGATGCCCTCCCCCTCTTCGGTCAAACAGTGGTCATGACAGGCGTGAGTCGTCTTGCCCGTGGCGCTGAGGCCGAACAAGATCATGCTGTATGTCCTGATCCTGCCTGTCCTGTCCCTTGCTCGGACGATCTTCGAGCCAGCGTGCACGCCGAGCATTCCCTGTTGCTTGGCGAACCACATCGCCATCCGCAGGAAGCCCTTCTTCGCCTCGCCGTAGTAGTCCGAGCCGAGGACGTAGGTGACGCCTATCTCCGGAAATACTAATATCTGCCTGTCCTTCTCCTGCCACTCGGGCACGTAGACGTGATAGAGCTTTGGCCCAGGGGCTCCTTTCCTCAGCGGGAAGAGGGTCTGCCCGACCATATAGGCGAGGCGGGTCATCTCCTTTCTGTGGACGGACACGTATTGAGTGCAGTGAGGGTTGAAGTAGGGGTTGCCTCCCATTGTCCTTTCCAAGCAGACGAGCGGCGCCTTCTTCAGGTATTGATGCACGAGTTCTACGGTCCTTGGGGCGTCTCGGAGTATCTCCTTCTGCCTTGGGTTTAGCCTGGGCTGAGCTACCTTCGGGCTGCCGACGTAGACTGTCAAGGAGGCACTTCGGTTCTTCACGCTCGAAACGAAGTTATAGTTGCCGAACTTCGTGCGCGTGCCATATTTTTCCGCCTCCCGACGAAGTTCCTCGGGTGATGGGTGGAGGACGTTGGATTGGTCGTATAGTCCTTTTACGGCCTCCAAGACTTCCTTCAGCACTTTTTCCATGTTTTTACCCCTCAGTTTATTTATCGTAAGCTTTTTAAGCCTTTTGTTAACAAAATGTTAAGCATGCAAGAGTTACGGGAAATCGACAAGAAAATCCTCGTCCAGCTGATGAAGGACAGCAGCAAGCCCATCTCCGAAATCGCGAAGAGCGTGGGGACAACTAGGCAGACCGTAGCGAAGAAAATCGAGGAATTCAAAAAGTCTGGGATGATAAGCTCTTTCGTGGCAAGGTTAAACCCTGAAAAATTCGGCCTGACCACGAAAGCCTATGTCCTCGTGCGTGAGGATCCGCGCGCCGAAATAAGGAAGAAAAACGAGGAAGTGATTAAAAAATTTCATCAGATATCTGAGTTCTACCGCCTCTTCGGGAGATACGATGCAGTTTTGGAGATTAGGGTCAAGGACAGCAGGGAGCTGATCGACCTCATCAAGAAAATACACGCATTGGAGGGCGTGAGGGAGACGGAGACGTTCATAGTCCACAGCGTCGTCAAGGTCAACTATGAAGAGCCATTCGTGGAAGTCCTGAAGTCCTCCAAGCGAACTAAGTGAGGTCCCCGCAGGCGCAGAAGATCTCATGCACGATATCGTAGAGCTCGGCCATTCCCTCGCCTGTTTTCGCGCTCACCTTCACGAGCCTAGCGGCGGGTAACAACTCAGGTAACGTTTTTGACAGGCCGAGGGTCAAATCTATCATTACACCTGAGCTTTCCCGCACAACCCTGTCCTTTAGAAGCTCAGCGTTCGCTAGCATGCGATCGATGTCGGCGAGCTTTCCCTCAGCGAGGTCGATTTTGTTCAGGACGCTCACAGCTGGTACCCCCAATCGAAGGCTTACCGATAGCCCCAGCAGGCGGGTGAAGACTAGCCCGGTCGCCTTTGCCGTTATCTCAGCGTCGGTCAGGAAGAGCGAGATCGTCACGCCCTGCATCAGCTTGGTTATCTCTGGGCCGCCGTGGAAGAGGAAGACCTCCATCTGCCCGGGGGTGTCGACGATTCGAACATCTGCTTCGATTTTGTTGATTTCCTTTGCAAATTCAGCTGCCTTATCGCTCAGCAGCTCAGAGGCCCTGATCATCGCGCCGTTTGGGCCTAGATTTTCTTCACGCATTATCTGGGCGATCGTGAAGTGTTCGCGGATGTCGAAGTCCGGCTCGAAGGGGACGAAGTCGCACCCGGGGTCGAGGTTGATGTAAGCGACTTTTCGATCGGTGTTTTGCTCGATCCACTTGCCGAAGGTTGCGCTCAGGGCACTTTTGCCCGAGCCAGCAGTACCGAGAACGATTAGGTTGAGCGGTCGCATCAATCCAGCTCCTTAACCATGTATGGCCCCTCGCGCCTAAAACCGAATCGCCTGTAGTAATTTCGTACACCTATGCCCGAAAGGACAGCCATTTTCCTCGCGCCTCGCTCGATGGCCACCCTCTCCGCATTTTTCAGCAGCTCCTCCCCCCACCCTCGATGCTGCCAATCTCCGACTTTAGCTTCCTTTCCAACTGGGACCATCGGCCCATAGACGTGCAGTTCCCTGACCACCGCAGTACCCTCGCCGATCTCGGGGCGATGGGCTTTCGCGGACGGCAGCCTCAACCTCAGAAAGCCGATCATGATATCCTGCTCTACATCTTCAAAAGAGAGGAATATTTCCTCGCCCTCGGATGCATCATAGTTCTCCTGAAGCAGCTTCACGTTTTCGAGCTCGGGTTGGACCCCATTTTGAAGCATCATTAGCCCAACCTCACGGCACCTTATGCACCTGCACTTTGCACCCAACTTCTCCAGTTCCTCCTCCACCATCTGGGCTAGGTTCCCATGCTTGACGCCTGCCTCGATCAGCTTTGCTGGGATGTCGCGCTGGATCCGGTGGACGCGTACCCATTTTGGCATGGACCTCTTAGCCTCGGCGATCAGCTTCGCCGCATCTCCGGCGATCATGGCATCGAACTTGTCCGCCCGCCAGCGCTCGTGGAGTTCTGTGCCTCTGATGACCAAGCACGGATAAATTTTCAAGCCGTCGGGCCTAAAGCTCGGGTCCTCGAAAAGCTTGGAGAACATTTTCAAGTCCCTGTCATAATTCGAGCCTGGCAGCCCCGGCATCATGTGAAAAATTATCGTAAATCCTGAATCCTTCAAAATTCTTGTCGCCTCGGCCACGTCTTCAATGGTGTGGCCTCGCTTTATGAGTTCATAGATGTCATCGTAGACAGTCTGGACGCCGAGTTCGACCCGAGTGGCGCCGAGCTTGAGCATGAGGTCGACGTGCTTCTCCCTCGCGTAGTCCGGCCTCGTTTCAAATGTTATGCCCACGTTTCGGATGGGTGCCCTCTCCGCCGCCTCCTGCGCCTCCTCTATTGTTTTTGTTCTCGCATCGGTCATCGCATTCAAGCACTCGCGGGTGAACCACTCCAGGTATTCGGGGGGCTGCGCGAGCTGCGTACCCCCGAGTACGATGAGCTCGACCTTGTCGACGTTGTGGCCGATGGCCTGAAGTTGCCCTATCCTTACCTTCACCTGCTTATACGGATCGAATCCCTCCTGGATCGCCCTCAAACCTGCTGGTTCATACCCGGTGTAACTCTGAGGCGTGCCATAGCTGGGGCCGCCGGGGCAGTAGATGCACGGGGGCGACTGGGGACATGGGTAGGGCTTGGTCATTACAGTGATGATGGAGACGCCTGAGACGGTTCGAACTGGTTTTCGCCTGAGCAGCCGAAGCACTTTTTCCTTATCCTGCTTGCTGGCCTGGGCTAGGATCTGCGAATTGCTTGGAACCTGCGATAGGTTGAATTCTCGACTTGCCCAGAGCTTGGCGGAGTTCAGGCTTCGGGCATCGATGATATCGCCAGCTAGGATCTTCTGCACGATGGCTCGACAGGCTTCTTCGAAGGTGCTAATCATGAAACTTCCTCAAGATACTGTGTTGGGTTTTGGGGTAAATGTTTTTGTGAAACATTGAAAGGAATAATTCCTTATCCAATCGCGGCCGAGTATTCGTGGGCGCTGGCATGAGGGTCGACGAGGTCTGCAAAAAGTATGGGTTGCCCGAACGGGTCGCAGACGCGCTGGAAAAATTTGGTATAAATGAGCTCTATCCACCTCAGGTCGATGCTATAAAGAGAGGAGCGCTGGACGGCAAAAATCTGGTCCTAGCGATCCCAACGGCTGCAGGGAAAACGCTTGTGGCTGAGTTCTGCATGCTTAAATCCATACTCACGGCCAAAGGAAAGTGTCTCTACGTCGTGCCCCTCCGAGCCCTTGCGAGGGAGAAGTACGACGAGTTCCGCGAGAAGTACGGGCAGCTCGGCGTCAGGGTAGGCATAAGCACGGGGGATTACGATGCGATTGACCCCCGGCTCGCGCGTTATGATATTCTCATAGCGACATCTGAAAAGGTGGACTCCTTGTTGAGGCATCGCGCAAAATGGCTGGCGGACGCGATTTCGGTAGCTGTTTTGGACGAGGTCCACCTGATCAACGACCCAGGGCGAGGCCCAACGCTTGAAATACTGGCGGCAAGGCTCAAGCAAGTCAACCCCGAGCTCCAGGTGCTCGCCCTCAGCGCCACGATAAGGAATGCCGATGAGATCGCGGGGTGGTTAAATGCGGAACTCACGACCAGCGAATGGCGCCCCGTGCCTCTCAAGGAAGGCGTCTACTGTGAAGGGCGGATAAAATTCGCGGATAAAAGCACCCGAACTATCAAGGCCACGACGACCGATGAATTAGCATCGATTGCTATCGACACGGTCCTCGAGGGTGGTCAGGCCCTCATCTTCGTCAGCACGAGGCGCTCAGCACAGGTGGTCGCTGGCCTAGCGGGGACACATGTTCGAAGGTTGCTCAAGCAGGATGAGCGCGAGCGCTTGGACAAGGCCGCTGAGGAGATAGAGGGGGCGCTAGGCGAACCCACCAGAATTTGCCGTCGATTGGCGGAATGCGTACGAAATGGGGCGGCATTTCACCATGCCGGGCTTCACTCACTCCAACGAAAGATACTCGAGGATGCCTTCAGACAGAACTTGATAAAGGTGATCGCGGCCACGCCCACCCTCGCCGCCGGCGTCAATTTACCGTCTAGGAGGGCGATAATCCGGGATTACCGCCGCTACGAGGAACCGTTCGGACTGCAGTTCATCCCGGTGCTCGAGTACAAGCAAATGGCAGGACGTGCAGGGCGTCCGAAATACGACAAGTACGGCGAAGCGGTTCTCGTGGCGAAAAGCGAGGGCGAGCTCGATGCTCTCTTCGAAGAATTCATCCTAGCCAAGCCAGAGAGGATAACTTCAAAACTAGCGTCCGAGCCGGCGCTTCGAACTCACGTGCTGGCCTCGATCGCCGCGGGCTACGTCAGCGACCTCGACAGCATGCTCAACTTCATCGGCCACACCTTCTTCGCCTATCAACATGAGGCAAAAGATGTCGCAAGCATCGTAGAAAAAATCATCGACTTCTTGGAGCGGGAGGGGATGGTAAACAGGCGGGGTAAACTCCTCATCGCGATCCCGTTCGGCGAGCGCGTCTCAAGCCTTTACATTGATCCAATGTCTGCGGTCGTGCTTCGAGATGGCCTGAAGGGAATAGCTCAAAAGGAACCGACCGCATTGGGATTCTTACACCTCGTCTGCCACACGCCCGACATGGGGATCCTCTACCTGCGAAGGCGAGATTACGATGAACTCGAGTCCTTCCTTGTAGATCACATGAAGGATTTCCTCACCCCCATCCCTGAAGATCCGGAGGTCTACGAGTACTTCCTCGCGGAGGTCAAGACAGCCCGCATGCTCGAGAGCTGGGTGGAGGAGGAGCTCGAAGACAGGATTCATGAAAAATTTGGCATAGGGGCGGGGGACATAAGGCGGGCCGTAGACACCGCCGAATGGCTGCTTTACTCCACCCATGAGCTGGCTAGGCTCTTCAAGGTGAAGCGCGCCTTATCTGTACTCCATAAACTGCGCCAGAGGGCACGATACGGTGTCAAGGAGGAGCTGCTGGAGCTCGTCAGCCTTCGAGGTATAGGCCGGGTGCGCGGGCGGAGCTTGTTCAGGGCTGGTTATCGAAAGCTAGCGGACATCAAGCGGGCGAGCGTGCAGGAGCTTGCGCAGGTGCCTTACATAGGCCCCGAGATCGCTAGAAGCATCAAGGGACAAGTCGAACAGAAGGCTGAGGCTATAGAGGTAATCGAAGCTTGAGGTTCTAGGTGGGGGTAGCCATAAGGTTTATTGCTACGTCAAAAACTATCGACAGGGGAGAAGGTTGACGGTTCATCCCATCGAGGAACGATACGGCAGCCGCGAGATGCGTCTCATCTTCGAGCCGGAAACACGCTTCCAGCACATGCTCGATGTCGAAGTTGCATTAGCCGGAGCGTTGGCGAGGGCAGGTGTGATTTCGAAAACTGATGCGGATGCTATAGCGCGTAAGGCATCCATCAAGTACGTCAAGGTCGACCGAATCCGCGAGCTCGAGCGGGAGGTCGCACATGAAACGATGGCGCTCGTCCTAGCCCTGGCTGAGGCATGCGGGAAGTCCGGCAGGTATGTCCACTTCGGAGCGACAAGCAACGACATCCTCGACACGGCTATGGCTTTACAGATTCGGGATGCTTTAGCGGTAGCTGAACGTGATCTCAGGAAATTGCTCGGGGTCGCGCTGAGTCAGGCGTCAAAATACAAAAATACGATTATGGTTGGCCGAACTCACGGACAACATGCTGTGCCAACTACACTCGGCATGAAGTTCGCGATTTGGGCATGCGAGCTTGCCCGCCATATCGAGAGGCTCGAGCAGCTCAAACCTCGCATACTGGTGGGGAAGATGAGCGGAGCGGTCGGCACCGGGGCCGCTTGGGGAAACAAGGGCCCAAGAATTCAGGGGCTTGTGATGCAGGAGCTGAAACTTTCTGGGGCCTCTGCCTCAAATCAAATACTTCAGCGTGACAGATTTGCGGAGCTGATTTCATTCTTCGGGCTGCTCGCGAGCACCTTGGATAAAGTCGCACGGGAGATACGGAACCTTCAGCGCACCGAGATAGCCGAGCTTGAGGAGCCTTTCGGGGCGCGCCAGATAGGCAGCAGCACCATGCCCCACAAGCGAAATCCGGTGAGGTGTGAGAAAATATGCGGCCTAGCTCGGGTGCTTCGGGCGGATGTGCAGGCGGCGCTGGAAAACGTCGTCATCGAGCATGAGCGCGACCTGACGAACTCCTCGTGCGAGCGCGTGCTATTGCCGGAGTGCTTCCTCCTAACAGATGAAATTTTGAAGACCTCACTTGAAGTGTTGAAGGGGCTCGTCGTCCACCCCGAGCAGATGAAGCGCAACCTGCAACTCACCAGGGGCATAAACATGGCCGAGGCGGTCATGATCGAGCTGACGAAGAGGGGCATGAGCCGCCAAGTTGCACACAAAGTGCTGCGTGAGTGCAGCTCAACTGCTTACCGCAAGGGCATCTCCATGGAAGAGGTCCTGCAGCGGGATCGCAGGGTGTTGAAATACATCCCTGAGAAAGAGCTTAAGCCCCTGCTCGACCCAAAAAGATACCTCGGAAGCGCGGCCGAGATCGTCGAACGAGTAATCAAAGAGCTGCGGCCGCTTCGGTGAAGTAGCGCACCAGGTGCATCGCGAGCCCGGCAGCGATCGGAATCATGAGATTATCGTTTACCGGAAGTAGCTCTATACATGCCGCAACAATGGCCCCTACAAAGGCGGCCAGCAAAGGTTTGACGAGCAAAGCCGCCAGCACGAGGGCAATCAAGAACAATGTTAGCGAGCCCTCGAGGGTCTTTTTACCTATCAATTTATGTCTCCCCCACCTCGAGCCGACAATTGCTGCTCCCCCATCAGCTAAGACCGATATGAGGAGAGCGGCTATTGCGATTTCTTTGGTATATGCTAATACGGCGACGAATGCCCCGGCCGCGAAGAATACATGCCCCCCGACCCCGCGCTTCTCGTGGGACCTCATGAGGGGTTTTGCGATGGCCTCCGCCTCCTTATGTGGTATGCCGTGCCTGATGCGGTAAAATTCAAACGCCACGAACAGAAGTAGCCAGAACGCTATGAAGCACAAAGTCACCTGCCTCGAGTAAGAAGGTATTAAGTAATCCGTTGCCAAGTAGAGCGCGGGCACCACGAGGCCGATTAGATGGATGTATTTTCGGCGAAGCTCCGTCTTATATCTCGCCATCCGATCTAGCCATGTTTTTATCGCTTTGGATGATTAATAAACAGGACGTCGATTGCACGGCAGCGAGCTACAGCGATTGCCTGAGGGCGCTCCAGAAACTCGGCGGATTTGCCATGTCTACGACCAAATACTCCCCCTCCTTCAGGCCCGCTAGTTCAGCAGCTTTCTCCATGGCGTCATCGTAACCCCCGATCTCATCGATTAAATTGTACCTCAGGGCTTCCCAGCCGTAAACCGTTGAACCGTCTTTGAGATCATCGATATTTTCTATCGTGCGGTGGCTCTGAATTCGGTTGAAGAGTTCATTCATCAAGTCATTCACGAGCTGCTGAATTTCGGCATTTTCCTCTGGAGTTGGGCCACGCCATGGGGCAAATTCATCCTTCAATTCGCCGGAGAGCCATCTGTAGTACTTGATGCCTTCTTTCTCAAACTTATTTTCGTAGCTGACCCAAACCGCTATGACTCCTAAGCCAGCGGTAACCGTCTGCCTATGTGCGAAGATGTACTGGGACGCGGATGAAATGAGGTATGCTCCCGAGGCTCCGTACTGGTCCATCGTCACCACGACAGGTTTCATCGAATTGAGTTCAGAAAGCTGTGTTTCCGTTTCGAAGCAGGCATCGACCGTGCCGCCTGGGCTATTCACTTCAACGACAACTGCGCGCACGCTGGGGTCCTTAAGCGCAGCATTGATTTGGTCGACATAAGGCCGGAAGTCATCGATGTCACCTTCAACTTGAATGACGCCGATACGCGTTGAATATTTCGAGTGCACATCGTACACGATGAAGAACACTGCCACCACGAGCAACGCAGCTATAGCCCATTTGATGTAACGCATCGGCAGCTTGACGACTTTCTCCCGCCTTCGCCTCT
>Ga0315308_1001712_pt1 | contig 12516 bp, 22 predicted proteins | sample TDP3_MG_FD_203078 | JGI IMG/M metagenome (GOLD analysis project Ga0315308, IMG submission 203078) | Freshwater sediment microbial communities from Lake Towuti, South Sulawesi, Indonesia - TDP3 | ecosystem: Environmental > Aquatic > Freshwater > Lake > Sediment | place: Indonesia: South Sulawesi... | reverse complement strand
CTGTTGATGATGTGCGGAAGGAACTTGGCGGAGACATCGAGGATTTTCTTACGATAGAGGAGAAGGATGGGATTGTGGTTCTCACTCCTAAAGATTGGTTGGGTTCCACAACTTTTAGTGACATCATTGCTAAGGTTCATGCGATGGGTGGTGACTACATTAAGGGAAACAAGAAAGAAGGGGTCACCGCACATTTTGAGGTTCCACTGGAAAAAGGGGGGTCAAAACCAATTAAGGTTGTGAAGGATCAGGCTCGGCACATCTTGAATACTTTTAGGGCTGATGTGGAAGCGTTGGTTAGTAAGACAATTAAGGAATTAGAGGACTTGACAAAATAGGTGAGTTTATGGTTTTGAGTAAGGAAGGCACCTTATATCGTAGGAAAAAGGGACAGTTTCTCCTCTATATTCCAACAGATATGACTAAAGATAGCCAATTTCCATTCGGTAAATTGGCAAAAGGCGAGAAACAGAAAGTTATGATTCACCTCAACACGAATCAAGGAATATTGATAGTTACTCCCATAGAGTGAGAAAGGTTAGGAACTAGTAAATTATGAAAGAACCAACCTGAATCTCCAATCTCTTTCAGCAGGCTAGTTTCCTAACCCTCAACGCAATTAACAAAATAGAAGGGGGTGAGACAAAAATGTGGAAGTTCCACCTAATGAGACATTTACCCATTATACTCTTTGTAGCCACTCTAGCCTTTAGCCTCATCGCAAAGACAGGTGAAGGATTACCAGTTGGGTTGTACGGTCACGGCGCAGTTCACGCTCTATTAAAGTGATAATGGGGAAGACAACATGGTGATGTTGACAATATGAGTTTCATAGAGCGCATCTTGCTTTATCTTTTTATGATTTTTGTAGGACCCTTCATTGTCGTTGAGGTGTGGGCTTTAACGCCGCTTGAGATGAGGGTGTTTCTTGTTGACGCCTTCCTACTCTTCTTGGTTGGAGTAATGTTTTACAAAATAGTTCGTTTTTTATATGACTTCAGACATAAGTATTGACAAGGTGGCAAGCATGGTTAGGTCAGCATCAACTCGAACAAACAAGTTCAACGCTAAATGGGATGGTAGCGTCGTCAACCAAAGAATCACAGAATACAAACCCTACATGGTTGAGCAGATCAACATAGCCTACGCAATTCAAGAACACATAGAAACCAAAGTCAAAGACTACCTAGAACCATTGGGCATGTATACTATTCAGCAACATCATTATATGAACTTTGCTCAGAAACTGTGGGCGCTAGGCAGAATGTTCACTGGAGAAACCTTACGGATGGAAGCAGAACTAGAAGCAAGCAAATGGTTAAGAAGAGGTCTCAACGCAACCCATCTAATAGCCATCGCTCAACTCATGGGAATCACTCTTGTCACATTCCCCTAAACCCTTCAAGACATGGCTCATCAGCAAGTATGGCCACATGGAAGGTTTGAGGCGCTATCGAAATTGGCAACGAGCAAACTACTAGAACATTCTTCTATACCCCTTTAAATAACACAACGTCAACCCTTCTTAGCATGAATAAAGTTGCTGTTATGCGTTGGCTAGATCGCCTAGTCTTAACGATTTGTCCAACCAGAAGTTATTGTGGACCACAAGACCAAAGTGGAGAAACCTGCATCCTATTCAACTACTGCACAACCATAAAAAAAGACAAGAAGTGAAAACATGGAGAAAACCACTAAGATCATAGGTCATTTCCGAGACATAATGATAGGTAACACCGAAGGCGACAAACTCAACCTACCAAAAGGTGTAACCCTCTATCTCAAAGACGACAACCTAACAATAGAGGTCACCATTCTACCCATAGCAAACGGACAAACCTATACTGGACTCTACACAATCACTATAAAAGAACCCTAACCAAATTTCTGACAGAAAATCTGACAAGGAAAAACAACCATGCTAGAACAAAACGTAAAGGAGATAGAACCAAACACATTCACATGGGAATACAGAGTCTACTACACTGACAACCCAAACGACCATCTACAACTAATACATGATCTCATAATCCTAAGACTACATAGAGGAAGACAACTCCACACCATACACTACAAAAACACAGTCTACTGCATAGGCAACCCAACACAACGCTACTAACAAACAACCCATCAATATATAATCGTAAGATGTGAAATGTTAAAGAGTAATCTAGAAAAGAAAGAAGAATAATAATAAGAATAATAATAAGAATATAAATAAGTATAATGTATATATTGCTTGTCTCTAAGCCTCAATGTTCATGTTAGACGCTGACGCTTTGACTGACAAACACACTCTAACGCTGACCTTAACCAATCTGGATGTGTTGAACAGTTGAACAGTTCTGCAGTGAAGGGTTTAAGGTCTGGTTTAGGATCATTTTTAGAGTTTGTTTTAGAGTTTGTTTTTGAATCTTGATGAGGTGTAGAATAGAAGAACAGTTCAACAAGTCTGTGAGCATCGCCCAGGGCGAGTTGATCGGTGACGACTCCAGCGCTACGGTGAGTCCGTTGAGCATCTACCTAATAGGTTAGTTCTCAATGGCTTGGTTGGTTGTGGTAGTAGGTGTCGTGGTGACTTAGTTCTTTGTTGCATCTTAGGCAAATGCGGAATGTTCTTTTGCCGATTTGTGTTGGTTGTGTGCCGTCGTATATTGGTGCTATGATTATTGTGGTGTTGTGTCTTTTTAATAGGCAAATGAGTTTAGTTCTGATGTTTTTCATTTTGGTTCTTGTTTGTACTTGTTTTCGTATCTTAAAAAGATGTATGGAAGATTGTTCTAGGTGGTTTTGGTTGTTGGTTTGGTGGCTCTGACCTTACACAATGAGGATGAGTGGAGAATGTGGTCTTCATCGCCATTCTGCAGCAATCAAGTCTTCATTATGGTTTTGGGTGTATAAAAGGTTTGGGTGTGTTGTGTTTGATTCAGGGTTTGGGTTCAAAAATATTTTTGTGGGGGGGCATTTTTAGGATGTGTATCGGTTGATGTTGTGGTGAGTGGTGCTAGAGGTGTCGTAAGAATGAGAAGGGAGAACCTTTCAAAACTTACGCTAGCACCAACTCAGGATGTATTTGCTACGAGGATTCATAAGGGTTTTGTGGTTTATGTGTGTTCAACAACGTTTATATATTACGATATACGATATATGTAAGTAGGTGTCGTAAGATGACAAGTGTATTCAGAAGGGCAAAATCAGGTGACGCAACACAGAGACAGATTGCTAGGCATCTGTTGATTCAGAACTTTGGTGTGTTCCCTGCTTGCTGCTGTAGTCTGAAAGGCGATCAGATCAGTTGTGAACGCTATGAGCATTTGACTAAAGACCTTTGTTTGGCTTGTCAAAAAGAGGTTTTGGAGGCTTTGAAATAGATGAAGCAAACAAACCTATTCGGAAAAGTTCTCACTCCTAAAATCGGAAGCGGAAAAGAAGATTATGAATGTTGCGAAGCTTGTTACACTGCCAAAGAGAAAGTCTGTGTATGCCGATGTCATGGTGCTTTTCATGGTTTAGGAAATCCACAAAGTAAGAGAAAAAAAGACAAGGCGAAAATAGATGAGTCCTACGAGTTTTACCTACCTGAAGAGGAAGCACAGAGATTCAGAAAGCAGTTTACAGATACAAAGTGTCTTTGCGGATATGACCTCAAAGATGAACCATTAGTTTACTACAAAAAACACGATGCAGGCTGGAAAATCAAGGGCGAAGATGAAAAGGTCTGGATATATGTGAAGTGTCCAAGTTGCGGTTACGACATGGCTATTTGGAAAATGGGGGTTCCACGAGAATGAATGGTGTTAAGGTTGCGTTTGGCTGCGTGCTACTGGGCATTGTTTTCGCTGTTGGCGCCTATGTGATTTGGCTTGTCATGAGAGGGGTGTTCTAAATGGTATGGATAAAAGACAGTGAAAGATGCAAATGGTCAATTCGTTACGGGGGAAGTGGAGACCGATTTTGCTGTAGTTGTCCAAGACGGATAAACTCGGCTTGCATAGGATTCAATGACTGTCCTGATTTTGTAAAGGGCGTCGAAAAGGAGAAGAGGTGTTGAGTGTTGATGAGTGATTTCTACAAGAAAACTTTACGAAGCCTTCTTGATGCTGTGATCTTAGAGGCAATCGCTGAAAAACCTAATCATGGCTACAGCCTCATACTCTACATAAAAGACAAATTCAAAACTCTGATAGGTCCCAGCACGCTTTACCCAATCCTAAACGACTTAGAAAAACAAGGCTACATCAAGAGTGAATGGAACTTCAGCAACGCACGACCACAGAAACAATATCACATTACAGGTAAGGGTTTGCGTGCGCTTGAACAGATGCGACTTGACATAGAACTCATAATACATACTGTGCAGCATGAGAGGGTTGGTGACTAACATGGATTATCCACACAAATGTTACTACTGCAAATGGCTTCTAGGCTGCACAGAATCAGATCGTGAGAACTGTAAGAAATGGGAGTTAAAAACAGAAAGAGGTTGCTTGGATGCCTAAGCGTTTTTGCAGATTTTGTTTACAGACTAAGCAGACAACGTTGAAACAGTTTTGGGAGAGTCGAAAAGTTGTGTCCTAGATGTCATCGTGAAGGAACCACCCGCCTAAGTGAAGGCTTACTCTACTGCAAAAACTGTTCATGGAGCATGAAACTATGAGCGCACATGAAAGTTGGAGTCACCGCCGAGAAGTCAACGACTTCATGATGAGCCTTAGAAGAGCGCATGTTCCAGCACCCTTCTTACAAACCGTAGCGGCAGAAGATCAAGTTGAAGACAGAGAGCATCAGATCGCTTTGCTTGTGTCGTTACAACAGATTAGGTTCAGCATTGAGAAATCGTTGATTAAGTCTGCTGGAGAGAAAAGCATGATAAAGTGTATGAGTTACATCAGAGACTTGAATATAGTTCATAACTTGATTTGGAAGGTTGAGCAAGATGTCAAAAACGGAAATAAGTAGACTTGAAGATGAACTTAACAGAATATTTAGCCTTCCAGAATTTCAACGACTTCTACCACAACAACCGAGATTCAGATACTTTCAAGTGAAAAAAGACAAGTATGCTTTTGCATGGACCACTGAAAAGTGTTCAAATGGAAAATTCTATGCCTTAAAATACCGTTTACTCAAGCCCACTCGAAGAGGTCAAAGATGGAAACTTGTCAAGAAGGTCGCTTTCGCAAGAAGAAGGGTCGCTAAGGCACGAGCCTTAAAATGGTATTACGAGAGAAAAGATCAGTTGAAGTGAGGTGATGTTATGGGTAAGCGTGAAGGGAAAGTTGAGGAACAGCCTAAGATTTGTCCTCTGTTATCTATTGCGCCTTCAAGTGAAGGGTTAAATGCGGATTGTGTAAAGGAACGGTGCGCTTTCTATCTTGAGAAACTTCCTAAGAAAATGGAGAAATGCGTCTTTGTGCGCCTAGCCTTATCATTAGGTATGATTGCGGAGCGCAGAGGCACAAGCATGTTGGAACGAAGCCTCAAAAGAAGAATGCATAAACTAGGCAAAAAACCTTAGTTTCCCTTTTTGCCATATATCTTTTTATATGTGTCTGAACTATAATTTTGGGTATGAGGTCTGAAAAACATGAGAAACAAAAACCCTTACTTATTCATTTGCCTAAACGCTACATCAAAGACTTAGACGTTTTAGTTGACCTTCAACATTACCCAAATCGTAATGACGCTATTAGAACAGCAGTAAGAGACCTCTTAAACGCTGAATTATGGAGTAGAAAGTAAAATGTGTGACCTCTGTAAGATCGTTGAATCTGCTAAGAACCCAGAAGAGGCAGAAGCCAAAATCCACTATTCAGACGGCTTATGCGTCATAGTAGACAGTTTAGGCGACAAAGCAGGCAAAGATGGGTTTCAACCTAAAGTAGTCATTTATCGTCAACATCAAATGGAACCGTTACCCCCAATAAAAGAAGCCATAATCAACACCGCTAAGAGGATGTTCAGAAAACGCACTCTATGGTTCCCCCAGACAGATGATAACACGGAGAAGGGTAAGAGGCTTCCGCTTGGTGAGTTGGCGGCACACTGGTATTTCATAATAGAATGAGGTTGAAGGAATTGACTGAGTGCGATTTTATGGATACTCGTTGTTATGAATGCGGTAACTTACCCTTTTGTAGAGCATGGGGCGAATGGAGAAAAAAACATGGAAGAGGGGAAAAGAAAGATGAAGTCTGAGGATTGGAAGCGTGTTAAGGTTCATCAATGGCTAATCTATCCCAGCGAAGTCGTTGGAGTAGTCAAATGTGAAGTCATAGAAGTAGATGTAAAAATCGTTGAAGAACTACCCACTTTTCATTATGATCGTCCCTATGGCTTAACAAAAGACACTGGCACAGTCAAAATCCGTTACAGCATCAATGATGTTCCTCAAGAAGTGATAGAAAACTTAGCCAACTTAGTCGCCTACAATGAAACAACATTCAGAGAGTTGCAGAGAGCATATAATGAATGGCAAGCCTACTTGAACACAGCAAACTCATATAAAGAAACATACCTAACAATGATTGAAGAAAAGAGAGCAGAGTAGACCCAAAAATGTCCTCACCATTTCCCGATCCCGATTGGCTTGAAAACGCCATCAAAAAGTATAAACGCAAACTCTCTCATGTTCGCCTAACAAAACTAATCAGACGCATAGAAGCAACCACTCAATTAAACGCAGCAGTCGCACAGGGAAGACTATCTCTTTTTGACGAGAAAATGTCAACATTATTGAATGAACAAGGCGTCTATTCAGATTGGCATCCATCATACTTAGCCTATGCACGTGAGTTAGATCGCACTCAGAAAGAACTTACATGGATGGTTGACCTCATTAGGGAGCATCAGATTCTCAGAGACAGATGGGAAAGACGTGGACTTGATTCAAATATTTTAGATAAAATTGATGCGCAAGTAATAATTCACAAAAGCCCTTAGAGAGAAAAAAAGGGAATGTTTGTGGGATTGATAGACTAATTTTCTGTCTGATTGAGTATCTCAGAGATTGTTTGGGTGCTTGCCTATCTAGTTGATTGCTTGAATGGTTGTATGAATGAATGAACGACTAGACATCTGCATGCATGGTTGATTAGGCTTGGTTTTGATGGGTGTTTTGCCTAGTTGGTTGGTTGATTGGAAGCCAGCAAAGATGGAAGTATGTATAGGTGAGTGTATGGTTGGAAGTTTAGATGCCTGAACGATTGGGTTATTAGATGGGTGTTTGTGAGTTTACAGGTGAGGGAGATTGAATGTCCATATGTTTACGTGAGAGATTGTCTGTATGATGGCTTGTTTTAGTATATTACTGGTTGCGTTGGTTCGCCTTTCTGCATCTTCTCTAGTTCTTTAGCGTCAGGTTCCACTTGCACCAGTTTAAGGATTCGCATTGAACCACGCTTACTAGGACCAATCACATCCAAAGTATTCACCGTCTTAACTAACGCCACAAACTTCTCTTCATTAATTGGACACTCGCTATCAACTTCCATTAACCACTGCACCTCACGGTTCTCAATGTAGTCAAAGAATGCTTCAACACGAACATCACCACTCTGAGTGTGCCTAGTCTCCAAAACTATCTCTGGTAAGCGATCTTCCTTCATAGACTCACATGGCGCCTTCCCAACATTCAACCACAACGGATACACCTTCATTAGATTCAATGGCAAACTATCATAGCGTAGTCTCCGTTGAGCCTCTAAACTCCTTCGTAAAGCGCTTTTGCATAATCCGAACCCTGTTGCCCAAGGAAGGTATAAGTCGCCTTTGTCCTCTTTGAAAGTCCAGCAATCACCGACTTTAACCTCTGATTCTCCTTTTCGGGCTTTGCGTCTACGTTTTGGTGCTGTCAAATCGGTGGGGGTTCCATCAACTGTTTGCTCTACACGGACGATTTCTCCCCATCCCTTCTTAGTGTAAGTGAATGGGCGCTTGTAGTGTTGTGGCGCTAACAACCGCTCAATGATGGCGTTGACTTGGTAGAATCTGTCTTTGCTCTCTAACTTCGCTATCTCCACTGTCAAATCTTTCAAGTTTTTCATAGTTTATACCGCATAGCCCATGTAACCTACCATAATATTTAAACCCCTATGGAATAATCTTCTAGTGGAAAAACACTATGTCATACACAGCAGAGGAAGCAGAGCCTCTAATTCCTTTTGCGGTTCAGAAGATCGCTATGCTAGCGATTGAGGCAGCAATCTGCCTAGACAAGCATCCAGTGAACAGTTACGCTTTTGAAAGATACGTTCACGCATTAGAAGGCGCATTGGGACACCTAGAAAAGTTGTGTTACACAGTCTGGAAAAAGCCTCTACAGAAACGAGTAACCACTCAGAAATAGGTATATCCATCTAGGGATAGCCATCATACCCTATCTGAAATCATAAGACTTAAATCTGTTGAACACAACTACAATTCAGAAGGAATAAAACATGACCCGTCACCCAGTCTTTAGAACCCGCAAGTATGACGCCAAAATGGACGCTACAGTCATAAGCGCTCGCTTTGCTGCTCAACGAGACGGCATGGTTGAGCAAGAAGCCTCAATGTTCGCCGAACTCAGCGAGATAGAGAGGAAAGCCAAAATAGTTTTAGAGGAAGCTGGTGTTTCAGTGGTCCAGATACCTATGTATCTGTGCTTCGCTCGTCAATGCTATAAGATCGGAAAGGTTCACCTAGAAGCCACGAGAATCAACGAGGTCTACTACAAGTATCTTGTTTGGCTTAACCGAGGCTTGAACGGCGCACTCCTCACAAGCATCGCAACCCTATGCGGCACAGCCCTCACAGCCTACCCGGCTAGTTAGGCGCCTCAACCCTCAACCACAACCTTTATCCTTTTTTTTCTCTCTACTCTATGAGTGGTGACTAGGTTGGCTGCACGAGTAGGACGCAATCAATATTTTAGACGAAAGAAGTATGAGGCTAAAATAGATGGATCAGTTGCTGAAACTCGTTTTGACGCTTACGCTACTCCAGCAAAAACCCTTCATCAAACAATGCAAGAAATATTAGTGCCACATGAAGAAACTGCTAAAACAGACATTCTTGAGCCTATGGGCATCAGCACAAACGAGATTCCCTTCTACTTGGATGCTATGCGTGAGTTCTGTCGCATCTGCCGAAACTTCACTAGCCTTAGCAGACAGAATGAATGTTACAACACCTATCTAAGATGGTTGCAGAAAGGCTTAAACAACAACGCCCTAGTCTTGTTGGCTAACCAATGCGGATGCGACCTATGGGCTTACTATGAGTATTAGAAATGAAAATCTACTTTCCTTATGATCGTAAGATCAGTAGGGCTATGGAGCGCATTAGACAAGCCTTCATAAAGTATGCTCCAGCAGAAACAGTTTTTGTCAACACACCAGAAGCGGATGCTGTCCACTGCATTCACTTTATCGGTCAAAACACTAGGGAAGATACATGCAAAATCTTCGGTTCAATAATGGATGTTCCAACACTGCCTAAAACCAGCAAATACATAGTGTTCCTTCATTTTGGCAACTTCTTCTATCCTGAGATGGAAAAAGACTTCCACAGACTTCTTGAGAATGCCGTGCTAGTAATAACTTATACAAGCAGTTTCGCAACAACCAAATGTAATCTTTATGAAACAGCATGGGGGTATGAGCCTTTAATCTTCAATGTTTTAAATGTTGAGAAAAAATATACTGTGTTGGCTACTGGATACCTGGCTGATGCTGAGGCTATAGACGCTATTTTTCTTGCTTGCTACAAGTCAATGACTAGCATGGTTCACATCGGTGGACACCTAGATCATGCGTGGAGAGAACCAACATACACAAGATTCATAAACATTTCAGATGATGATCTTAGGCTACTATATAATCAAAGTCGCTATGTTAGTGCTTTAAGGCGTGACCCAAGTTATGAGTTGCCAGCAGTAGAAGGCTACGCCTGTGGTTGTCAACCTATCTGTTTTCCTCATTATGGACCTAAAAAATGGTTCAGCGACTTTGCCATATTTGTTCCACAACTACCCCGAGATGAACTTGTGCTACACTTGATAGAATTATTCAAGAAGCCAATAGAAGTTAAGCCTAACCCTGAAATATTGAAAAGGTTTTATTGGCAAACCATAATGGAATCAGTATGGAAAAAGGTTTGTGAGGTTAAGTAGATGCTTGACAGAGAATCAGTAATGAAAATGGTTGTGAGCACGCATACACGTGAGAGAACTGTTGAAGTTCCATTTGTGTTCCGTCATTTAGAGGGAAAAACAATTCTTGATGTAGGTTGCTTAGAAAGTCTACTGTGTGAGGGATTAGCACAGTTAGGCTATGAAGTGACTGGAATAGACATTAGACCTTACCCACCAAACACTCCTTTGCCTACATTGTGGAAGTTCACGCAAGATGACGCCAGGCACATGACTTTGAAGTGTGGAACATTCGATCAGTCCATAGCGTTAAGCACTCTTGAACATGTTGGATTAGAAAGGGCTTATGATATTAACAATGTTGTCAAAGGCTATATTTCATCTAGCACAGGTGACAGAGAAAGCCTATGTGAAATGTTTAGGGTTACTAAGGCAAAAGGCTCATTGGTTGTAACGTTGCCAACTGGATTTCCAGATCACTATTGGATGAGGGTATACAGTAAGGAGAGGCTTGAAAAACTGTTGGAAGGCTTCACAGTTGAAGTTCAAGAATATTACATAGAAAACAAGGGGGGAAAATGGGTTTTAACTAGCGGTGAAGAAGCGTTTAAACAGAACAGTCAACCCCTACCAAGAGCGTGCGTCTGTTTGAAGTTGAGGGTTTAAAATGTATCTTGGCTTAATCACTATGGTTAATGTGCCATCCTTCATGAATCAAGCAGTCCTCATTAGGAAGGCAGCAGTTGAAGCAGGCTATGAAGTAGACTTAATGAACACTAGTGAGGCTATTCAAAGACCAAAACAGAGGTTTGACAAAGGTATAGCCCTAGTGCCATTATGGATGCGGTATGTTTATGATGCTTCACGGTTGTTAGCGCCGTGGTTCAGTCGCACATCAGTTTTGTATGGACCAGTTGACGGACCATTCAAAACAAACTTGAACCTCTTTGGTGTGATGCAGCAGATGCGTATTGTTGTTCCCTCTGAATTTTGTAGAAAATGCCTTCAAAGAAACGGGGTATCAGTTTTTGATGTGGTTCCACATGGGATAAACCATCAGGACTTTGTGTTTGAGGATACTCCTAAGTATAGTCGCATGAAACAGTTGAGAGAGAAGTATCCAGATCGGAAAATCTTGTTCAGCAACATTAATCCCTTACATCGTAAAGGCATGGGGCGCCTCTGTGAAGCCTTAAAGATATTACATAAGAAGATTCCAGACAAATTCATCTTCATCCTACACACTGATCTTAAACAAGCAGTTAAGGTGATTGGTGAGGGAAGGCGACTTGACCCTAACACACCTAACCTAGTCATTGAAGATCAGTATGGGCGCCTACCGTTCCGGGCCATAGCAGAAAAAACCGTTGCATGTGACATCTTTGTTTTTCCAAGTATGCTCGAAGGTTTTGGAGAGCCTATCTTAGAGGCTATGGCTTCTAAAAGAACTATTGTCTGTCAAGATGCACCCGCTATGAATGAACTTGTAAGCAATAAAGAAGCATGGTTGGTTCCCAACCAAAAACTGATAGAGGAACCGTGGGATAACGGCGCTATAGCGCAACTCCATGATTATAACCCCAATGATTTGGCTGAGGCTATGCAACATGCGATTGAAGATGAAGCAGAAAGTCTTGAAAAGGCTGAAGCGGCGTATAAGAAAAGCCTAGATTATGATTACCGTAAAGTCTATTCTAAACTAATAGCCTACTAGACTGTATGGTTCAACAGTGGTCATGGAACAAGAAGACAGAGTATATTATCAAAAATGAGTGTAGAGGCTTTACGCTGAATGTTTGCTGTGGAAAATCCCAAATAGGAGATGTCAGAGTCGACCTAAATAGAGCATTGAACCCTACATTAATTGCTGATGTTAAGAATCTTCCCTTCAGAAAAAACTCTTTTGACACCGTAGTATGTGATCCACCCTTCAGTTTCTATCAGAGAATAAAATGGATTCTTCCCTTAGCAGATTTATGTCGACGCAAATTAATGTTGTCAACACCTACCTTATGTATAAGGCTCTCAAAGAAATATTGGAAGAAAAGATACTTAATAACTGAACAAAACACTTTGTTCTTAAGGATATGGCAAATTTTCGAGAAAACAACATTTGATCAAGTGCTTAATCATGCCAGTTAAGAAGAGTAAGCCTAGAACTGCCACTTCAGAGCGTAGAATCAAGAAGTATAAGGAGACATATCGCTCTAAAACCGTTCCATTATGGTTCAAGAAAACTCTTCCAGAAGGCGCCAATCTATTAGAAGAGTGGTTGACTAATCAAGAGGAACTTGAGAAACAGATTTATGCGGAACTTCAAGAGGATGGAGTTTCAACTGATCTCTGGGTTTGGTATGCCGCTTTAGGAAGAAGATGCTTCATTA
>Ga0315308_1001711_pt1 | contig 12517 bp, 10 predicted proteins | sample TDP3_MG_FD_203078 | JGI IMG/M metagenome (GOLD analysis project Ga0315308, IMG submission 203078) | Freshwater sediment microbial communities from Lake Towuti, South Sulawesi, Indonesia - TDP3 | ecosystem: Environmental > Aquatic > Freshwater > Lake > Sediment | place: Indonesia: South Sulawesi... | reverse complement strand
GAGCGGACAAAGCAAGCCTTGAGCTTGCTATCAAAAGCTGGTCATAAGATGAACCTTTGGCTTCATATTGGCAACGTAGGCTTAGAGCATGTCTAGTACCAAGTTCGAGTCGCATACGCGCTTCGGGCTCTAGGGCATCAAGCCTTCATAGAGAAGAGGGTAAGCGAAAGCAGGAGAGTCGATGTCTTGGCAATACGGGATGGAAGGAAGATGGGCATAGAGGTGGAGCTGCATGATTTCGAGCTTGCTGATAAACTTCGTGACGCTGAACAGGTAGATGAGCTAGTCATCCTAGTCAAGGACTTTGAATCGACGCGACACGATATGGCGAGGAAGAATCCTTTCGAGTGCTCCACCAGGCCGAACAGACTCAGGATTTCTGCAAACAGATCAAGCCATGCTAGCGTGTGGGCTATCCTGAGATATGTGTCAATATGGGCACGTGGCCTTACGTGCTTGGAAGAGACTTAAGCAAGAGGAGGTCGTAGTCTCGAAGGATTTGTGGTATGAAGCGGATTGGTCTCTATCTCATCGAGAAACATGACATCAGAGAATCTATCGAACATGCAAGGCTGGCGGAAGAATGTGGATTCGATTGCGTCTGGCAGGGAGAAGAGTATCCGCCCTTCCGAGATGCCCGTGATTCACTCATTCCGCTTGCAGCCATTGCAGCCGTGACAAAATCAATCAAGCTCGGAACCGGCGTACTTCACACTTGGACCCGGAACGTGATGACCTTGGCGATGACATTTGCGACACTGGACGAACTCTCGAACGGGCGCGGGATGCTGGGAATAGGCGCCCTTTGGGACCCCATTGCCGGTATGATCGGCATATCGAGAACGAGACCCCTCAAGGCAATGCGCGAATACGTTGAAGCACTTCGCATGCTTTTCGATATGAAAACGGTGAACGTTGAAGGCGAATTCGTTAGACTGCGAAATGTTCGCCTACTGAAGAAACCGATCTCGATCCCGATCTACATCGGCGCCACGGGATTCAAGATGATGGAATTGGCTGGAGAGATCGCAGACGGCGTCTTGCTCAACTATCTCGTCTCGCCCGAATACAACAAGCGAGCTCTTGAGTTTCTTTCTAGGGGAGCAGCAAAGTCCGGGCGGAAGATAGAAGATTTGGATAGGCCTCAGTTGGTCGCTTGTTCTATGGATGCCGATGCAGACAAGGCCATAGATACTGCTCGCCTGATCGTGACAGAGTATCTGTTCCTAGAACCTCATATCATGAAGGCGAGCGGAATCAAACCCGACATTCTGGACGCGATCCACAGGACTTTGGGAAGTTGGCCGCCAAGGCCTGACAAGCTCCGAGAGGCACTTCAACTGGTGGACGATGATCTTGTGAGAAGCGTCTGCGCGGCCGGATCACCACAAGATTGCAGGCAGAAAGTGCGTGAATATGTGGCTGCCGGAAGCACTTGCCCCCTCTTGTGTCCGATAGGCGGCAAAGTGGAAGACATGATAGCTGCTTTCTCAGACGGCTACTGAAACCGATGCTGACTGCGGCGCGTAGCCTCACTCTTGAAGAGACTCTCTCACCCAGCTCTCTAACAGGGTGAAAGGGGGACATTCCCTGCATGCACCAATGAGAAGTGTATGGATCATGCGCCGACGAACGCCGCGGGCTTCAGTGTCCATGTTTGCAGTAGTGCTTGCCGCAAGATCTTAGGTGCCTTGAAGTCCTCAGGCAACATTGCCCATCTGCAAGCTTTGGCGAACGCTCTCGAATTGATGTACCTCTTCTGAGCTAGCATCCCCTCTCTGACTACGATTCTGTCCGGCAGCCTTCTCTTTCGCAGAATAAGCACAAGTAGCGAGCAGACTGTCGCAAGGTAGTCCTCTGGAGTGAGCATGGATTCGCCTATCCTGATTTCACTCGGAACGTAACCGGTCTCATCGACAGTTTCAAGTGTCTTCGTTGACGCCTCAAGCAGTGTTCTCGTGGGGAGGCTTCGAGGACCTCTCGTTCTGTTGCTTGACAAGGGTCCCAGAGGTTGACTTGGAGTCAATCTTGTAGGAAACACATTCGATCCGGCGTAGGCTGCGGCGGTCTTGGTTGCAATGTAGAATATCTGCGCCGGCGACAGGTAGACATCATCGACCTTCTGGTGTCGTATCTGTCTCGCGGTTTTCTGAGCTAGCCTCGCGAGGGCGTCCAGATCAATTTCGATTCGTGTCGAGTTGTCTTGGAAGATTGAGGCGGCATCTTGGGCAGTTATGAACTGGATATTATCGAATGATTTCATGTAGTTCACCAATTCCTCAAAATCTCCGTATGCTCGATCAGTGACTTCGGGTGTCTGTCTTGGCGGCCTGACAAGCATGTCGCCGGGTGGATTTCTTCCACGCGCAAAGTTGACCTCATCCCAGAATTGTCTGTTCACAATGGTGTGCAGGTGGAAGAGGATACTTATCGCTCCGCCTCCTAGGCTCAACCTCTTGTGAATTGCCTTGAATTTTCTCTTCATCTTCTCCAAACCGTCAGGTTCCTCGAAGAAGTAGTCGAGATTGATGAAGTTCCGCCCCGCTCCGTTCAAGTTCAGAACATTGCAGTACCAGTACGGTGAATCATCAAGATTTAGAATAGATGTCTCATCTAGATACACGGGGATTCCCATTTCGCGCAGTGCAGGGTAGACTTGGGGCGCCCAAGTGGGGCCCGGGTGTCCGAAACACGAAAGCTGCCGATTCAGTGTGTTCTTCACGAAATCGTAGCCGTCGCTTTCCCTTCGGAGGAACTCAGCAGCTCCTGTCTTCACGTCTTTGCCGGCCAGATACTCGTAGAGCGTGGGATGCCGGCTATGGGTATCAAGGTGATAGCCGACATCCATCCTTGAGAGGGCACCTATCACGTCTTCTCTTTCGCGTTCTTTCAGGGCTCTCAGCTTCTCGGCGACGACCTTGAAGGTCGCCTTTACATTGCGTCTCGAAAGAATATCGATGATCCTCTTTGGCGGCTCATCAGCATCTGGTGTAACATAGTCCTCTACATCGAACCATAGATACACGAGAACCTTGGTCATCGTATGCCTACCAGACCCGCCGGCAGATATCGGTCTACTGCGGTGCAATAAGTGGCTTGCCTTATCGTTTGATTCGCAAGCCCTGTGCCGTCACAGCAAGTTGCATGTTGCTATGAAACCGTGTCGCCCGCTTGCGATGAGACTTCCCGCGATTACTACAAGCGATTTGCTCGGGAAGCAAGGCATCCTGAAGGACGCATTTGCCATCTTGCACCACTTAGGAATTGGGTTGGCTCCTGATTCCAAGACTAGGCGAAAGCCGGCTCCAGATGGACGATGAGAAGATCCGGTTGAGTAGTGGGCCGGGAGAGATTCGAACTCTCGACCACAAAAGCAGCCTTAGCGAGTAGTTTCACGCACCTCTAATGCCTTTCACGTCTTTGGATCATTCCCTGTATTTGATTGTAATCATGCTGGTCACCGCCTCCAAGAGTGCCGAGATAATTGGTCGAGTAAGGAGCGGTGAATCGGTCAGAAAAGTCGCCTGTGTTCTCCACATTCCCCTGTCAACCGCATACTACCACGCCCGAGATCACTGCAGGAAGCAGTCCTTCATGGAGATGGACAGGCTAGCGCCGAAAGAACAAGGCTACTTGGTCGGAATGATGGTGGGTGACGGCTCTTTAATTCGGCACGAGCGTCGCGGAGAGTTTCTTGCAAAGATCGCTCTAGACAAAATCAGAGATCAGGACATCTTTGAGTTTGTGTCTTCAAGGTTTGAGAGAGCTGGCAAGAGGGTCAGCGTCCAAGTCGAGCGACGAATGTTCATTCTCAGGATCTGGTCCAAGTCATTCTACAACTTCATCCTAGAGTATGTTGGACTCAAGAGAGGGAGTTCATCTCACCATCACACAAAGCTGCTACTCCACTTCAAAGATTGGGGCAGGGATTTCGCAGTTGGCTTCATCGGAGGACTAATCGATAGTGACGGTTACATTGAGAGAAGCAGACGCGGTGGTCACTACGGAGCGGCAATTACAACGAGTAGTCCGTCCCTTAGAGACCAGGTTCGAGACTTGTGTAAGGCTCATCAAATCAACGTGTCACTCCGCGTGAATCATCGAGGTTGTCGCGGTGAAAAGCCTCGATATACAGTTTACATATCGTCAAAGGACTTGAACAGTCTGTCTTCGGAGATTCCCTGCGTAAAGCATTTGAGGTACCATGGTGGGCCGGGCCGGATTTGAACCGGCGACCACCTGCGGTCTGGGCTACTTTGTGCTTGTCAGGCAGGTATCCTAACCAGACTAGACGACCGGCCCACGGTTGCGGTGAATGGGGTTGGGCGACATAAAGATTCTTCGAGAACTACGGAGGTTGGATCCTCATGCCTTGTGTCCGTGTTCTCTTCAGATGAGTCTCATTCGGTTTACGTTCTTGTTCTGCCAAGAGTAGCGTCGAATCTTGGCCGAGACACCGTAGCCGCATGCGGCGCATTTCTTCTTCCTGACATGATAGGAGCGACGGCCACATCGGCGGCATCTGATGTGAGTCTTAGATCGGCTACTGGGCCCAAACGAGGGCGTGCCCTTTCCCATTCTCGTTCACCCGCATCAGCAAAACGGACCAGGTATTTATGTCAACCTAGCGGCTCGGGGGTGGGCTCACGAGTACGACATTGTCGCCTCTAACGATGATCGTGCCAATCTTCTTGGCATTGTCTGGATTCGTTATGTCGTCAGCGTCTTCAAGGACGAGGTTCATGTGCTGATCGTAGCTGTAGAGTTTTCCCCTGACGGTACGGCCGCCCTTCAGCTCGACCAATACGACTTTGCCTAGGCTTTCCTCGAAGATCTTCGTGGCGACGTCGGAAGACATTCTCTGGTTTTCTCCGGTTCAAGTTCCGCTGTAACGACGAACCCACACAATTTAAGGGTTAGGGTTCCCGATCAAATCTCAAGTAGATTGCCTTCGAGAATTCAGACTGGTTGCGCTTCGGAACGCGCAATAATGGGAGGAGACAACCTCGAAAAGCAGAACGCTCAAGTCCAGTGAGGCAAAGCTACTACTTCAGGATTTCAAGCAGAAGTTTCCAGGATCGATGATAGACGTTCAAAGCAAAGAAGTCATCAAAGAAATCCTCGTAAATGATGGTAAGCTCTTACTAATGAACGATAAGCCCTTCGCGATCTCCACGAGCAGCAGACTCTTTCCGAGCCTCGGGAACGACGAAGTGTTGAAGACTCTTCCATCGATCGTGGTTGACATGGGAGCGATCCCGCACATCTGCAACGGCGCCGACATCATGAGGCCGGGTATAAGAGGAATTCACGGCGAATTCGACAATGGCGCCGTAGTTTTGGTGAAGGACATCAGATTCGGCAAGCCGATCGGAATCTGCGTTGCGGAGACGTCATCCGAATCTATGCGCCCGATGAAAAAGGGTAAGGCGGCTCAGAACGTGCACTATGTTGGGGATCGCTTCTGGGACGCTCTGAAGAAGTCAAGATAGTTCACTTAGTGTCAAATTCTAGTTGATTTCGGCAGCGTCGATCGCGGCACATGCACGCGAGGTTGCACACGTTCCTAGCAGAAATCAGGTTAAACCCTGAAGGTTTAAACTCCCGTTCTTGGCGCTACTAACCAAACTCGCTAGCTTTCGGTGTTCCCCAATGATCAAGCAGGCAACTGAGGGCGCCGTAGACTCCCCTTATGTTCGAGCGATGCCACTGAGTCAATTGAAGGATCTTGACCTGATAGAACGCGTTTTGTCAGCCGGCAACGTGTTGATAGTCAAGATTACCCCCATCGCGAAGAGGAGTGTCGAAGAGACAAAGATCGCCATAAATCAACTCGCAAACTTCGCCAAACGCGAAGGCGGTGACATCGCGAGGCTCGGAGAAGAACGGGTCGTCCTAACTCCGCCCGGGATCAGGATCTGGCGAGGAAAAGGTCAGGAGAGCGTCGCTCTGTCAACTGCCGAGGGGCACGGCAGCTAGCGCAGAGAGCAAACCGTAGCCATCTCATGTAGTCTACTTCAGCTTAATCGTCTCAAGCAGGTCAGGAGCGATCGTTCTAACCTTGAACATTCTGGAGACTGCGTGAGCGAAGCTGTCCACTTTGTGTCGCTCGCCGTGTCCCACGATGATCTTGGACGGCTTGGGTGAGATTCTTCGAAGGAATGCGAGCAGCTGGTTCCTGTCCGAGTGTCCCGAGAATCCTTCCACGCTATCGATTCTCAGGTCAACCTTGATCGCCTCGATCTTTCCGTTCCTCCCCATCATTGACACTTCCTTGACTCCGTTCTTGAGTCGGCTGCCCAGCGTCCCTTCAATCTGATAGCTGACGAATAGTAGAACATTCTTGGGATCTGACGCCAGTTGCTTGAAGTAGTCGATTGCCGGCCCGCCCTCCAGCATGCCCGAGGTTGCCATGATTATTGCTGGCTGCCCAGCGACTATTTGCTCCCGGTCGCTCGGATGACTAACGACTGTGAAATAGTCTGACTGGAACGGATTGATGTCCTTGTGGAGCATCTGGTCACGCAGTTCTCTCACTAGATACTCTGGGAAGGCCGTGTGAATCGCCGTGGCTTCAGAGATCATGCCTTCGATATAGATCGGCATCTCCTTGATGACCCCGTTCTTCATGTAGCTGTCGAGAACAAGCATGATCTCTTGAGCGCGTCCGACAGCTGGAACCGGAATCAAGATCTTGCCTCCTTTTTCTGCTGTCTCGTTTACGATGGTTGCAAGCCGGCTTTCCACGTTCATTCTCTCAGGCATGACATCCTCTTGTCCACCGTAAGTACTCTCGATCACAAGCGTCTCTGCCCGCGGGAAAACACACGACGCAGGCTCCAGCAGCATCGTCCGGCCGAACTTGAAGTCGCCGGTGTTGTGAAGGAAGAGAAAACCAAAGCCGCCTAGAAAGTTCTCGTACCCATCTACAGAGAGATCGTACACGTATGGAGCAGTCGGCTCGACGTTGCGGATACTCTGAATCTCTTCGTAGGCGAATGGAGCATGAGCGATTACAGCATCACTTTCTTCGCCGAATTGTAGCAGACTTTCCAAATGGCCCTTGCCGATGCTCTTGGCGTGCCTATATGCTGTCTTCAGAACGCGTGCCTGCAGGACTGGGGTGAGAGCTGCTATGGGCGTACGGCTCCACCTAGAGTTCTTTGTTCGCTTGGGGTTGACTGCAATGAGTACGCGACTCCACTCGTCAATCTTCACCTTCTCAAGAAAGCGTTCCAAGAAGGACGTCCCGTAGATTGTGATGGAGTGCATACGGCTTGTGCGGTTGTAATCATACGCTACCGGAACGCCAATTCGCAAGAGGAGGAAAGCAACGTCTTGTAGAAGCAGCTCGTTCTTGGAAGTCGCACTGATCGAGCATCCTCGGTTCCGGATGCGGAGGTATCCGTCGCCAACGAAGTATCCCTTCAGAAACTCGCACACGAACTGTTCGGGCCCACTGAGAACGACTTGGGGGACTCGCTTGGTGTATGCTGTACCCATGCCACCCAGCAAAGCAAGAATTTTCTTCAGGCTACGCGAATGGAACCTAATTTCTGCTTCGTCTTGGAAGTACTTGCAGTCAAAGAGGGGCTGAATCGTTCTCAGACAATCCGCTTTTACGCGTTCAGATTCATTGCTTATTACAACGGTGTTCCCTTGAGTGCTACCCTCTGAAGCAAAATAGCCCAAGAACCGGGCGAAATCAGACGTTATTTCAAAGCGCTGTGGGAGCGCGGCTTTGAGTCTCGGGGAGTCCACAATGCCGAGTTCTTTGAAGATCGATCGCATTCGCGAGTGCTTCACATGATGCTTCTTAGCAATGGTGGTCCTGTATGTCCCGCGTTCATAGTGTTCACGAACCCAGCGCATTATCTCCTGTTCTTTCTGTGGGAATTTTCGTCTGACTGTCTCCCGGTGGTGTTCAAGTGTCTGGCGCAACTCGGCTCGATCATTGATGAACACTCGGAATTCTCTCTCATCAAGCCTAACGTAGGATCGGCCGAACTCAAACTTGGGCAGAGTAGCTCCGGCTACGAGATAGTCGCCTCTTCTCAGTTCACGCGCTTTTGCCGGCGTGATCTGACCGTTCTCTACCTTGAATAGGCTGTGAGATCCGGTCACGCGTGCTCTTCTGCCGGTTGATGTCGTTATCTCGAAGAGATCTTCGGAAATTGGGTGCCGAAGGAAACTCGTAATCGGGACCGCTTTGACTTCGAGAGTCGTGGGATCGAACGCGAAGGTCTTCCAGCCATCGAGGTTCGGGAGGCGTTCAACGAAGCCTTTTGTCGGTCTATGGTCTAGCATTAGGTCATCAATCAGTTCGCCAATTCTGGCTATTCGAATGTGACCGCTCGGGTCGATGACTGTGATGGGCGTAGACCAATCGGTTGAGTAGACGATGTTGTGGTAGCCTTCACCAATGTGGAGGTGGATGATCGAGGATCCAAGTATGTGGCCCGCGTTGTGGAGGGTCAGTTTGATATCGGGCGCCACGTCGGTGACCACGCCGTACTTGAGCGGGATCGTATGCATTACGGTCTCGCGAACGTCCTTCTGGTCGTACGGCGCATACACGCCCTCTCGGTTATACACGTCCAAGAAGTCCAACTGCAGCAGTGTCATCAGAATCCCGGTAGGCTCCGAGCAGTAGACTGGGCCGTCGTAGCCATACTTGTACAGGAACGGAACAAACCCGCAGTGATCGAGATGCGCGTGTGATACTATCACAGCGTCAAGCTTGTCGATTTCGAATTCGTCTACATTAATCTTCGGAAACGCATGTGCGGGATCATTTGCCCCGGGGTTTATTCCCAAGTCCAAGAGGACGTTGCTTTCACTGGTCTGGACAAGCAGAGCGGACCGACCAACTTCGTGAAATGCTCCGAGCGGTGTGACAAACACGCCGTCGCCAGTTCCTATCATGGGCCTGAAGATGCGTTCTCCTACATCTCGTAGTATGCGGTTCCTTGCCTCGCTCTCAGAGTGAAGAATGTGCCTAGTGCTTGTAACGATCTTCGAGGGCATCGGCGGCGCCCGTAGCACTCTCGGCCGCCAGCTCGTGGTCTTGATGACTTCTTGCAGCGTCGAGCCGTCTTTCCCGATCGCCAGTCCCGGTTTCTTTGCTTCGATAGTCACTTCTCCGAGTGACGGGTCAAAGTTAATGTTCGTGATCTCTGCTTCCTGCGGAATGGCGGATTTAATCAGCTTCTCCGCTTCGGCCTCGGTTGCTCTGATGGATGGGTCAGAGCGTATCACCACGCGTTTGTGAAGCAAGTTGACTATGTCCGTCACTACGTAGCTTTGTTCGAGAAGAAGGACGACGTTCTTGACGTAGATTGCAAGTCGAGGGCCTTCAAACTCGATCCTAGTGATCTCAGCCTCTTTCGGCATGTTGGATAAGATGGTCTCACGTATCCTTGCGTGGGAATTATCGATGGCTCTAGCCATTGCAGACACCTTGAATGACAGGAATGATCTCTTGTCTTGCCTAGCTTAGGCCGGAAAGGATTCTCTTCTTCTCGTCCTCACTCAGTTCCTCGTATCCTCTACCCGTAACGAGGGCCACGTCAAAGCTGTCTCCGCTCGCTGAATCTCTCTTCATAGCAGAGTTCACAGCCTTCACAACAATCGGAACTGCTTCCTTAACGGTCATTCCGTCCTTGAACTCGTTTTCGAGGACGCCGTACGCGACCGGGGAACCCGAGCCGGTTGAGACGCATTTCTCTTCGGTCACGCTACCTAGCGGATCGAGAGCGAATATGTGAGGCCCGGAATTGTCAACTCCTCCGAGCAAGGCCTGAAGGATAAGCGGGAAGAACCTGTAGGCGAAGAGGAGATTTGCCGTCAGGCTGGCAGCCGACTTAACCGGCATGTTGACGCCTTTCTCGTACTTGTACAGCTTTGAGTTTGCCTTTACGATCTCGACGACGTTTTGAGCGTCTGCAACCCCGCCGGCAATGGTCATCGCGAGATGGTCGTCGAGCTGGTAGACTTTCTTGGCGCGTTTGTGCGCGATAAAGTAACCCATCGTCGCCCGAGTGTCCGTGCCGAGGACGATTCCGTCGCGACAAACGACGCCGATGGTCGTGGTCCCCTTCAGGACGTACTTCGATATCTTACCCACAGGCTGATTGTACATTTCGTTCACTTGCTCTCTCGGAGCACTTCCGGGAGGACTTGAGAAGCGCGCCTGCCAAGAACGCGCGCACCTATCAGACACTGGAATGCTTAAAAATGTTTCCGGAGCGGCTCTGAGAGCGATCTAAGTCTTTTTCTTCTCGGCGTCTTCGGTGCTCTTCGCTTCTTCAGTCTTCGGAGGAGTAGGTTTCTTGAAGGTCTCAATGAAAGAAATCTTGGAGAGATCCGGGAAGAACTTCTCAATGTCGGCTGACATGGCTTTCTTCGCGAGCTGGAGGTCTTCGAGGAAGAAGGCTTCTTCGGGCACTTCGATCGCAAGTTCGTTGGAGGTCAATTGAAGCCCGAACTTCATTACATCAACTGCTGGCAGACGCTTGTGTACTAGGTTTCGGATCTTGTCTTCGGCGGTCTCAACCACGCTTTGTACTGACACTTCGTAGACGAGAGTTCGCCCTGCGAGCGGGTGATTGTAGTCCATTTGTACTCTGCCGGCGCCGACTGTTCGAATCTGTCCGACTTTTCCATCTAAGGTGACTTGCATGCCGGGTACTGGGGTGATTCCTTCGTTTCTGAATCTCCTCAATGGGACGAGTCTGACCTTGGATGCGTCTCTTGCGCCGTATCCTTTGTCGGCGGAGACTTCGATCGGTGAGGATTGGCCAGCCTCAAGCCCTATGAGTCGCTCGTCGAGGCCCTTGGGAACCCATCCTTCTCCCACGACGAGGAAGAACGGCTCGTATCTGTGTACGTCGACCTCTTCAGTTCCTTCTCCGTGTTCGTGGTGTATCCCTTTTTCTTTTGCAACGGATTCTATCGTCGTGTCGACGACGTCACCGCTTTCTTTCACTTTCAACGTGTAGTTGATTAGCACGAAATCGCCGTTCTTGATCGGCACTGCGTCTACCCCGATGTCTCCAACATTCGACGGGTCTGATTTAACTCTTTGAAAGAACACGGTCGTTAGGTCAACGTCGTCGATCTATGCACTTGGAGCTAACAAGCCTGCAAGGCTCTTTGGCGGGTCAGCGTTGCCATGCGTCGCACAAGTTGTGGCTGCGCTGGCCGTCAAATTCGTTTCGCGAAAACGTCACGCGCTGCTCTTGAGCCAACGCCGTACTCAAACTTGCGGCCCAGATCTACGAGCGTGGACTCGATTGCTCCGATGGTTGTGAGTATCTCGAATTGGGAGACCGTCCCCATCACTCCAATCCTAAATATGGCGCCCTTCGTCTTGCCCATGCCGCCAGCGACGACGACATGGTATCTGTCTTTGAGCAGTTCCCTAAACTTCTTGTCGTCGATCTCTGGAAGGTAGTTCGCGGCCACCACCGTTTGCGACCTGAATTCTTTTTGTGGGAAGATCTTGAAGCCCAGCGCCTCTAGACCCTCGTAGAGCGATATTGCGCAAAGATTGTGTCGGTCATAGCGAGACTGCAATCCCTCCTCCTTGATCATCAAGAGGGCTTCGTCGAGTGCGTAGAATAGTGTCACTGCAGGGGTGTAGGGTGTCTCGTAGTTCTTCAGAAACTCTCTGTACTCAAGCAGGTCAAAATAGTACGACCTTCGAGCGGTCTCTGCGATCCTCCATGCTCGTTCACCGACTGATAAGATCACTAGCCCTGGCGGAGTCATCAGGCATTTCTGGCTTCCAGCGACGCAAATGTCAACGCCCCATTCGTCAACTGGCAACGCGTCTCCGCCCAGAATCGAAATCGCGTCCACAACGAACAACGCGCCATGGTCGTGACAGATCTCCCCGATCTCCTTGAGGTTCCTAGTAGTCGCGCCCGTGGAGGTCTCGTTGTAGACAACGGCGAAGGCCTTGATGTCTTTCTCTCTTCTGAACAGCTCTTCGACCTGTAGCGGAGTTATCGCTTTGCCCCATTCGATGGGAATTTCAATGCCCTTTCCGCCGAACGCGCTGACGGCGTTTCTCAGTCTCTCACTGAATACTCCGTTGACAGGAACAGCAACCTTGTCCCCGTTCGAGAGAATGTTTCTGATCGCACACTCTATTCCCCCAGTTCCTGAGGCCGTTAAGACGAATACGTCTCCATTCGTCTCGAAGACGAACTTCAGATTATCGAGTATTCTGCCGTAGAGCTCACGGAACTCTGGGCCCCTGTGGTTGATCACAGGCTTCGCCATGGCCCGCATAACCCTAGACGGAACGTTAGTCGGCCCAGGTAGCATCAGAAGCTGTGAGTTCTCCAATTCCCCGCTTCCCAACCCGTTACAGCATACCGAAGAAGTGAGATCCTTAAACTCTTTCCGCGGCTGACCAAGTCGGATCAAAGCGTCTAGCTGAAGATCCGCAGACGCAATAGTCGTCCTCTGACCCAAGAGGCGGCAGGGCGCTCTAGCTGAGGTACATCTT
>Ga0315308_1001707_pt1 | contig 12525 bp, 12 predicted proteins | sample TDP3_MG_FD_203078 | JGI IMG/M metagenome (GOLD analysis project Ga0315308, IMG submission 203078) | Freshwater sediment microbial communities from Lake Towuti, South Sulawesi, Indonesia - TDP3 | ecosystem: Environmental > Aquatic > Freshwater > Lake > Sediment | place: Indonesia: South Sulawesi... | reverse complement strand
GCAACCTTATACATAGGATTTCTTTTTTCATGTCTGTAAAACTCTGATACTCCTTCTAGAAATTCTTTTCGCGATGGTCTATGTTCCATATTTATTTACAATTAAAATTTACTTATTAAGCTTTGCATGATAAACATATATTCTTATTCTTTCTCAAATTAGTAAATTTTTCCACCCCCACTTAAGACAAGCGCAGTTTTTGGCATGATTTCCCCCTGAAGAATAAAGTTTTAATCCGCAATTGGTGTCTGTGGTAAAACGTGAATTAGAAATTTAGTCAGTTGACCCGGAAAAAATGTTCCTAAAATGTCCTATACTATAGTACAGAGCTTTGGAATCGATTTTACCTAAATAAGACCATTTTTTCTTCTTACTTTCTTTATGTAATAGTCTTGCTCTTAATAAATCTCCTCAATCATCATCCGGCAAATCCGTCTTGAATTCCGCATACACGGGATAATGGTCTGACACCCTCTTGATGAAATCAGTATCTGTTACTCTATACTCAACATCCCATCCGAAGACGCCGGATTTGCCTGTATATTCCACATTGGCAGTCGTGACGCGCGTCATAATGCGGTCCGCAGATTTAAAGACCATTCCTAAGTTGACAAAAACATCCAGACAATTTCGTTAACTCTTCAATGACCAAGACAGTATTTCCACCAGATTTTTGTTAACAACAGGGTCCAAGTCAGCTGGTGTTATTTCGCTGATATCCTTGGTCGGACAGAGAACTTCGCCTACCATCAGCCAAGCATCATAATATACTTCAGAGCAGATATAAGAATTGGTTATTTTATTTAGAAATCTATTTACTCTTTTAGCAAAATTTGGCTTATTTAGTTTCAGAATCAAGCCTATCAAAACGAATTGTAAGTAGTCATACCAGAGGTTGCATCTTGTGGCTGCAAAAAGTGCTGCTTTGATTTGTTTTTCTCTACTCGTGTTTTTGACGTTAATTACCTTAAGTTCCACACCACGCCTGTCATAAGAACGCAAATCATGTAGTTTCACTCCAGTCAGGCAAGCTTCAATTATGTCAAAACCACCAATGCTCACTGCTATATGATTCCAATGGCTTTTTGTGAAATATCTTATAAGCCTAGAAATTAGCCCGGGTGAATGAACCAGAATGCCATATCCGATTTTCATGTGATCAGGATTTATGAACCCATTCATGACTGTTGAAAGAGTTAGAAGCAGTAGATTCTATAACTCTAACTCAACGAATACTGCTGCGTGGTCAGACGCTTCTTCTCCTTTTTTTCTTATCTTGTTTTAATATACCAAAAACAGCTCGAAAAGGCAATAAAAAAACCGCCTCACGCGGTTACATTTGGCGGTCTTAAGAGTCTATAAAGTGTCTGGTAGAATGTCCAACTGATATTGAAATTGACAAAAATTTACGCAGAAGTCAAATGTCTTTTTTATCTTTTTATCACCAATAAATTGGCTTCGGGACGATTTCTTGTCGGGTAACCTTCTAGTTTTACGAGACAAAAATGGAGAATCGGGAAAAATAGGTAAACAAGGGTCATAAAGAGTTTTCCAATCCCTCTAAAATTGTTGGTTTTGATATTTCATGGTATCAATAGCTCCGAAAAACAGCCCCCCAACGTTCATTAAAAAATAATAGCGATAGAACTCGGTTCGCTTAAGAAGTTACATTTTTGTTAAATTGGGGCCGTTTCGTTGTTATCAAGAGCCAGTATTTCTAAATCAGAAAAATGGGTTTCGAAAATGATCAAGGTCAATTGTAAACGCATTAGAAGAAAGAAGACAGAGGAGGTCGTAGCTCGGTACTTGGTCTTTGTTTCTTTCCTTCCCATTTCCATTCCTACCACCGAATTCCTTTGACATTGCGGGAATAGACATAGTAAAATAAATATAACGAATTTAAGACGGGGAAAAGAAGCCCGATAACGTTAGAGGAGGTTAGAAAAATGATTAGACTAATTTGTAGTAAGTGCCGTGAATTTGCTTGGAAAATCGAATGGCAAGTGAGTCCAACAAGGCTTCCTAAAGATGGAAGATTCAACAAAGAGGATTTTGTTGTTTCTGGAATTTACAATTTATTAGGCGAATGTGCACATTGCCATCGTAAAGATGTAGCTAAAGGAGGGAATTTTAGGTGGGTAGGGACGCCAGGAATAGGTTGGAAGGAACTTGAAGACAGCGAAACGCACGAATATGAATTTTGAGGGTAATGGAAATACGGTGATTTTTGAGGAAGATAATGGAACGGAATACACAAGATAACCTTGTATTTCCCTTTTGAAGTTATAAAAATGTGCCAAGGGAAGTTATTGGGCTATCCAAATCTTGATGAAAGGAGAAAAAATGCCCATTGATTACTACGGTTTTCTTGGAAAGGATATCGAGGCTTTTAAGAATAAACTCTTTGCTAAATACAAAGAAGTTTTTCAATTTTTCGAAGAATTCAATCATTTTTTACAGGAAATGAAATTCCAACTAAATGTAAAAGATTATGATGAGTGGAAAATAACAATCGTAGCATTATTTATAAAATCTCTAGAGACCTTTCAATCCATCTATATTTTGGTCAAGCATTGCCTGTCGGTAGACGCTGAGAGCTTGACACGAAACCTTTTCGAGGAAATGGTAAGAATTGGTTATTGTTGTAAAGGAGAGCGTGAGTGGAGAAGATACATGTCTCTGCATTTACATAATATAATAAAGCTCGTAAATGCTGCCGAAAATAACCCGAAAGAGTTCCCAGAAGAATTGTTTAGAAGGAAACCGCTTGTTGAAAGAAGAAAAGAAGTGGAAGCTATGCTGAAGGCTGAAGGAAATCCAGAATACATTAGTGTTGAGGAGATGGCAAGGGAAACAGGAATCATCAAAGTTTATCATTCTTACTATAGAACTGTATGCAGTTACGTTCACTCAAACCCAAAGGCGTTAGAGAAATATGCGATTGTCGGAAAAAATGGTAGAATTGAGAAGTTTTTTTGGGGTCCTCAAATCAAAAGCATTATTCAAAATGTGTTTACAGCAGTAGAATTTATGCTTGAAATTTGTAATTTTCTTTTGGGTGCTTTTACGATTCCTAGGCAAGAAGATATTGCGGACATTATTTCGACAAAAGATAATCTAGCTAAAAAGTACCTATTAACCGAACCTTCGTTGGATGATACAATTGACTGAAAGCCTGGTGATGAATAGCTTTCAGATAGGCAAGACAGTCGTATATTTGCTTTCTAAAGTCGCGAAAAATATATTCAACAAAAGTTGTCGCACTATCTAAGCCTTAAAGGAAGAAGGAATGCCAAGGTCGAAGGACAAAATTATGGAAAGGAGGTATTTAACCTTAAAGGACTTATGTGAGTGCGCTGGTCTAACGCCTGCTACAGTTTATTCCTTACTATACCAAGGAGAAATTCCATTTACCAAGTTAACTAGCAAGAAAAAAGTCGGCTAAGATTTGATAAAGTGAAGATAGATGAGTGGTTGCTAAAAAGAAGCATCAATTGAAAATACGAAAGATAGGTGAGAAACGATGGATATGATAATAAAAGATAGATATGGTCTTGATGATGCTGTCGGAAAGGCTATAGAATACATATCAAAAGAGATTCACGAGCCTTTCAACACCGATACTGATACAAAATGGATTGTTGGCAAAAACGATGAAAAAGTCAAAAGGCGTCTGTTGGAAATTGATGATGCGTCAAGAAAACGAATAGTGTTGAAATTGCTTTTATCAGAGCAAATTTATTCACTAATTGAAATGATGCAATGTATAAATGGGGGTATAGTAAAGGGAACGCACTCACTTATGAGAAATATTTATGAATGTTTGATTCATATTGAGATATTTAAGAATTACCACCATAGTAACAATATATTTAAAAATTGGGTAGAAGGTAAAACTGATTGGAGATGGAGACATAAGAACGAATTAGCATTTTTGAAAAAATTGCGGAAGGACAAGTCTACCATAATTGAAAGACAGACCTACGATGTTCTTAGCAGTTTTGCTCATCCCACAATACATTCAAACATCAGAACTCTTTCCAAAGATAGGAATCTGGGAGTCTACAGGGTAAATAAGAACTGGCTGTATCAATCAGTTATGATGGTGATAGATGGATGTAAACATGTGTACGGCTTCTGTGACGGGAAGAAAGAAGTTATAGAGAAACTTAGGCAATTTTCAAACAGCGTAGGCCAATTAATTATGCGGCTTATTTTAGAAAGAAGCAGATGACAAGATAGGACTAAGCGGTCAAAATACAATAAGTGAGGAAATGGAAGCATGTGTATTCAAAAAGATTTGCTTATCGGGTCCGTTTTTCCCAAAAAGGCTCAATTTGATGGCACTAAAGTGAACAGAAAGTCACCAATGCTAAAAGCAATGTTTCTATGACAACACACAATTCAGGCTTTTTTAATCCATTTACAGTTTTTACTAAAACTGTTTAAAAGCATGGATTTATTCCAAATCCAGAATAAATTTTACAAATAAAATACGGGACACCCTCAGGAGTATGCGCTATTCTTACTATCTTTATTACAATAGACTAAACCGATGAATCATTAAGGCTCATAATGTCCTTAAGTAAGCTTTCGGGTAGGGGCCTATATGCATGAGGATTACGCAACACGGACCATCTTGTTCCGACGGTCGCGTTTTTAATTTGGACATAACGAGCAAAGAAAACTACGGCTCCGAAACGTGTATTTATGTTTGGCTGAAAGCAACATTGGATTAGAGCTGTCCAGCGTCGAAATCCGTCTGGAATACTAGAAACATCCATCACCAAGAGATTCGTCTCTCGAGGTTTAAAGTGGCCGGCTTCTTCACTCATTAGCCTTTCCGCACGTTTGTCCGTGAAAGGAATATGAATACTTGCGTATGATATAACTCCATCTTTCCTACTGAAACCCGCTACCAACAGTACAGGGCCTGAAGTATTGGCAAGGGGCTCGAATGGCGATGGCTGTTCCTGTAACCCACACGGAACATAGCGAAGAAATGCAATGTCTGGTATCTCAAGAGTGGTATTGTATTGAGAGTCAGCAACCCCTTTAACGAAATTTAGGATAGTATCTAAAACATCTGAAGTAGGCTCTGCAAGTAGGTAAACATCAATACTTGTCCCAGGATTCTGTTCTGTTAATCTCTTTGCGAGGTCGTTTATTCCAATATAATCCCGTTTCATTATCTCAGACTGTTCAGGAGTTATGATTTCGATATAAACTTGCTTATCTTGAACATTAACAAGGGCATCGAGTCGTTTTCCATTCAGGTATGGCTCAAGTATCGGGCTGTACCCGATTCTCACAAGCTTCGCTGCAAAAAAAGCCTCAGAAAACGCAGCTCGTTCATCTTGCTTCATTCTTTTTAATACCTCATCAAAGCCAACTAAGTTTTCACAAACTGCAAGGGTAATTCCGAGGTCAATTGCTGGAACTATTGCACCAAGTCCTTTTTGGCCGCTAGATAAGATTTTATCTATATATTCTGGCCACAAGCGCTCCAAAGTACCCAATGCCTCCCAGCCTATATGTTCTGGTATTGGGGGCGATTTGCCAAGGCACCAATTAGCTAGAACTTCAGACCAGCTAGATCCAAGATCGGTTCGTTTCCCCATAATTTAACTCACTATATTTATGAACTAAGCTTAGCGCTATAGGCCTACTCGAGGATAAGAATAAAAGGAGCAATGTCCCGGAGGGCAAGATATAGCCGAAGCGTATATACTGTGCTATGTGATGTTTCAGCTGCATTCTTAAAAACGATCCTTTATTTTTCCATCGATAGTATCTAAGAACGTTTTTATGGCGAGTTTCTTTCGATCATCTAACTGTTCAAAATCCGAAGAAGAAGATATTTTCCTTATTCGAGGTTCTATCTCTTTCAAGGTCACAAATTCTTCTACGCTCTTGAGATGAATTCGCCAATCTATTCTTCCAACATAATCTGACATACCGTGACTTGTAAACTTACTTAAGAAACTGGTAATAAAGTCAATTAGGCCATCATCGCTCTTTATCATATTGTTCACGAAGCTATTGATTGTGTCCCGTTGTCCCCATTCTTTCCACCTGAAAAGAATAGATGGCAAATGTCTATGCCTTGCTAATCGACCATCTTCTGCCCAACTTTCAATTTTGTCGCAAGCAAGTTTTTCCAATTTTTCGAGTTGTTCAGCACTTACAGTTAGCTTCTCTTCGGGCTCGGGGGTTTCTTTAGAACCATATTTGCCATGCTGCTGGTCCTGTACACTTACCTCATGAACAACCGTGTACAAGCTTCTTGTAGCGTTCTCCATAGCGCGTTTGAAGATATTGAATCTCCTTTCATGACTATCAAAACGATGACTGAGTTGATAGAATAGACGAAGGAGCCTCATTGGTGTATTAGTTCCCAAAAACCCTGAATCGCCTTCGGGGAACAAATCACCTATATCCATTAGAACCGTAATGATAGGTTCTATATTTTCCTCGGGAATATCACTTTGGGTATAATCCTCTAAGCGCTCAAGGAACCTTATTATTCTTCCATCTTCATTAAGTTTTAAAAGAGCTTCAGCAAACGAAGCAGGATTATTTCCCAAGGACAATATCGTCTCAATTTCTTTTTGGGAGATTTCTCCCTTTGGAAGAGAAAGCCTAAAGAATATGTCAAAAATATCAGGGCTACATATGCGGCAATCCCTTCTCCAATTATCCAACCAATCGTAGCCATAGTTAGTGTTGTCATAGATGGCTTCGAGCTTGGGGAATAGCCTTTTCAAAAAATCCTTTAAAACTTCCGGAGGAGGTTCATTAACTCTGCCAATAATCTCATCACAGCGTTTCTTGGCTTGGTCTTTGGCCGCATCACTTCTTCCATGAATGGAATCAGATACCCCCGAGAAAATATCTTTATTATCTCTTATTCCATAGTAGACATCTGGGATGAAAACCTGAATTCCAGTAATAGCAAGAAAATCTATTGCGTTTACTTCACTCTTTACCATCTCAAAACTGAATCGCAATGAATTAATATAACGTGTAACATCTCTAATATTTCTAAAGAAATACTTAAGTCCGCTATGGTATATATTCCCCCAATAGGTTTGATCCCATTTATTCTCTGGTATGTCCTTGATTAATTCATCAAGTTGGCTAAACAATAAATGCTCTACCTCCTCTTTAGAAATAAGCGGGATTTCGAAAGGAATTTGAACTACTTTTTCTAAATATTCTACGCCTGAACCTTCTTGCACCTTTCTCAATGCATTTATAACGACATCCTTATCAAACGCAAGTAGGTATATTGTATTTGGAAAGTCTCCTAAGGATTTGATTAACTGAAAAATTTGTCTAATTTCAGTATTATTGAGACGGTCAATATCATCAATAACAACAATAATTTTATGAGGTTGTTTGCGTAACAATTTGTTTAACTCTGCTCTTATGGTATTTAAATCATTTGATTTAAGCTTGCCCCAACTTTTTGTTGCACTTCCGACATTTTTGAATACCTTGGAAAGTACACTTGCAATAGGACCAACAGTTGGTACTAAGGCAAATGGTTCAAAAAATTTGGCATATGTCTCTAACCTCTCTCCTGCCTTCTTGGCATCACTTGCATAATCGGGTCGTCTGAGCACTATTGATAGTTGTCTAAAAAATTGGGTAATAAGTTGGTTTTGATCAGAAAAATTCCAAGGATTGAATCTTATAACAATGGGTCCCTTATCATCAGTTTTATTTTTTGAAACAAGACCGATATGCTCCAGAGCCATGTTAATTATTGAAGTTTTTCCAGAACCCCATGCACCGAAAAGACCAATTACAATACTATCTTTTTCTTTATAACTGAGAATAGCATCACAAAGCGATTGTGCAAAGGGGAATCTACCTAAGATATCTTCTTTGTGAGATTTAATCGGTTGATCCGGTTTAAACATCTTTTTTACCTCTTTTTTGCATCCGAAATTTCATATAACTTGTTATATCTGAACTTGATTCGGATATACCTCCAAATTGGTAGTATATCGGAAGTATCTCAGATAAGCATCCCTCTGGCTAAACTATCCTGCAACTCTATAACGTCGAACTAAAGAAGAAATCATCACGTCCCAACCAATGTAACTCTTACCTGTAACATAAGTATGTTGCCAAAAATTATCTTAAAAAGTGTATACTGCTTACAAAAATACTCGCTAGTTTAGTGTACCAAAAACAGCTCGAAAAGGCAATAAAAAAACCACTTTACGTGTCGTTTTATCGGTCTTCCGGGGTCTATTTTGAATTATACTAACTCCAAAAATTAATTCAGAGAAATCCTATTCCTCGCTCTTACTGTAATAACTACCGAAAAATCGCAAAAAATTCGTGAAAAAAATTACAGCTTTCTATATAAAGGATTTTTCAGGGCATAGTATTTTTCTATCTTTTTTTAGAAACTCTCAGGCAAATAAACCGGTGGTTACTAGATTATATGCAGGAGGTTATCGGAAGGTTGCAAAAATTATTAGGCGATCGTCTCGATAAATCGGAGTAAACTTCGGTCGCCCCTATGCGGTCATTACGGGCATAAAGCCCTAGACTACCATTACATAGAGTCATCTGAAGGAGGGTAAAGTTCTTCTACGTTATCTACCTGGAATATTTCACCTTCCACGTGTCCCATAATTCCAAGAAGGCCTATTCCCATCTCGGAATAAACCCTATTGTAGATACGCATATTTAAATCCTTAATAGACCCAAAATTTTCTTCTTCTCCCAATAACCTCAAAGTTTCCCTAATTGTCTGAGGAGCCTGGGGCGAAATCAAGTGTGTGGTGTCCTCCTGACGGGCACTCATTGGGAAGGCAACATACATTTTTTTAACGTCCCTTCTCTTTTTTCTCAATAATGCTTGCCCGAATGCACCCTCACCCTCTGATCCAAGCATAAAGAGGAAGGGCTTTACCTCGGCTCCAATTTTCCTATCATCTTCCCCAACTACATAAACGTCAAGTGATGCATAGCTGCTTTTTGGGTTTTCTTCTCCAGCTTCAGCTCCCGCAAACTTTCTTCTCAGAAAATCCTTGACACAATCGTGTAGCTGGTCTTCCTTTCCCTCTATGCGGTCCTCGTGTCTTCTAATTTTAAATCTTCCCATTTTTGTTTCCTCCCTTAATCGTAATCCCCTACTAACTGGAAGGCGAATTTGTCAATTCCTGATTTACTTTTCTTTTTCGACCGGACCAAGGTTTTTGAACTTGTTCATACCTATTACAACATTCCCATCTTTATCGACAACCAAAAACTTTCCCCAAACCTCTACCCGGTCTCCACTTGACACATCATAGAACGCATCACAAAGTTTGTGAAATGCTTCGCTATCTCTATCTAGGTCTCCATATATCGAACAACCTACTCGGCAATCCTCCGTCCCCGCAAGCGTCCCATAAATATTATCACCAAGATTGTAGCGAACATCTATCGTCCAATGTACCACCGTTCCCCACGGTAGTCGACGAGCTCTTGCGTCTTTCCATTGAGCAAGATTCTTCTCCGTTTCCAAAACTTCCCTCTTCTCCATTTCCGAAACTTCCCTCTCGCAGCCAGTGACGACTAAACAAAGTAATAACAGGCTAAGTATAACTCTATTCAACCATCTAAACATTCTATTTCACCTCCTTCCGTTTTAATTGCATCTGCTAAATCTTAAACAACGCAAAATAACTTACCTTCTGATTCTTCTTGTCGTTGTAAATATACCAAAAACTGCCGAAAAAGGCAATAAAAAAACCGCCTCACGCGTCGCTTTGGCGGTTCAAATCATGATTTCTGCCGCAAACTTAGATTCACGACCAGTTAGTGCACTTGGTTTATTCTTACCGTTTCCAACTCTCTGCCGTTATAACGGCAAAGATTCTCCAGTGTCTTGCCACCAAAAGAAATGTCCCCGAGCGTGCAAACTGTTCATTCAGTATCTTGAGCATAATGTTTTGGGGTTTGCGAAGTGTCGAAGAGATTCAAATGAGCAAAGCGAACCGTCGTTTATGCCGTGGTACTTGTATGTGCACATCTCACTCGCGTACAGAATCATCCGGCAAGGCTGATTCAATTCGGAAGTCTTTTTGGGGAACATCGTTGATAAGACGGAACCGCCTCGTACATCTTTGGCCTGCCGATATGATGGTCACATTGACTAGGTACCGGCCCGAAGGCAATTTCCAGTCTGAGTCGCGCCATAAGGGCCGGGAAAGATAATTCTCATTGCTCCAACCATAACATTCATCTTCTTGGTCGAATCGGGCCGCCACATCAAGACGTTCTGCTTCACCAGGATATATGTCCATTCTTGGTGTGATAGTAAACCTGGTCGGGTCAGCTATCGATATCTTGTTACCATCAACTTCCACGCTCATGGCAATAGGTTCAGGCGACCCACTCCAACGGATGTTCATAGCTCTACCAAAGATATTCTGCCCATCGAGATGATGAAATGTGATGATGCCGTGAGCCTGAACCGCCGCGTTTCTCGACATCCATCTTGCCCAACATGGAAGTGGCTTATTCACTAACTCCAACCCGAGAAACCGTGCTTGCCTGGCTGGACGACCTCGATATTCCCTATCGTGCGGCAGAGCAATTCTAAATTGAAGATTGGGCCTACGAAGGTTCTCAATACATATAGTAGCTATTATTGCAACAATCCCGCCTAGAAATACTTGGACTACTATCGCCATAGAACCTCCTCAGAGTTTCGTTATAATTGCAAGTACTTTAACTAATTCTTACTCCGAACGAAAAAGTGGGGCGACCTCCACTTTGATGAACTATAAGCGCCTGTCAATGGAGCATTTGGAGAAGACGGTTAGAAAACTACCTTATTGATAATATCTCTTACATCCTTAATATCAGCCGAAAACCCCAAGCAAGAAAGAATTAACAAAGATATAGTGTTGGGTTTGTTATGAAGGAAGTAACTTCCTACGAGACATATTATAAGTAAAGCTATAAAATAATTGCTAAAATGAAATATGAGTAACCCCTTAATAGTTTTTACTTTTTTATCTTCCCAAATAGATTTAAGTTTCAAAACAATTATAATAGTAGCAATACCGAATCCCCATATTACAGCTAAGATGTATTTTTTCTCTGGGACAAAATCTGCGTTAATAAGATTTAGAAACCATGGAACTACTCCAATAAAAAGAGGATAATTTACTATGGCGAGACCGATCTTAAAAAGTATATATAATGTTCTATTTTTAGCTTGTGCCATGTTCTGTTCTTAAGGCCTAAAAATTTCTATGAATCTAGTAAATACAGCATCAATAAAAAAACCAAAACCAAAAAGAATTCCGCAAGAGAATACGACCTTATTTATATCCACATAATTCAAATAATAACCTAATACAATGTATATTAGAACAAGAAGTACAGGATAATTTACCATGTAAGTCCAAAGCATATTACGAAGAGGTTTTGGTTGTACTTTATCCCTCAAGGCTCTTGCTTTTTCTAGTTCTTTGCCCTCTCTTTCCAATTCTTCTGCCCATTTGAGAAAGCTCCACTCTTTAAACAAAGACCTGACTGCAGCTAGGATAAATCCTAACGCTAAAGGAATAATGAAATAACTGGGAAAAATCAAACAAATCAACAATAATTCACCCAACGATATAAGCGGGAAAAGACGTTTACGTCTAAAGTACTGTTTCATGTCTTGTGTTCGTAAAAGATTCTTCTTACACAATTTTATCCCCTAGATTCCTTTTAACAACTTTTTATACACTTCACAACCTTGGCAACCACCAAAACAAAAAAGCGGGGCGACCTGACTGAGAGACCCCGCTTTAATAGTTCCTATTCAATTGTTTGCGTCAGGTCATTACCCTCTATCTTAGTGTCATTCAAGCGTCATTCCCAGTGACGAAATTGGCTGAAATTGCCATAAGTGGAAATAAGCATTTATCCTCGACAAATAACATTTCTCGTCAATGTTGCGTTCGCATTATGAAACCCTTAATGCGTTCACGTTTATTTTTATTCGAAACTACCTTTTTACCACACTTCCCCATCATCAAACCGGACAGTGAAGACCTTTGCCGGATCATCTGTTCCTGCCACATTGGGTAGTCCGTGAGGATTGTAACCAGCTGGTGGAAAGTATGGCACAAAATTCGGCACATAGAGGGTAAATCCTTTCCTGGTTGCCTGTGCATTTGCGTACATGATGTCGTAGATGAAGGACATTTCAAGGCCATATCTTGCAAACTGTAGGCCAGGCCATTTGGGTACACCATCGGCCCCTGTTCCGTATGGAATGCTAAAAAATTGGTCTGTCCCCTCGGGCCCTGTTGCCATTTGTAGAGCAACTGCAATGGCCATTTCATCCATAATAACCCTCGCCCAATCGCCATGGCCCACATTCCAGGCTGAATCGGCGTATTTTAGCCATCTGGAATAAAAGAAGAAAGTTCCATAGTTTACCTCGCTCTTTCCTATCAAATGAGCTCCGATACCCAATGCAGCCATCACACAGTCCCACATTGCATTCTTACCTAA
>Ga0315308_1001706_pt1 | contig 12526 bp, 13 predicted proteins | sample TDP3_MG_FD_203078 | JGI IMG/M metagenome (GOLD analysis project Ga0315308, IMG submission 203078) | Freshwater sediment microbial communities from Lake Towuti, South Sulawesi, Indonesia - TDP3 | ecosystem: Environmental > Aquatic > Freshwater > Lake > Sediment | place: Indonesia: South Sulawesi... | reverse complement strand
CGTCGAATGGGTCTTCTCCGATAAGCTTCGGTGTGTAAAGGTTTCCGATAACTTCCTCCGAGCCTCCTTCCCCAAGCCCCACGACTCCCTCATCGGTGTAAACCTTCACAACTAAGGCTGAGCCGTGCCAGGGCTTCTTAGGCCTCGGGATCTTCCCCGTCTTCACGTACTCCTCATGGGTTGAGGCGTTGTAGGCGACGACGTAATGCCGTGTTCTCGAGTACAACCGAAGTGTTTCAACCTTCGTGATCCTCAAAACCTATTACCTGAGCTTAAAAGCCCGTTATAGGTTAACACCCTTATTGTAGTTAAGACTTACTAAAGTTTCAGCGGCTTCCTCAACCGGCTTTCTGATGCCTGTAAGCGTTACCTGAAGCTTAGAAAAGTATTTAATACGGGTTATGCTTCATCCCCCACAGGCACGCGGGGTTTCCGTGCACACAGGTTTAGTTGGGGAAGGTTGGTATGCCCGTTGAGTTGCAGAGCGTTATAGACGCCTTGGAGAAGGTGAAGAAGGCTTCGGAGGGGAGTGGCTTTAAGGAATCCGTTGACCTCGTGGTCACCCTCGTAGACTTCGACCTTAAAAAACCTGAGAACCGGATAAACGAGGTTGTGGAGCTTCCCAACCCCATCCCTAAGAACGTGAAGGTCTGTATCTTCGCCTCCGGGGACCTCGCGTTGAGGGCTCAGAGGGCTGGAGCCGACCGTGTCCTAGACAGGGAGGGTATGGAGAGGGTAGCTGGGGATAAGAAGGAAGCTAAGAACCTTGTGAAGTCCTATGATTTCTTCTTCGCCGAGGCGCCGCTCATGCCCTCTGTGGGCAGAACGCTTGGAACCTACCTTGGGCCAAGGGGGAAGATGCCCACTCCGATTCCGCCAAGCGCTCCAGTGGAGCCCATCCTTCAGAGGAGTCGGAGGAGTGTCCGTGTAAGGGTGAAGGATCAACCTAATATCATGTGCCGTGTTGGAACGGTGGAGATGGATACCAAGATGCTGGCTGAAAACGTGCAGGCGGTTATGAACAGGGTTGAGGGGAGGCTGGAGAAGGGTTTAAGAAACGTTAAAAGCCTCTCCCTGAAATCCACGATGTCAACCCCGATAAGGATTAACCTAACTCGGTGACGTTTTCTATGTCTGCGAGAGCGGTTAAAGAGGAAAAGGTTGAAGCCATTCTTCAACTCCTAGGCGGCTACCCGACGCTGGCCGTGGCTAAGCTTGAAAAGGTGAGGGCGGCTCAGCTTCAGGAGTTGAGGAAGAGGTTTAGGGGAACCATGGCGGTACGGGTTCTAAAGAACAGGTTGATGGTTAAGGCTTTGGTAAAAGCCGGGATAGGCGACGTCGGGAAGCTCAGTGAAAACCTCATGGGGCAGAACATCTTCCTCTTCACCAAGGAAAACCCGTTTAAGGTCTCCCTTCTCCTCGAGAGGAGTAAGGTGAAGACGCTGGCTAAAGGCGGGGACATCGCCTCAGACGACGTAGTGGTACCCGCTGGGAACACGGGTTTACCCCCTGGACCCGTGATCAGCGAGTTCACAGACATCGGTTTACCCACGCGGATTGAGGCTGGAAGCGTCTGGATCTCCAGCGACACGGTTGTGGCTGAAAAGGGGACGGCGATATCGCCGAAGGTCGCAGGGGTTCTGTCAAGGCTTGGGATTAAACCGGTTGAAGCGGGTTTAGAGCTGAAAGCCGCCTACGTTGAAGGGCTTTTCCTTAAAGGGGAGGAGTTGAGGCTGGACCTTGAAGCCGTAAAGGACCAGTTTGCTAAGGCTTACGGCGATGCCTTAAACCTCGCCTTATCCACGTTCTACATCACGCCGCAGACGCTTCCCTACCTCTTGAGGAAAGCCCATGGAGAAGCCCTAAACCTCACCGTTCAATCCGCTTACCCCTCACCCACGACTGTAGGCTACGTCATCGCCCAAGCCCAGGTTCAAGCCGTAAACCTGGCTTCAAGGCTCTACGGGAAACCTGAGGCTCCGCAGCCTAAACCTGAAAAACGGAAGGTTGAAAAGGAGGAGGTTAAGAAAGAGGAGGAGGAAAAGAAGGTTGAGGAGGTTGGGTTAGGAGCCCTATTCGGTTAAGGAGGTCGATGGTATGGAGTACGTCTACGCAGCGCTTCTCTTACACTACGCGAAACAGGAGGTTACTGAGGAGAACCTTAGGAAGGTCCTTCAGGCAGCGAGCGTAAACCCCGACGCGGCGAGGGTTAAATCCCTGGTCGCAGCCCTATCGGAGGTTAACGTCGAAGAGGTCTTGAAGGGCGTAGGCTTCGCACCAGCCGCAGCGGTTCCGGCGACGGCTGCCCCAGCGGAAGCCCCTGAAGCCAAGAAGAAGGAAGAGAAGAAGGAGAAGGAGGAGGAAGGTAAGAAGGAGGAAGCTGCCCTAGAAGGATTAGGCGCGCTCTTCGGCTAACCCCGAAGTTTATCCTTAAACCTACTCCTTTAATGATTAAGCGTTCAGTGCCTACTATACTCTATTCTACGCTAGGCTACGCTGGGTTTCTCAGGCTGCCTACCCCGTAGAGGTATCCTCGTGACGGCTCCGCAGCTTAGACAGGTTATGGCTACGTGGGGTTGACCCCTGGACCTAACCCTTACACGGCAGCTGTAACCCGGGAGCATGAAGCCTTTACACCTCCTGCACACGAGCCTCCTGAACCCTCGGGGCAGCCTCACCCTGTAACGCATCCCTATCCGCCTGGCGAGGTCTACGTAGCGTTGGGCTTGGGAGGGATTTTGAGGATACGTTTTCACGGCTTCGTCGAAGAGGATCTCTATCCGCTCCTCCGCTACCCGCTTCGCCCGCGTATCCCTTCCCAAGGCTTCCCGTAACCCCTTATTCCCAGCTAAGTTATTACCTTCCAGGCATTAACTATTATCCCGGTGCTCCTGTTGCTGACCCTCGTCCTAGCGGAGTCGGCTTTGGAAACCGTCCCAGTTCAGGTTTTAAGCCACCCCGAGGTTCAAAGCTGGGCGCGTCAGACGGGTTTAAACCCCCGTTTCACGCTCCTCGACAGGTCTTACCACCACCACGCTATGAAGGGCTTGGAAGCCTCGGAGAAAAGGGGTAGACCTGACATCGTTCACCTAGCCCTCCTCGGGGTTCTCGAAACCCCCCTCAACATGGAGGATATGCTGAGGGTTTACGTCCACACCGCTCAGAACCTTGTCCTGGAGGTAAACCCCAGGGTGAGGCTTCCCCGAAACTACCTGAGGTTTAAGGGATTGATCGAGCAGCTTTTCCAACAGGGAAGGGTCCCCCCGAAACCCGAGGGGGAAGCCTTACTCACTTTAAGGAATCGAACGTTGAAGGCGCTTCTTGACGAGCTGAAACCCGACCTTGCGGTCGGTTTAACAAGGGAGGGTAAACCCGTGACTTTAACGAAGCTGGCGCAGGGGTTGGTGAAGGCGGGGAAGCCCGTGGTTGTGGTAGGGGGTTTTCCAAAAGGGCGTTTCACGGATGAGACGAAGACGGTTCTGCATCAAACCTACTGCATAGACCCAGCACCTCTGGAGGCATGGGTTGTGGCTTCAAGGCTTGTTTACGCCGTGGAGAAAGCCCTTGGAATCGAGGAGAAACGTTTGAGGACGTTGAAGGCTTAAAGGCGCTAGGACGGTGGTTAAGCGTTTAAGGAGGTGTTCTAAGCCTCTCCGGTGGTGAGTACGGACTTCTCGTACCCGCTCTAATCCCATGGTCTGAAGCGATTTATGTCCTTAAACCTTTTTTAACGCTTCCCGTAGGGACCTAACCTTATCCTCCATATGTCTCTCAACGTCGCGTCTGTCATCCACTTTAACGGTTGTTAAAACCCTCTTAGCCCCGGCCTTGAAGAGGGATTCATGCGCAGCCTCAGCTATCTTAAACGCTTCCTTAAGGCTTTCAGCCTCGAAGACCGTGCACATAGGGGTAACCTCGTAAACTACCCCGTGTCTCTGAAGCTCCTTAACCGCGTGGGCTAACAACCCGCTGAGGCTTACACCCTCCCCGATTGGTACAATGCTTAACTCCACGATCACGGTCACCCTGACCACCGCGCGTATGTCAACCAGAAGCCCTTATATGCTTATGGTGAAGCGCCTTTACAACGGCTTCCCCCATTCTCTTCTAATCTTTTACAGAGCTTAGGATTCTAGGCGTTGTAGTCGGATAACTTTATCTTTAATCAGGGTAGCCATAGGTCTGGGATGTGCGTTTTAATGGCTGAGGTGAAAACCGCTGTCGTAGGTGTTGGGAACTGCTGCTCGGCGCTCATTCAAGGGGTTGAGCTTCTTAAGTCCAAGCGGGGTATGGAGGAAACGGTTCCAGGGCTTTTACACCCTGTTGTAGGCGGCTACACCCCGTCTGATATACGGTTTGTCGCCGCCTTCGACGTGGATTCGAGGAAGGTTGGTAAGGACCTCTCGCAGGCGATTTTTACCCAGCCTAACGCCGTGTTAAAGTTCTTCGAAGTCCCCCACCTCGATGTTAAGGTTTTACGGGGTGAACCCCTCGACGGGGTTGGAAAATTCGTGAAGGATGTTGTAACCGTAGCCCCCGCGCCCCCTGTTGACGTTGCTCAGGTTTTAAGGGAAACCAAGGCGGAGGTCGTTGTCAACCTCCTCCCAAGCGGCGCTTTAAAGGCCTCTTCATGGTACGCTGAGGCGGCTTTGAAGGCTGGCAGCGGCTTCGTAAACGCTACGCCTTCCATGGTAGCCAGTGGAAGGGGTTGGGCTAAGCGTTTCAGGGAAGCCCGTTTGCCGGTGGCCGGCGACGACCTTATGGACCAGATCGGCTCCACCATGCTGCATAAGGCGATCTTTGAAACACTGCATCGGAGGGGTGTGCGGATAGAGAAGAGCTACGCTTTGGACATCGGGGGTGGAACTGAGAACCTCAACGCTTTGGAGAGGGAGCGTAACATCCTTAAGAGGAGGATTAAAGCGTCTTCTATACAATCCGTGGTCCCGTACCCGGTCTCCCTCGCAACGGGTACAACGGATTACGTGGGGTTCATGGGTAACACGCGGACAAGCTACCTCTGGGTTGAGGGCAGCTACTTCGCGGGAACACCTATACAGATGGATATTAAAGTAAGCACGGTAGACGCTCCAAACGGCTGCAACGTGCTCATCGACGTGATCAGAGGCGTTAAGCTGGGACTCGACCGCGGCTTAGCCGGACCCCTGGTATCGGTTTCAGCCTACGGCTTTAAGAAACCTGTAAAGCCCATGCCACCGGTTCAAGCGATGAATAGGTTTGAGGCTTTCGCTAAAGGGACGAGGATGGATTAACTGGGAGAATCGGTTCAGCTGCCCCCGCAGAGCCACGGCTGAAAAAGTTATGAACGCCGTAGAACGTGAGCTGACCCTACGCTTTCTCAGCGGCTTCAGTCTTCAACCTTTCCTGGGTTGTTGCAGATGCCGTGGATACGCTCCGGGATGCACGCGCGGCGGTTTCACCTGTTTTTGTGAAGGGTTGGTAGGCTCCACCTGTGAAGGTGTACCCGCATTTACGGCACTTCCACACCCCGACGCTGAAGCGTTTAACCGATTTGAAGCCGCATCTCGTACATGGATACGTGGCTTTTACGAGGCCCATGACCTCCATGTACTGCCTCCGCGGGGCTAAGCCGTACTTCGTCTTTAAAGCGCCGCTCGTCCTCCGCGTCTTAGGCATGGTTTATCTATCCTCACTTAAGGTAGCTGAGCTGTTGCTGAGCAACCTTCTTAGCGACCCTAACGGCTTCGAAGACGTCTTGAGGTGATAGAGTTCCCGCGCCTTTCTGAATGGAGCAGATCCGTCCCTCCTCGTCCACGCTCACGGTTATCCGCGACTCCATAGCCTGCTCTTCCTCGAGGGAGGGGTCCACGAGGAGCTGCCCGTCGACCTTCACCATGGTTACGGCTAACGGGTAGTGCTGGATTGGAAGCGGGATGTAGCCTTCTTCGTAGACAAGCTCGTGGTCGACAACCTTGTAGTTCCTCAATTTGGCTTGGATTAAGGCGACCATAGCGGCTAACGCTGAGGCGTCGATGAGGTTTCCATCGTAGTCGAGTACGTAGACGTCTGCGAAGACGATGAAGACGCGTTTACCAGGGGTTATACACAGCTTCTCAAGGTCTAAGGCTTTACCTTCACGGATGCCGCGGTCGACGACCCTTGCGAGTTCGATGGAGTCCTCGTTTGGAGGCCCGGGTTCAAAGGTCGGTGAAGCGAGGGGAACCAGTTCCGCGTTGACCGTGAGCACGCCTTCATCCGGTGTATCGGGGAAGGGCTCACCGGTGTTGACCTTTACGCCTACCAGGACCTTGGTTAACCCTATGGATACCTGAGCTGAGCCCTCGGCCTTCTCAACGATGCCAGCCTCGATTTTAATCGGTCTATACTCGTGGAAAGCTCTGCCGTCTAAGCGTTTCCCTTTAGCAACGAGTTCCTGTATCCTCTTCCTCGTGATCTCCGGTATAACCTTCATGGACATGGCTTCCTCATCTCCTAGGTTCCTTCAACCGTAGCCTCTTTACCCGCCGCGTAATGAGCCTTAAGGGTTTCCCTCTGAACCTGGTAGAGCTGTTTACAGCCTTCAATGGCGAGGTTGAAGGCTTCCTTAAACTCTTCCTCCGTGAGTAAACCGTTGAACTGTAGGAGTGAAACCTCGTCGAAGGCTGGGATTAAAGCCACAGGTAGGTCCGCTTCACCCTCCTGGTCCTCAACGTCGTCTAGGTCTAATACCACCCTTCCCGCGTACTTTCCCGAGGCGCACGCTGCTACCATGTCCCTGAGGGGTATCCCAGCGTCGGCTAAGGCTAGGGAACACGCGGTGATGCTGGCGCATCTCGTGCCCGCGTCGGATTGAAGCACTTCGACGAAGACGTCGATGACCGTTCTCGGGTAGCTTTCGAGGAAGGTCGCTGGGGCTAAGGCATCCCTCATAACCTTTGAAAGCTCGACTTCCCTCCTTGAAGGCGCTGGAGACTTCCTTTCAGAGGTTGAGAACGGCGCCATATGGTACCTACATCGTAGGACAGCTCCTTCAGGGGAGGCTAAATGCCTTGGATGAACGTCGCGCGGCCCGTAGACGGCGACTAAGACCTTAGTCTTCCCCTGCTCGATGTACGCTGAGCCGTCGGCTTTATCGAGTACGCCGACCTTCATCTTCACAGGCCTAAGCTCGTTGAAGGCCCTTCCATCCCGTCGCTTAAAGACCTCACTCATGCCGCTTCACTGCCTTCCCTTATTCTTAAGGAACCCCGTTACCCTATCAGTTAGGCCAGGTATATGTGCCTGTGCCTCAACTAATCTTATGGCTTGGACGGCTAACTCCTCGTCTCCAGGGGTTTTACCCGTTACGAGGACCCAGCCGTTCTTGCCTATGGTGATCTGGCAACCCGTCTCCTTCCTTAATAAGGTTATCATGGAGCCCCTTTTACCTATGAGCCTCGGTATCTTAGCGGGGGTAATCTTCTCAATCCGGCCACGCGTTACCTTGCCGAGGTCTGGTCCAACCACGGTTAGCAGAGGGTTCTTCGTCCTGTCGAACGCTAATACCTCGGCGACGACCATGTCTCCTACGTTGAAGGCGTCTTTAAGCGCCTGTCTCTCAGGGTCGAAACGCCTACCGAAGACGTCTGAGGCGTTTAAGGTACCTATGTACGGGCTTCCTATGTCCACGGACCAGTTTAGAGACCCGAGGTCAACGACCTCCCCTACGACGACGTCTCCTACCTGGGGGTCATAAACACCCCGGAGTGCTATGACGGAGACCTTCCTCGCCTCTACGCTGGCTAACCCTATTCGGCTGGCGTAAACCCTTTTCCCGTGTTTAAACGTGTTGCCGCCCGCCGTGTACTCTCCTTCAGCGAGGAGCTCCCCTGGGTAAACCAGCTTTCTTTCCTCGAAGAAAACCGACATACTTTCTCTCCTAGTTTTAATTATGGAAAATGTATGCGCCTCATTTCAATGTTTTGGTCTGCATGCTTCCCTGGGTTTGTTTCCCAAGCCTGTCCAGGAAGGAGGCGTGGAGCCCAGCCGGCATCTCAACTACTCCAACCCATGAACCGTCCGCCTGCCATTCCTCCCTTTTGATCACGCCGAAGCCCTTCACCGTCCCGTAAACCTTGGCGATGTACTCAGCCGGGATCTTAACGGCGATCCTCATCTGCTCCATCCTTATGGGTAGTATGGGTCTGAGGGCTTCGATAACCTGTTTAGCCTGGGTCTCCGCGTCTTTGAACGGGTCTACGCTGACCCTGACCTGTTCAAGGGCTTGTTCAACCCTTAACGGGGGATGGGGGAGGTTGGTTCTAGGGTCGATGCAGTTCCGTGAGATGAAGGCGATGATCTGGCGTCTCTTCTCCTCGCTCAGCCTCCGCCTCTGCTCAGTGGTTATCTGAAGCTCCCCGCGTTTCAGTATGATATCCGCGACTTCGTAGACGTCTCCTGTGTTGAAGGCTTTCATCACCTTCTCATTCGTTGCCTTCATCCCCTTCTTCGCGTCCACGTAGACCTCGTCGATGAGGAGTATGTTTCTTATGTCCCCGCCTCCGCCCATCTTATAGGTTAAAGCCTTATCTGGGTGAACTGCGACCTCGAAGTGCTCCCCTGCAACTGATAAGCGGGCTAATATGAGCTTCTCACTCATCGAACCAGCCGACTTCTAAAGCTTGCTTATGTAGGCTTCAACCTCTTCATCGCCTAGCTTCCTAAACTTCCTGTCAACCGCTGGTATAACCGCCATCCTAACCTTCTTAGGCTCAAGCTTTCCCTCAACGGTCTTCGCGAGGCATTGAAGCGCGAGCTGAACCGCCTCGTCCAGGGATAGGTCGTCCCTGTACGCGCTCTCCAGAACTTCTGTGGCAGCCTCGCTTCCAGCCCCCAAGGACGCGGCTTTATGCCCCCAGTAATCGCCGCCCGGCCACGTGACTAGAAGCCTTGGACCGTTCTTATCGATGCCCGCGAAGACCATGGCTACGCCGAAGGGCCTCACACCCGAATGCTGCGTGTAAATCTGCTTGATATCAGCGATTCTCTTCGCCAGAACCTCCGTGTCTATGGGTTCATCGTACATCAGGCGGTTGCTCTGCGCGTAGATCCTCGCCTGGTCGATGAGGACCCTGGCGTCGGCGCCTAACCCCACGATGGCAACCCCCAGATGGTCGTCGATCTGGAAGATCTTCCACGTGAACTTCGGGTCTTGAAGCTTGGAAGGCGCCTTCTCCTCAGCCGCTAAGACGATGCCTTCCTTGGATACGACGCCGAGAACCGTGGCCCCGCGTTTCACCGCTTCCACGGCGTACTCAACCTGGAAGAGCCTACCCTCGGGTGAAAAGATCGTTATAACCCTATCGTATGCACCTGGTGCCGCGAACATAACCAGCATTCACCTCTCTATATGGAAACAAGCCTCGAATATCCGTTATCCCCTGTTACATGAACGTCTTAGGAAATAAACTTTTCCAGCTGGTTTTCCGCTTTTCATGATACATTTTAGGCTGACTGCCACTACTTACGTTTCCTGTAGATCATGATGCCTTCGTGGGTGCAGACGTATTCGAATCCATTCTCTATCAGGTTTCTGGCTTCCTGAACCGTTGCGGCTACAGCTGAGTGATAATCCTCGTTCTCAAATGTGATGAGCTGCGTGTAGATCAGCGTGTTCATGATGTTTCTATGGTCAAGTATTTGCTGGACGTGTAGGATATCCTTGGTTTTATGGTACTCCATGGTTGCCTTCCAGTGCCTGAAAGTGTGGAAGGTGATGTAGCGAATTCTAGGGTTCTGAAGCTTCTCAGCTGCTCTATTCCTTAGGCGTCCATATGTTAACGCCCGCCCTCTGAGAAACATCGCCTTCGAAAGTCCATAGAGTTCGCAGAACCTTTGACAACCTGATTTCTATGCTATGAGCACATCCCTTTGGATAAAAAGGTCATCTATCGAGCCTGATCCGTGTATTGATCATATAACTCCTCTTTATTTATAAGATCATCGTGTTTCGGGATGAGAAAAAATTGGTCAAGTTGTATTTCCACATTTGGGGGCTTCCTCGTCAGTGGCAGCAACTTTGGAAAGGAATTCGTCATCTTTGAAATCGACAAGATAGGTGTAGATGAGAGTGTTGTTAGTGTTCTTGTGGCCTAGTATCCTCATGACGTGAAGGATATCTTTTGTCTTGTGGTATTCCATTGTGGCCTTGAAACGTCTGAACGTGTGAAAGGTGATCTTCTCGATTTTTGGGTTATGAAGTTTCAAAGATACTTTCTTTCGCCGGCGCTGGAAGATTCTCCTTTGGTTCCTCACAATTCTCGGGAAGACCTTTTACGACTCTACCTCGTCTTGAGGCTCGATTAGGGGCATGAGCGAAGCCGAATTAAACTCCCTTCTGGAAACAAACATCATAGAAACAAGAGATCCATAGGAGCTCAGAAGGAAAAGAGGCAAACCATGACGATTCCCTCAATGACCCACGAATGGGGTAGTATAGAAGGGGGATAGTCCTACGTAAAGTGGGTTCAGATGAGTTGTTGGCAGATAACCCGTTAACTGCATTTGGGGTAAGTATTATCTTCAAGTGAGGTTACATATAATTTATATTTAAATTATATGACCTGAGAGGAGAATGGGGAATTGGGAAAGAAAGCGGTTTCTGGAATCATGCTGACACTACTTTTGACAATTTTAGTGTTAATTTCCTTTACGCCTCTCTCGCGCTCTCAGCCACCAGATGGAGAATGGATCGTTACTGGCGTGGAAGTTGTTGAGAATAAAACAATTGAGCTGAGTGGGAATCTAACCGTTAAGAGCGGGGGTAGTCTAACGCTGAGAAGCGTCACATTAGGGCTGAACGTCGAGCGGAATGGTCAGTATGGAATATCGGTGGAGGAGGGAGGCTCGCTATTCATCTATAATAGCAACATCAGTTCCGCTACAGCCTTCAGATTCTTCTTCCGTGTGGTTGGAGGAAGTTTCGTCATGAAGAATAGTGAATTGCACGGTGCAGGGTTTGGCGAATGGGGAGAAGGAGGTGTCTGGATACAAACCGATGATACGTTGATCGACGGAAATCTTATCTCAGATGGCTATGGTGTTGTGCTAAATGGGTCGGACAATTGTGTGATCAACAATAATAGATTCATGAATACAGACCAGGGTATCTTTACTTCAGAAAGCAAGCATAACCTCATCGTAAACAATACTATCCATCGGAAGGAGAAGGGAAGCGCGGAGAATGGAATATGGATCGTCAGAAGTGGCGACAATGTTATCGCGAATAACGTCATATTCGAATGCACGTATGGTATAAGGATGACGAGTGGTTGGAACAATACTATAACGAGTAATTTGTTGATTGGGGGGTACAGTTGTATAGAAATTGAGGGATCTCACAACAATACCATTGCAAATAACACCATCAGGAGCGGCCAAATAGGCATTCACGTACTCCGCTCAGTAAACAATAAGGTCGAAGAAAATTTTATCGAGGGCCTCATAGTCGGCGTAATGCTGTCCTATGCTTATAATAACGTAGTGGCTAACAACAATCTTTCAAACATCTTCTTTTCACCATCTGGACCAAACAGTTTTCCATGGCATTATACTGATGTAGATGCGATTCATCTATACCATTCATCTAATAACGCTATTATTAACAACTGGGTATCTTCAGTACAGTCGAACGCGATTATCCTTTGGGAAATGTCATCAAACAATACCCTGCAAGCGAACGTAATAAACTCAAGCCACATTGGTATTAGTTTACATTACTCATCGGACAACAATAAAATAATTAACAATGTCGTATCCCATATCGTCTCAAAGGCCATGATACTCGACGAGTCAAATGGAAACATCGCATACCATAATAGTTTCCTCGATCCTGTTGTTGACGCCTACGATAATGGAATGAATCATTGGAGTTTCGGTGGGCAGGGGAACTATTGGGGAGATTATGAGGGTCAAGACAAGGACGGGGACGGCGTTGGTGACGTGCCCCGTCGCATACCCCCAAACGGAACCGACAGCTTCCCACTCATGAACCCCAAACCAGCAGCGTTTGTGCCTATTCCAAAGTTAGAGAAGCTTGAAATCTCTAACTTGGGTGGCCAGGAAGTAGTTATAAGCACGGAGGAAACATGGAAGAATATTGCGGTGACGGCATACCGCATTCATGTCAAAGAAGGTGGTAACCTAACTCTGAAGAATGTAACGTTAACGATTGTCCCCTTCGGAATGGGGATCATGGTCGACCCTGGCGGTTCCATGTATATCTATGACAGCATAATAACCGCGGCCGATCCAAGGTATGCGGGATATGATATCCATGTTTTTGAAGCCAAAGAGTTCGTAATGAAGAATAGTGAGTTGCACTACGCTGGGCTAGAATCCGTTGAAACAAATACGACGATCGAAAACAATGTTTTCGCACATAATTACCGTGGCATTAAGGTTCAGGGTCCTAATCTCCGATGTCGGATAGCCAACAACATTATAACGTACTCACAGGTAGGAATTGTGTCTGATACAGGATATATTTCTAACAATACGATCTCGA
>Ga0315308_1001704_pt1 | contig 12534 bp, 10 predicted proteins | sample TDP3_MG_FD_203078 | JGI IMG/M metagenome (GOLD analysis project Ga0315308, IMG submission 203078) | Freshwater sediment microbial communities from Lake Towuti, South Sulawesi, Indonesia - TDP3 | ecosystem: Environmental > Aquatic > Freshwater > Lake > Sediment | place: Indonesia: South Sulawesi... | reverse complement strand
GGGTTCAACCTCCGGTTTAGTTTCAATGCATAATCAAGGGTAATCTTCATTTCAATCTACCTCCGAGCAACTGCTCATACACCTTCCGCATGTGGTAGGCCGTGACACTAGCATCTTCAGTTAGTCCACACTTGCAGACCTTGCATTTTGGGCAGATCAGCCATCCACATTTCGGACAGACCTGAGCATCCGGTGCCTCGAACTTCTCACCGCACTTGAAGCAGTAGACATAAGGTCTAACGAAGAACTCTAAGAAGTTCTCGATCAATCCTGAGATGGGTATATGCTTCTTCTCGGCTTCCGCCTTAGCCTCTTGTAGAAGCTTCTTGTCTACCGAGACGGTCAGTTTGGTTTTCATAGTTGTACGTATGAATACGTCTAAGTATTTAAAACTACTCAGCAACATTAATCAACCGAAAGTCAGAAATCGCTTCGAGCCGAATAGTCTGATCGAAGACAATTGCCTAGAAAACGAAAGAAAGCGAAGAGGACTAGAGCAACTTTTTCTGTCGAAGACAAACCTGTAATTCAGGTTGACAAGAATTTCCTTAAGTTGCTCGACACAAGGAAGAAGATCGTCTATTTTATTCGAGGAGACAAGCCTATAGAATATCCTTGGGAACACAAGCGTTCATGCATACTCTACATCGGCACAACTAAGAGGAAAGGAAGACGGCCTTTTGAAACTATGATGGCTAGAGCCCCAAAACTCCTCAGAATCCGCGGCATGAAAAGCTTAGATTTTGTCTATGTTAAGGCCCCTCCGAAAAAGCGAGTTGACATAACAAAGAAGCTCGAAAAGGCATTTCTGCATCAATTTCGTCGCATATTTGGAACGTTTCCAAGGGAGAACCTAAGAGTGGGCCCGTTAGAGGACGCAGCCGATTACGTACCTTTAGCTCGGGTTGAAAAAATTATCCTCAAACTTTCTCACCGCAAAACCCCATATGAAGAAGAGAAGGCTTAACGTTTCACCTTCTTCTGTTCTAAACAACCTTCGAGAAATCGGAGTCTAGACTTTAACCTTCTCTATGTACCATCGTCTAGCCTGGTCATTGAGCCAGACGACATAGTCTTCGTCCCTTAGGCCCAGATCCTCCCTAACCTTCTCCGGGATCTGAGTTCTCCCTCCACCATAGACCTTTGTGATGATTCTCTCCTGCCTATCCAAGCCACCTTAGAAGCCTTCATGAAAACGGATTCGCGACCGATTTTCTTCCAGAATGTCGCGCTCATCAACGGCATCAAGATGCAGCCTAATCTCCTTGCGTTACTTGCGGTGGAGATGTAATAAATATATAATAATTAACGAAGCCGCAGGAACGCCGATATACACAAGTTGTATTATGTGCCGATTTCAGCATTATGAGACAAGAAGGATAATAATTCTTATTGAAGATGTCGAATTGGAGGTTAAGAATTCCCCTAATTTCTTGATGATTTTCAACGAAAAGCGTTCAAAACAAGCGTTTCAGTTGTGGCTTGAGAATCACCAACCAAGATCAATTGAGCAGGAAAAGCTGATATAAAGTCCCGTGTGAGTAGGATGCGATCTATTTTAACAGACTTTAATCTTAATATCGAATTCTGCAGTTTTAAGATTAACTCAGATAACTAATATTAAATCTCGAGATTTGACGCACGAAATGTACAAACTTCCAAAAAGAGACTTCCAAACGGAGTTATAGTCTGGAGCTAAACGGCGCAGAGGATCGAGGTCCACTTCAAATAGAGATGCCAAACGCTTCGAGATTACCCAACCTTGAGAGATTCTAACCAGTCGCAATAGATCTTGAACGAGCGTTCCATATGCGCGACTTCTTCATTCTTGAGCTTGTGAAGGCCGAAACCTCCCTCTTCTGGCGGATTGTTGGAGACAAACGGCTCGGTGAATATTACCCAAGGGAAAGACCCTTTCGAAGAAGACCCCTGGATCGAGATCAACGCTTTTTCATAGAATTCCACTTGCATTTCTTGAGCAGAAGGTTTTCTCCTTATGAGCGCCGCAAGGTTTTCGTAAAGCGAGCGATGCGTTGTGTATCCAAACTCGCAATTGATAGTTGGCTTCCCTGATATGCGGCTGGCTTCATCTGTCTTTTGTCCAATCTCATCTCCTTTTACAGGCCATTTCAACGCATAGTTTGGATAGTTGTCGATCCCGACAAGATCGACATCCAATTGGTCTCTGACAAGTTTCATCTCAATTTTCCAGTCTTCAAGGCGATCGCTTAGTCTCTCCTTCTTGGCAAGTAATCCGCGTTCCTGGAGAATCTTTGTGGACGCATCGAAAAAGGTATGCATTTGAGGCACATAGGTTTCTAGATCGTCGGCTTCTACGTTCGTCATTGTCAATGCTTCGGGAGCGCCTTCGTGAATTCCCACCAAGATATTGTTAAGCCTACGATACTTCCTCTCGATGTCCATTGAGAGCGTGAACCACGTTGCAGTTTCGCCTCTCCAGCCAGCAAGCGGGGATGATTGGAGTATCCATTCTTTAGTGTCTATTTCATTCTCCACCCCGAAGATGACCTTGCGGTCATAAGCTTTCGCTATCACATAGATTTTGGACGCGGCACTTCTAGAGTATTCATAAGATTCATCTATGAAGTCGTCCAAGCGTTCTATTGGGATTCTGCCCACATTTTCGACTATGCCAACGTCGATTGGAACGATTAGGTTGTAACCAGCCTCGCAGAACTTCTCTATCGCGTCGAGATGGCTGACGCCATTCTCAGCCTTCTCCTCAAGCAGACGCGTAGGAATCTCGTGGACCCTGAGCCAAGTTATAGGCTTCTCTTTCAAGACTTCTAGACAGAGTCCAGGAATCGATCTCGCATGCTTAGCTTTAACATTTATACCACAAAGGAACGACTCACCGATCCCTTGAAGCGGACCTGACACTTGCCTCACCCCGGGCACTATAGTGCCCTACTCTTACCATATACTAAGCCTGTCACCTCAATTGTTAGCTACCGCTTCTAGGTGATTTCTGTCTTGATACCCTTCATCATCCTGTAGAGATGAATTTCTCCATCGATAGCTTCTGCGAAGGTGCTTTCCCCTTCAACCCAGCTACCCGTATTCCAGTATCCCTCAGATGACATGTTCTCAGCTTTGTGGGTGTGACCGTATATCACCTTCGTTATCCCTGCGTCTCCACTGATTTCGCGGGCAAGGTCTAGGGGCCTCTTCTTGAACAGCATCACTCTTACTGGCGCAGAGGTATCTATTCTCTTGATCCCCGTTCGTCTCCTCTTCGTGATTCGCCTTTTCAGTAACGAGGGTAACTCATCCCTCAAGGTTGGCCTCATGTAGGCTGGAATGAATATATGTGCAGCCACATCAACATTGTCAGCCAGATACTTGAGGCCTCTATTCAGTTCGTGAACTTCTCTTGGGCTTTCTACGTTCACTATCGTTTTGAGATATTCGGCCAAGGGGTCGCCTTTGGCCTTCGCGGGCGACCTCCTATAAAGCTCAACCCACCTCTTGAGCAACTCTACTGGATTCCAGAAGTACTTTTCTAACGCCCTCACGACAGGCTCATACGCATAGTAGATCGCCTCGTACACCGCATAGATCGCTTTCTCTGCAACCTTGAATCTATGAATGTCGAAGTAGTCTCCGTGAACAAGGAAGATGTCGCCGTCGAGGACCAGATGTGGATAATGTACCTTCATCCATAGGAAGTTCTCCCGCAGATCGAGAGCCAAACATGATATCCAGTTGTGGTAGTCGTGGTTTCCAACCACATAGTGTGTTTCGACGCCGAGTTTCTGGAGCCTCTCTAGGTATCCATACGCGAAAGAAATTGAGTTAACCGGATCCGCCCTCCAGAGGTCGAATATATCGCCCAAGAGAACAAGACGGGCCACATCACCTTCCCTCTGAAGTTGGTCCAAGAATCGCTCGAACTCAAGATTGTTGAATCGCTCATATCCAAAATGACAATCTGATATGATGACGGTCTTCACCATTCAGCTTCCGTCCTCTCTCATTCATAGGCTTGGGTTTTCAGAGTGATATCGAGTCATCTTTACGCTTGGTATATTAAGACTTCCGGTCACGCTTTAATAAGCAACTGAATATAGTTAAATACGTATAGGTGTTGCAGGGAGTCGAAAATATTGAGTCTCTCAAGAAGTTCAACTCCCCGAGATCTTGGTCATTTCGCGCAAAACGGAAAGCAAACAGAGCCGGCGCCACAAATATAAAAGGGGACAATTCCAGATCACGAGACCGGAATCCTAGTCGGAGGGATTGGAATCGTGGCTAAGAAGAGAATCATCGCCCACTTCATGCATGAAGCCGAAATGGCTGCCGCGCAGCAGAAGATGATAGATGTTTATCGGACCGAGAGCTACCTGCTCGGGGTGATCGATGAAAACGAGATACCGAACTTGCAGGAACGAGGACTGATAGTTCAAGTCCTTGAAGATCAACCGGAAGCGGAAACCGCTGCTCGTGAGTCTGAGCCGCACCCCGGGGTCCGGCGAAGAAAGGTCATCGCCGGACTAGGTGCCAGACCAGTCGCCGCACCTCCACCCACGATTGATTATAGGAAGGCGAACTTCTATCTCATTCGGCTGAAGGGCCCAATCTTGGAGGAGTGGCGGCAGAAGCTTGCCCAACTCGGGGTAAAGTTACTCGAGTACGTGCCACGCTACAATTATACGGCTAGGCTTGCCCCGGAGCAGGTCAGTGCCGTAACCGCTCTCTCCTTCGTCACAGGCGTCCGGCTCTACGGCCCCGAAGATACCGGGCCTATTGCCCTAATGCGTGCCAAAGCACCTATGCCCCCTCCCGCGACGGTCGGCGTGGCGATGTTAACCTATGACGTCCGCCTGCATCGGGAAGAGGATTTGGATCACGTCGTAAAATGGCTTCAAGAGCATGGCGTAAGCATAGCTGGAGCCAGAGGTCGCAAGATCCGGCTCTACCTTTTAGAGACCTCCCCCTTACAACATGAGATTTCCGCCCTGCCAGAAGTAGCTAATATGGAGGAATATGTTCCACCAAAGCTACACAATGATGTCGCTCGAATAATCTTGGGGATCGATTCCCAGTCTGGGGCGAGTCCGACCGTTCTCGAGACCGGACGAGGGCAGATCGTTGCCGTGGCGGACACTGGCCTCGATGACAGTCATCCAGATTTCCAAGGCCGCATCGTGGGGCTCATCGCGCTTGGCCGGCGCAACGACCCTAGTGACCCACACGGTCACGGCACCCATGTCGCCGGTTCTGTTCTGGGAGACGGGGCCGCATCTGGAGGGACTATCAAAGGGGCAGCGCCAGAGGCAAAGCTGTTCTTCCAGTCATTGTTGAGTGCAGATGGCGGCCTTGGCGGGTTGCCGCTGAACTTGGGCGATCTGTTCGAAGAGGCATACCAAGCAGGTGCGCGAATTCACAATAACAGTTGGGGCGCTGCCACTGGGTCGAACTACACAATCAATTCGGTCGAGGTGGACGAGTTCGTCGCGAAGCGCCGAGATATGCTCGTCGTAATCTCTGCGGGTAATGAGGGTCAAGCGGCGAATCGCTTGAATAGCCGATTAGGATTTGTAGACTGGCTTTCTATAGGCTCACCGGCGACCTGTAAGAACGCGTTGACTGTTGGCGCGAGCCGGAGCAGCCGAACGTCTGGAGGGTTCTCGACCTTGACCTACGGTAAAGCGTGGCCGCAGGATTTTCCTGATCCTCCAATCGCCCAAGAGACTGTCTCCGGCGATACTGAGGGACTTGCGGCTTTCAGTAGTCGCGGTCCTTGTGATGATCGTCGTATCAAGCCCGATGTCGTCGTCCCGGGTACGGATATCGTCTCAACCAAATCCTCGATCGCGCCTTTGCGGAACTTCTGGGGGCCGTATGTTGGAAATGCAAGCTACGCCTTCATGGGAGGCACAAGCATGGCCGCGCCGCTAGTTTCAGGATGCGCTGCTCTCGTCAGAGAATACTACGTTAGCATCCGAGACCATGATCCGAGCGCCGCGCTACTGAAAGCAACATTGATCAACAGCAGTCGATGGCTGACGGGACTCGACGCCGTGGCAGATCATCCCCGCCTTCCGAATTATCACCAGGGTTTCGGTTGCATTTACATGCCTTGGGCGATCCCCAATCCATTGTTTCCGAATCTTAAGCTCGAGTTCGTGGACACTTGGAAGGACTCACAGAAGCGATTTCTGCGCAGTGGCCAGCGGTTTCGGTTCCGGGTTAAGGTCTCAGGCGGGAAGTGGCTGCGGATCTGCCTAGTATGGACAGACCTACCCGCCCGGGCCCTGCAGAACAACCTGAACCTCTTCGTCCAAGACATGCAGTCAGGTAAGAAGTGGATAGGAAATGAAGACTTGCCGAACAGCCTCAAGATCCCGGATCCAGACAACAATGTGGAAGTGGTGCGGATAGCAAATCCGCCCGCAGGTGATTACCTGATTCAGATATCGGCAACGAATCTGCTACAAGCAGAACAGGACTTCGCCCTCGTAGTGACCGGCGAACTCGCCTCATCATTGAACCCATTCTAAGGCATTCCACAGCTGGAGATGCCGACAAAAAGGTTTGGGAAGCCATGCTGAGGCTGCATATCATTCAGGCTAAATGCGGCGACTGTTTGATCCTCGAATTCGGCACGCAGTCACACCGGAGGTACATCCTGATTGATGGTGGGCCGGATACCATTTACGAGAGTCACCTCCGAAACGAGCTACAAGAAATTGGCAAAGGAGGAGGAAAGCTGGATCTAGTCGTTCTTAGTCACGTGGATAAAGACCATATCACCGGCCTGATGGACCTGATGGCCGACCTACGACAGCAGCGGGCTGGGGACGCAACTGAGACCATTGCCATCGACGCTCTCTGGCACAATGCATTCAGCCAGACAATCGGAAGTAGCAACGATATCGAGGCTCGGTTAAGGATCTTCCTAGCAAACGCCAGTAGTGCTTCCAACAGAATGACTATGACCAGCGTGGCGATAGAGGGGATCGGTGAGGGAAATCAGTTAAGGCTAGCCGCCGCAGCTCTTGGTATCCCAATTAATCCTGGATTTTCCCATGATATAGTCTGTCTCGACGAGGCGCCGGAGCCTATCGCCTTAGGCAACCTTAGCCTGCAGGTCGTTGGCCCAACCAAGAAGAACTTAGAAGAACTGAAAAAGGAGTGGCTGGACTGGTTGGACAAGCACGAAAACAGCCTTTCTCTCCCTAATCCTTCCCTTGCCGCGATGATTGATCAAAGTATTCCTAATCTAAGTAGCATCATGTTTCTCGCAGAGGCAGATGGGGTGAAGATCCTACTGACCGGTGACGGACGCGGCGACCATCTGCTGGAAGGACTCAAAGGGGCAAATTTGCTAAACTCTAAAGGCGTTCTGCATGTCGATGTTCTAAAAGTTCCTCACCATGGCAGCGACCGGAACGTGACAGAGAAGTTCTTCAAGAAAGTTACGGCCGATAATTATGTTATCTCAGCCAATGGCAAAGATGGCAATCCTGACTTGCAGACCCTCAAATGGATCGTCGCAGCGGCCAAAGAGCAGGGCCGAGCTATCGAGATCTATGCGACTAACGAGACCTCTTCTACGAAGAAACTCGTCAAGGAGTGTGACCCGAAAAAATTTGGGTACCGATTGACTGAAATCAAGAAGAGATCTCACTCCATGATCCTAGAGATGGCATCCTAGAGCGCCTATCTCCGATTTCAATGGAATGAATGGTAGCTTCTCCACTGTACGACTGATTGGTTTAGTAACCATGCATAACGGATCTCTTTCCAATGGCAATGGCTTGAATTATCAATTCATTCATGGCTGGGAGTTCGATCCGTCCCAAAATAAACTCTACTTTGAAGCTTTGCGCCATACCTCAGATGAGGCTGGGGAGGAGATAAGCGAGGCTTGAGACTTCTTCAAATCTGGCTGGACTATTTGGCCAAGTTGTGGTCAAGAATCAGCGGCCAACGCCTATACAACCTAGCCAAATCCTGCCATGTGGAGAAATGTGTTGAAGCAAAAATAAAGGGAAGAAGAAAACTGAAACTGCTATAGGAAGGTTGATAACCGTGCCTGGCATCTCCTACATCATGTTCTTGTACTACGTGTTGCTCTACCGAGCTTCTTTTTGATCAGTCTCAACATTCGAAGTCTTTTTGATAAGCGATGCAAAATCTCAAAGTGCCAACCTCCAAACACTGAGGTTGCCAGAACAAGATTTCCAATAGGTGGAAACGCCGAACCTATAACCTCCTGAATTATCCAAGTTACGAAATACAGTACTAGCGCCGCAAGCAATTCGCAGTATCTTCTCCGCTTCTTCTCATTCTTCAGCGTTGAGGACAATGCTAGATCAAATAGATTCGCGAGCAGTATCAGGGGCTTGCGTTTGCTTAGCCAGTGGGCCGCGAGATCTCCGATCCCAAACCATAGCGCTACATAAAGTCCTATGTATGCGACTAGACTACGCGCGAAAACATTTTCCATTTCGTCTCCCACAATCTTTGCCCGCCCATATTCCCCTTGGCTAAGCAGTTCGATCATGCTCTCGTACTTTGATCTTACAGTCTCTCTGTTGTCTGTCATGGACACCACATACTCGGACAACCATGAGAGCTTTCCTAAGTAGTCGGCTCTTGATCGCGTCGGACTCTCCAAAGCGTCGACGGCTTCCTTCGCCAGTTCATGCGCCTCATCCGCTTGGGTTATCGCTTCAGAGTAATGCCCTTTCACATACTCGGCTAGCGCTTCAGTGTATTTCATCTCCGCAGCTGTAACGTTAACGTAGTTTCTTTTCGCGCGGTTTATCTCGTTAACAGCATCTTTCATATGTGGGTCAACATCAACGACAGTGATCTTGATTGCCAAAATGAGTGGATCTGCTCTTCTTGGCGGCAGATGTTCTTGCCAATCGAATCTTGAGAATGCCTGCACGCTTCGGATGAGATCGGTCGCCGTATTTTGCCCTCCTTGGATTATGACTAAGAAGTATTCGCCAAGATTCAGAGGCGCTCTAAAAGATGGATGCCCTGACGCCAAATAGAACTCATCGATGTCCCTCTCGACTTCGTTCGATCTGTTTACAGGCTGAGGAAATATCCACGTGTGATCTACCGCGTAGAGGCCCAAGTTTCGATCTCTCGGAAAGAACTTCACAGAGATTCCCGACGGTTCGACAAGGAAGGCGTCTTTTGATTCCAAACCTGATGGGTCGTCGATTAAACCTCTCTCGAACAGAATTAGATCCCAGACACCGGGCTCCCAGCTGTTAAAACCAACCACCACGAAATTTGTGAAACGAAGGCTCTCAGGAGCTCGAATCCTAATGTTCCCTGTGATGTTTTCGCCGGGTTTAACCTCAATTTTCGGGGCAGAGACATCAAGTCTTCTGCCATTGACCACTGCATCGATCAGTTCCAGTCTAGATGTACTGGTGACTGCAAAATAGACTATTGGGGATGCCCCTGCTTCGTACCCGGGGGATGCGCTAGGAAGAGAAACCTGAACAGTCCAAATTCCCGGTCGTTCTGGCGCATGAATATGTGAATAAGTGCCAGAGATCGTCGATTGGATAGTTTCTCGCAAAGCTATGGTAGAGTCAGGTCTTCGATAGGTCACCAAGAGAGGACCTGAATAGCTTGGGTACGTCTTTCCTTCTACGACAACACGCTCACCGACTGCGATCGTGGCTTCGGGTACATCGGGCGTCTCTCTTCTAACTTGACAGGTTACAAGCGTTCCTCGCGGGCTGGCTATGAGAAGCCGGATGTCGTCGAAAGCCGTAACGGTGCCAAGGTTGAATGGGGAGGTACTTCCAAGTCTCAGGCTCATACTTCGACCAGAGTAGTTCGTCACATCATATGTTTTGGTCATGCGAGTCCCGTTAAGCTGCTCCAATCCCCCTATCCAAAATACGTCAATCTCGCAAACTTTCCCGGACACGACAAAGTCCACCCAAACGACCGTAGCCTCAAACGCCCCCCAAACGAGAAAGGTCAGCAAGGCCTTTTGGGTGGCAGGTATCCTGATCGGCCCTTGCTCGACATATGCCTCGGTACCCGACGGCGTATCCATGTGCAGATAGAAGTTTCCGCTAGCCTCCCTACGTCGCTCTACTTTAGGGAACAACTCTGCGGCTCCGTAGACTCGCCAAGAGCCAGCCAACTCTTCATCAAAACTTCCATTCAAGATGAGGTTGTTCTGAGCAAGAACCTGCGGCATGAGAAATTGACTGAAGGCTAAAGTAACGATACACATTAGGAGCGCTACTGACGCCTTAATATTTCTACAATGCATTCGGCATCTTGCCGGATCGCGAATTGAATCCGAGTTTTTGATTACCAACCAGGCGCTAATAAGGTTTGTAAGTAAAGTGCAAGACTACAAGGAAGGGAGAAAACTGAAACCGCTATGAGAAGCTCACAACCAATAGCTATTCTCTGTTCGAAATGCAACAGCAAGAACGTCAAACAAGTAGCGAGGCGAATGAAGACCAAGTACGGAAGAGTGAGAAGAAGGTTCAGATGCGAAAACTGCGGTTATGCCTGGGCGGAAGAAAGGCGCCGTAAGAAAACGTCTTGAAGCAAGGCATGGAAGATGGCTTAGGAGAGGAAATAGAACCTAAACACTTGACCCAACTGTTTGCTCTCTTCATTTGAACATGTCAGCCACATAAGATTAGCTGGAGACATGAACAACAACCCGGTAGAGAGATTACATGGAACAAGAAGGGAGAGAGAAAAAATACTAAGGGGAATGAAAGTGGAGAATTACCCCGATAATAGGAAGGATTCGACATCTACTACAACTTCATAAGACCCCGTATGAGCCTTAACGTGGAACGCCAGCAGAAAACGCTAACATCAATCTAAACCTAGACCGAAACAAATGGTTGGTCTTGCTAAAGGAGAGCTTAGTTCACCACCGAAAAATCAACACTGAGGGTGAACACCGCTAGATTCAACAGAACCCTTTACGCGAACAGCATTTTTTATCTTTTTTATAGCTGGCAAGGCTGAAATTGAGATACTGAGACTCGATCTGGCTTTGGCTCATTCTGGGCGTAGAATGCTTTAGGAAGAGATGGCTCAAAGAGCTAGAGAGATAGCTGAGCTCCGAGAAGAGATTAGTAGACTAGCGAGGGATCTCAAGAGCTCGAGACCTATGCGCTACAGGCGAAGAGAAAACATTCGTAGAGCAGTATTCGATCAGTTACAGGGAATTGGAAGACAGTTTATCCCTTATACGAAAGAGAAGATTTCTTATAACGAGTATCCAAGGGAGGTGAATTGGCGTGGTTAAATGCCCTTCATGCAACAAAGGCGACTTGCTCATGTTCATCGAGTCAAAGATAGGATACGTTCCAAGGTCACCAGCATCGGGGACACTAGTTGAAACTCTCAGGGCCCTACAATCAGTTTACAAATGCACCCGATGTGGAACTGAATTCCGCATTCATAATCTTCCGTTTCGTCAACGTCTGAAGTCGCTTTAAGGAATATTTTGAAAACTAGAACCTGTATTAGTCTTAGGTGAAAGCACTCCACCAGGTGGCATAGTAGAGATTGAAACTGAACATACTCGAATACTCTTTGGTTGATGAAAATGATCCTATCGTCGGATTCATAATTTCAAAATATGAATCCATATCCCGGTATGAAAAAATGAAGGAGAGAGTGTTCGAAGGGTTCCAGTACGATACGGTATCCAGACTCACTATGATGGAAGAGGCGAAGAACATCTTATCGATGATTTATGATGGAGACAAAATCAAAATTACACTTAGGTTAAAAGAGGACGTGAACGTGCAAAATCTTGTGATCAATATCTACAACCGTTATTGTCCTGAAACTAAAGAGCATGGCAAGATGCAGTGTAGCGCACTTAGAATCTACACGAGAGGCAGAGGCCAATATCTTTCTGTAGAATACCAATGTAAGCATCCAAAGTGCAGGGCGAAAAGATTACTTAAGAAATACCTTCCAAAAGTGTGGGCCGAAGCCAAGGGTCTTCTCGAAAACGTAAAGTTCTCAAGTATACCGTTGCACTGAATGAATCCTCTTCAGAAACTTCATCACCCCTTTAAGTGACCCTATCCTTCTTCCCGTGTTCTACGGGGATTGGTAGCCTTCTGGAACTACATTCTGCGAAACTTCGATTGAGTTTCTTATTTTTTAGCTCTTCTGGGGTTTTTCGAGTGGAAACTAGAAACGAAGATCGAGATCTTTATCTTCATTTCTCTAACCTCAGCATCATGCTCCAAGTGATGATGAATGGAATAGTGTTTTTCATCCCATTATGTCCTCTGGTTTAAGATGAAAACGGAAAATTCATTGGTCATAGGGTTGCTGGATGAATTTATCGTGCCGGACGAAGCTCCTATGTGGCAGTTGTACCCCTATGTGACGGGGCATTTTCTTGTTATCTTATAATCATAATCAACAATTGAAAGTCTAGTTCCTGAAGGAAGCCTTAGCCATCTCCAGCAATCGCGACATTTTGACGACTAGGCTTAGTCGAGTTCCCGTATCGCGGGTGCCATGGAA
>Ga0315308_1001702_pt1 | contig 12542 bp, 14 predicted proteins | sample TDP3_MG_FD_203078 | JGI IMG/M metagenome (GOLD analysis project Ga0315308, IMG submission 203078) | Freshwater sediment microbial communities from Lake Towuti, South Sulawesi, Indonesia - TDP3 | ecosystem: Environmental > Aquatic > Freshwater > Lake > Sediment | place: Indonesia: South Sulawesi... | reverse complement strand
CTGGCTCGGAGATAGACGAAAACAAGGCACCGAGCGAAGAAGTATGGGTAATGACCAAAGTTCAGAAGAAAGAACCCGAGCGCGTCGAGATCTCCTTTGAAAAGGGCGTCCCCACCGCAATAAACGATAAGAGGATGCGCGGGATAGAGATCCTGTGGAAGCTCAACAATATGGCAGGGGCACACGGATATGGGAGAAGGTTGTACGTGGAAGACGAGACCCTCGGGATAAAGGGGTATCAAGCCTTCGAGGCACCTGGGATGCTTTTGCTCATAGAGTCGCACAGGGCGCTGGAGAGACTCGTGCTCACGCACCATCAACTTAACACCAAAGCGCCCCTGGAAAATATCTACGCCGATCTGTCTTATCGCGGCCTATTTTATGAACCGGTGATGCGGGATATCGAAAAGTTCGTGGATTCCACCCAGGGATTTGTAACCGGGGGCGTCACAATGCGATTGCACAACATGAACGCGATGCAGGAAAGCGTTTCTTCCCCTTACTCCCTAGTGCGAGAAGACATAGCACGCTACGCACAGATGGCGGGCTGGAAGGGGATAGATGCGGAGTCGTTCATCAAAATGTACGGATTACAACAGAGAATCGCTTGGGCTAGGAAGAAGTAAGCTACACATAAAAATGAAAATATCAAACTTTTTATGTAAACCCGCTAACAACAACTCGTGACGAAGCAGATGCCGGTGTGAGAGATGTTGCGCAAAGGGAGATTCGAGCGGCCGATGGAACCTATAGCCGCCGAATACACCTCCTCAATGCAGGCCGACATGCGGATTTTTTACTCAGTTGTGCAGGTCAACCTAGCGCACATTATCATGCTTGCGGAGAAGAGGATCATTACTGAGCAGGACGCAGCCGCCATCCTCCGGCCGCTCTGCGAGCTCCATGAGCGCGGCGTTGAGGGATTGGACCTCCGCCCAGAACTCGAGGACATTCACATGGCGGTCGAGGAATTCGTGATCAAGGCGACGGGCGAGGAAGTTGGAGGTAAGCTCAACACCGCGAAGAGCCGCAACGATCAAGTTGCCACGGCCATCCGCCTGACCTTGCGCAAGGGGCTACTCGACGTTGAGGAGAGGTTGCTTGAACTTGTAAGTGCCTTAGTCGCGCTCGCCGAGAAAAATACTGATGTAATAATGCCCGGCTACACACACCTTCAGGTTGCACAACCAACAACTTTCGCCCATTGGCTTACCGCCTATGCCTCCGCCATCCTCCGCGATGTCGAGCGCATCGAGCAAGTTTACGATGCCACAAATTCCTGCCCGATGGGAGCCTGCGCGCTCGCGGGGACGAGCTTCCCCGTCGATCGCATGCGGGTGGCGCACATGTTGGGCTTCAAGCGCATCAACGAGAATGCCATGGATGCCATCAGCTCGCGCGACTTCGCCCTGCAGGCCATGAGCTCCCTAGCGATCGCGATGGTTAACCTCAGCAGGCTGGCCGAGGAGCTCATTCTTTGGAGCTCATTTGAGTTCGGCATGATCGAGCTGCCCGAGGAATTCGCGGCGACGAGCAGCGTCATGCCTCAGAAGAAAAACCCAGTCGTGACCGAACTCGCACGCGCAAAGGCTGGGCGCGTCTTCGGGAATCTTTCGGGGGCCCTAACGGTGATGAAAGCCCTCCCACAATCCTACAACCTCGACCTTCAGGACTTAACACCCTCGCTGTGGAACTCCGTTGATGAGACGGGAAACACCGTTGGGGTGATGGCAAAACTGATTGGCGCGATAAAGCCGAATCGGGAAACAATGCGTAAGCGAGCCGAAGGGGGGTTCGCGGCTGCCACGGAACTCGCCGACGTGCTCGTGCGGAAAGCAGGATTGGCCTTCAGGGATGCCCACGCGATCGTTGGAAAGATGGTCGCCCGCGCAACTAAGGAGGGCCGGGGCCCAGGGGAGCTGAACGTGGAGGACTTGCAGACAGCATCGAAAGAGATTCTGGACAAAGAAGTCCATCTCAAGCCCGAAGAGCTAAGGGAAGCACTCGACCTCGACAAGTGCATCGCGGCCCGGGATTTACCGGGCGGCCCAGCTCCGAAGGCCGTCCAAGAGCAGCTCAAGACCCTGAAGCGAGATTTGAAAAACCACGCGAAGCTCATGCGCGCCCGAAGGCGAACAATTACAAAAACAGAAGTTAAGCTATTGAAGGAAGCTAGAAGGCGTTCGAGATGACGGTCACGGCTGCTGTGGTCGGAGCATCGGGCTACGCAGGTGTGGAACTCTTCAGGTTGCTTGCGGGCCACCCTAGTGTGAAACTCATTGGGGCCTTCGATATTCGTAACGTCGGGAAGCGGGTGAGCGAGGTCCATCCGAACCTCCGGGGCTTGGTCGACATGAAGATCTCCGAGCCCGATTATGTAAAAATTGGAAAGATTGCCAAGGTGGTCTTTGTAGCAACACCTCACGGCATCGCGATGAAATTCGTCCCAAAGTTGCTCGAGGGTGGAGCGAAAGTTGTGGACTTGAGCGCGGACTATAGGTTCGAGGATGTCGGGGTATTCGAGCGCCACTACATCAAGCACGAGAGCCCACAGGTCAAGGGTGTGTACGGACTACCGGAGCTCCACCGAGCAAGAATCAAGCGTGCGAAACTAGTTGCAAATCCAGGGTGCTTTCCAACGGCCGCCATCCTCAGCGTGGCACCACTAATCAAGCGGCACTTGATCGATTTAGATCACATTATCATCGACGCCAAGACCGGAACCTCTGGAGCAGGAGCGGTCCCAAGTGAGGTGACCCACCACCCTTCCGCTGGTGCAAACATTCGTGCTTACGGCGCAACCACCCACCGCCACACTCCCGAAATTGACCAAGAGCTGAGCAAGCTGGCGGGGCAAAAGGTCGAAACCCACTTCACCCCTCACCTCATTCCCATTGTGCGAGGCATTCTCTCTACAGCGCATGTTTTCCTCCGTAAGCCAACCAGTGCGAAAGCCCTACTCGGGCTTTACCGCAAGTTCTACGCAGGCGAGCCATTCGTGCGAGTGCTGGAGGAGCTGCCGCAGGTAAACTTCGTGGTTGGATCAAACTGCTGCGATATCGGGTTCGAGCTCGATGCGAGGAGCAATAGATTGGTCGTGGTCGCTGTCATCGACAACCTCATCAAGGGCGCATCAGGACAGGCGATCCAGAATATGAACCTGATGTTCGGTTTTGATGAAACAAAAGGGTTAGAAGCCCCGGCGCTGAGGCCCTGACAAAATAATACATTCGCCCTTTAACATGGAACAATTTTTCAATTTTCCCAACAAGCTTTAAAGATGCATTCGCTCCCTTGAGATTGGTGTTCGCATGATTACAGTGCTCGAGGGCGGCGTGACGATGGTGCCGGGATTTCTCGTAGCTGGGGTACGGGCGGGAATCAAGCACCGCGGGCTGGACATGATGTTAATCGTCAATGAGGACGGCCCAGTTTCCGCAGCTGGGGCTTTCACGACCAATCTAATCAAGGGCGCACCCCTTCTCGTGACGATGGAACATGTGAAGAACGGCGAGCTTGCAGCGGTGGTCGCGAACTCCGGGAGTGCTAACGCGTATACGGGAAAGCGGGGGTTGCGGGACGCGCGCCGGATGGCCCGCCTCGTAGCGCGTTTACTGAAACTCCGTACCGACGACATCGCAGTTGCATCGACCGGCCTGATAGGCTTGCGCTTGCCCATGCGGAAGATCGAAACCGGAATCCGCGCTGCCGTCGAAGAGCTCACGAACTCGCGCGAGGCGAGCCTGAATGCTGTCAAGGCGATCATGACCACTGACACCACGCCCAAGGAGATTGCAGTTCGAGTCGACCTTGGCGATGGAACACCTGTAACCATCGCAGGTATAGCGAAAGGCGCCGGTATGATCCACCCAAATCTACAAACTGCAACCATGCTCGCATTCATCGTTACTGACGCCGCGGTGAGCCCTGCGGCGCTCCGGGTCGCACTCCAGAACTCGATTGACCAAAGCTTCAACATGATCAACATCGACAACGAAACCAGCACTAACGATATGGTGCTCGCGCTAGCGAACGGGCGGGCGAAAAATCGTCGCATCACGCTCAAGTACTTAGATAAGCGGTTCCAAGCCGGGCTCGACGAGGTCCTCACTGAGCTTGCTTGGATGATAGCCAAGGATGGAGAAGGGGCTTCGCACCTAATCGAGGTTCAGGTAAAGAACGCGCGAAATAAGGGGGACGCGCGTCGTGCCGCCCAAGCCGTTGCTGGATCGAACTTGGTCAAGGCCGCGATATTCGGGCGGGACCCCAACTACGGCCGGATCATCGCCGCGCTCGGCTACTCAGGAGCATCGTTCGACCCATCCAAACTCACCTTGGAGCTCGTAAGCGATCGGGGGCGCGTCAATCTCGTAAAGCGCGGCAAGCCGAGGCCTTGGCGAGCTATCATGCGGGCGCACCACCTGATGCGCAGCAAAGAAATCGAAATCCACGTCGACCTCGCTGCCGGAAAAGCTTGCGCCACGGGTTGGGGATGCGACCTGACCTACGACTACGTGCGAATTAACTCGAAGTACACGACCTAGTTTGGACTATGTTTAAGAGCATGAAATTTAATGTAATCAATTAAGTGGTGGAAATGCCAGAGCGTGCCAAGATTTGGCTCGAGGCCTTACCCTACATCCAGCGCTTCCACGGCAAGGCTATCGTCGTTAAAATTGGCGGCGGTGTATTAGGGGAGGAGAAGATGCTCGATACACTCCTCCAGGACGTGGTCCTCCTCAACCTCTTCGGGATGAAGATAGTGGTGGTCCACGGCGGCGGTCCGGAGATAAGCGAGGAAATGCACAAGCTGGGGATAAAGCCGAAGTTCATCGAGGGGCTTCGTGTCACTGACGAGAAGACGATGGAGATCCTGCACGAACAGCTCGCTGGGAAGATCAACACACAAATAGTACTTGGGATCAATCACCACGGTGGGAAAGCTTTTGGGGTCTCTGGGATGGATGGGACCCTCATCCGCGCGCACAAGCTCATCTACAAGATGACCACAAGCAAGGGAAAAGAAGTTGAGGTCGACCTTGGGCTCGTCGGAGAGGTGGAAAAGATCGACCCGACCATCATTCATAGCTTGATCAAGGGAGGCTGCATTCCGGTGATCACGCCGATCGGTGTGGATGCCGAAGGCCGCAGCTTGAACATAAATGCCGATACCGCAGCCGCCGAACTCGCCGGAGCAATGCATGCGAAAAAGCTCGTCCTGCTCACAGATGTCGTGGGGGTGATGCGGGACCCAAACGATGAAAAAACTTTAATTTCGGTGCTGACCGTTGACGAAGCGCAGAAGCTCATACAGGATGGAGTGATTAAGAAGGGTATGATACCCAAAGTCGAAGCTTGTCTAAAGGCTATACAAAGCGGCGTCGAGCGGTGTCACATTCTCAAAGGTACCATGCCCCATGTCCTCTTGCTTGAGATCCTGACCGAGAGCGGCGTAGGCACGATGATCGAACGGGGAAAATGAATGCAGCGCATCCGAGAGCTCGATGAGCGCTACGTCGCGAGCACCTATCGACGCCAACCCCTGACGCTTGTCAAGGGGCGGGGGATGTTCGTTGAAGATATTCACGGCAAACGTTACCTTGATTTCGTCGGGGGCATTGCCGTATGTTCGCTTGGACACTGCCACCCTGCGCTGACGAAAGCTATCTCAACACAAGCGAAAAAGCTCATGCACGTGTCAAATCTTTATTACATCCAACAACAAGCGGAGCTGGCCGCATTGCTCTCACGCGTCGTCCCTAAGGGTATCAGCAAGTTTTTCTTCTGTAACTCAGGCGCAGAAGCCATCGAAGGGGCCTTCAAGCTCGCGATCAAACACACCCGTCGCCAGCGTATCATCGCCATGCAGGGCTCCTTCCACGGCAGAACTGCGGCGACCGTTGGCGCAACTTGGAAATCCAGCTATCGTGAGCCTTTTGAAGCCATTATCCCAAAAATCTTCGACTTCGTGCCCTTCGATGACCTTGCCGCCGTCGAGCGAGCGATGAGCGATCAAACGGCTGCCGTGATCGTGGAGCCGGTTCAAGGCGAGGGTGGCGTAATCGTGCCGTCCGATGACTACTTGCCTGGGCTGCAAAAGCTGTGCGATGAGCACGGGGTGCTCTTGATCTTCGATGAGATTCAAACCGGCATGGGGCGCACGGGGAAGTGGTTTGCATGCGAGCACTGGGGGACCAAGCCCGATGAGATCACGATGGCAAAAGCTCTAGGCGGTGGCTTCCCGATCGGCTGCTTGGGTGCAACGTCCGAGGTGATGGGCTCATTTATTCCCGGCGACCACGCCTCAACCTTCGGCGGCAATCCTTTGGCTTGTGCAGCTGCAAAAGCCGTGATAAAAACGATGCAGAAGCTGAAGTTACCTCAGAGAGCCGCGAAAATTGGCGAGTACTTCAAAAAGCGCTTGACCGAACTCGCGGACAAACAAGGTTGCGTACGAGAAGTGCGGGGACTTGGACTGATGATCGCGATGGAACTTTCAACAAAACAAATTGCAGATGCCACGGTGAACAAAGCTAGGGATCGAGGTTTTCTGATAAACTGCACCGCCGACAGGGTTTTGAGGTTCGTCCCCCCGCTGATAGTCGAACGAAAACACATCGATCGCTTAATAGCGGTATTGGATGAGATATTTTCCGAGGTCGAGAAGTGATGGTCAAACATTTGCTCTCCATGCAGGACCTGGGCTCAAATGAAATCGAGGCAATTTTGGGTAAAGCCGCGGAGCTTAAGGAAAAGCTTCGAAGAGGGGAACCACACGAGTTGCTCCAGGGCAAAACGCTTGGCATGATATTCGAGAAACCATCCCTGCGCACGCGGGTGACTTTCGAAACCGGGATGACTCAACTAGGCGGGCACGCGATCTACCTAGCGCCAGCTGATATTCAGCTCGGGAAGCGGGAATCCGTCCCTGACGTGGCCCGCAACCTTTCACGCTGGGTCGATGTGGTTATGGCAAGGTTGTTTAAGCATGATATCATCGTCGAACTCGCACGTCACTCGAGTGTCCCAGTAATCAATGGGCTGACCGACCTGCACCATCCCTGCCAAACGCTTGGTGACCTGCTTACAATCCGCGAGCACAAGGGCAAGCTCCGGGGACTGAAACTGGCCTGGGTTGGCGACGGGAACAACGTCTGCAACTCCTTGTTGCTCGGCTGCACGTTGGTCGGGATGAACATCTCCGCCGCCTGTCCGCGCGGCTACGAGCCTGATGCAAGTGTGGTAAAGCAGGCAAAGAAAAACGCGGAAAAAAGTGGCGCTAAACTCGAGTTCCTCACCGATCCCAAAAAAGCTGTGGCCGGGGCTGACGTGATTTACACCGATGTCTGGGTTTCAATGGGTCAGGAAAAAGAGGCAAATCAACGGATGCGCGCATTTAAAGGTTATCAGGTTAACGCACAGCTTTTGAAGCTGACAAAGCCAAACGCTATCGTCATGCATTGCCTGCCGGCCCACCGGGGGCAGGAGATCACGGACGAAGTCATCGACGGGCCCCGCTCGGTGGTGTTGGATCAGGCTGAAAATCGAATGCATGCTCAAAAAGCTCTGTTGGTTTCACTGCTCACGTAACTCGGAACCCCAACGAACGATATTTTTAATTGCTCTCTTCGAATAGTGGAATTTCGGTAGTAAGATGAGGTTATTAGTCGCCTTGGGCGGAAACGCGATCAAACAGGCTCATGAAAAGGGGACCACGGAGGAGCAATTTCTGAACTGCAAGAAGACCACCCGACTTCTCGCGCAACTGGTAAAGCGGATGAAACCCGAGGACCGGCTCGTGATAACCCACGGCAACGGGCCTCAAGCTGGAAACCTCATGGTGCAGCAGGAAGCTGGTAAAGAAATCGTGCCACCTCAGGACTTGGATGTGGTTGGAGCGATGACGCAGGGACAAATCGCTTACATGCTACAGCAAACGTTGGACAACTACCTCAGGGAGCTCGGGATAAACATTCCCGTCGTGGGGGTGGTAAACCGAGTGCGCGTCCGCAGGGACGACCCCGAGTTCATCGGAGAGAATGCCTCCAAACCAGTAGGAAATTTCCTCACCAAAGAGGAGGCCATGCAGCTCAAGAAAAAACACCCAGATTACATCTTGAAGAAGGTTAAACCCACGGGAAAAAAGTGTTGGAGAAGGGTGGTTCCCTCCCCAGATCCGATAGGTAACGTCGAGGATGAAGCGATAAGAAAGATGGTCGATGCGGGAATCATCGTCATCGCCTCTGGAGGTGGAGGGATACCGGTAGTGCTGGACGAGGACGGGCATTACCGGGGGATCGATGCTGTGATAGACAAAGACCTAGCTGGGGAAAAGCTGGCGGAGGTCGTTGGCGCCGACGTTTTTTTGATCCTAACTGATGTTGAGAAAGTAAAGTTGAACTTTGGAAAGTCCGATGAAAGGGAAATAAACAGGATGACCCTTGCGGAGGCCAAGCGATATCTCTCGGAAGGACATTTCCTAGCCGGGAGCATGGGGCCAAAGGTCAAGGCATGCATCAGATTCCTTGAATGGGGTGGGAAAAAGGCCGTGATAACCTCGTTGGATAAGGCGATCGCTGCGTTGGAAGGGAAAACTGGTACGGAAATTGTGAAAGGATAAGTGCTGTCCATGACGCGTGCCATTGGGCCACTGCCGCGCTTTGCCGAGGTTCACGTTCGCATGGCGCTCGAACTCATCGCTGAACACGAACGAATTGGACGCAAGCAGCTCGCTGAAGAGATTGGGGTTGGCGAGGGCAGCATGCGCACGATCCTCAACCAGCTAAAAAAAGGAGGATTGATCACCTCCTCGCGCGGTGGGCACGCGCTCACGACCAAGGGCAAACGGTCGATTGGCAAACCCTTGGAGTTCACCCAGATAGATATCAGCAGTTTGACCGTAGATAAGGCCAACGTCGCGACCATTGTCAGAGGTGCCGCCTCCAAAGTCAAGCTGGGTATCGAGCAGCGTGATGAAGCCATAAAGGTCGGAGCCGCTGGTGCAACGGTGTTAATTTTTCGCGAAGGCAAACTTCAGTTTCCCGATGGTTTTTTAAAAGTCGGGAAGAAACAGGCTGAGGTCCTTATGAAAATTTTCAGCCCGCGAGAAGGTGATGTAATAATAATTGGTAGCGCCCGAAACGCCGTGAAAGCCGAAGAAGGCGCGAAAGCTGCCGCCAGAACCCTGCTCTGATTACCACTCAAGCTTGTACAGCTCGAGGTTGTCCCCATCCCGAAGTTGATAATCCTGCATCGCGGCGCTCGGTACCTCGCCGTTTACCTCATATCCCCAGAACTGCTGTACCCCACCTATCTCTGTGACCACGGAGCCCATGCCCGCGTAGTATTCCGTCTTCATGTTAGCGACCCGCAATATTGCGTCGAATGGTGTCATCCCCTTGTACAACTGCACTTGCTGGTCGATATTCAAATCTGAGATTTTCAGGCTGACGAAGATGTTTTCCCCATACGTGTACTGCAACGCCTGCGCCTTTACCCCGCCTGTGAATAAATAGCCGATTGCAAAACACGAGAAGCCCGTTATCAAGAGCAACTCTGCGATCTGACGGACAAACTTCCTTTCCTCCTCCAACCCTTCACCTCCTTCACGTGTATCCTCGAACCCCAACTCTCCGCTTTGCCGCAACCGCCACGAGGACAGGGACCTTGACCCTCACCACAGCTTTGCCCAACCCGACCAGCGGCGGGACGAATATCAGAGAACAAAGGTGGTACAGGGTGAAAGGTATCTGGCCTAAAAAAGCCGTCAGCAGCCCAGCACCTCCCAAGAGCGACCAGCCGATAATCCCGGTGTAAATGTCAAATATTATGATTGCAGCCGCGGCGGTTAGCGTTGTACGCCAAAGCAATTTTTTGAATTTATCAAACGTGGAGAGCTTGTTACGCATCGCCCAAACCCAGATGATGAGGAAACCGGACCAAGTGAAGAGATAAATTGAGTGGAAGCCCCATACGGCTATATCTATGATAAAAATGGCCGCCAATACTATTGCCCCAAAATACTGGGTCACCCGCCGCCAGAACTTCGTGGGGCCGCAGTAAAGAGAGAAAGAGCCAACGACGACGATAGTCACAATTATCAATTCAAAATTTGGGAAAGTTACCCCACTTGCATAAAGTGGTTTACTTATAACGATTAAAAAAATCGCTATTAAAACGAATATCTTGAACCGTTTAGATAGCACTTCGTCGGGGGTTCTACCGCCCCATATTTTCTCTGCAATCTTTCTTCTTACTCTGGTTATCCCCAAGCTTCAACCCTATGTTGGATGGTATATCCAACGTAAAAACCTTTCTTAAAAATTCAAAATAAATCGACTAAATCTTCCGCTGCTTGATCCTGCGGAGCTTCCGCCGCATGCGCTTCCGGACCCACTTCCAGCGCATGTGTCCCTTCTTCTTCCACTTGCGAGGCCGCTTCCCCATGATCCACCAACTCGCTCTGGAACTGTAGAGGCTAAAAACTTATTTAAAAAATCGTGTGATGAAAAGGCGTGGCCTAATTTCAATTTTCAAGTTTTTTCCTACTCTATCTATTTCGCCCAGGCCAAAAAACGCCGTTAAAGGGGGACCAAGGTTTTAAAAGCTTGGCAGATAATCCTCGCACGGAGGGTTGAACTTGGCAAAGGCAAAAAGAAAACCATCTAAAAAGAAATTGATTGCCCTCGTCGGTCCGTCGGCTTTCTACATCGGCCTGGTGATTGCATTGGTTGCAGCGGTCATCGAGCCATCGGGTTGGCTCTACGTGGTGCTCGGTGTGCTAGGGGTGATCATTGGTCTCCTTAACGTGACCACCCGCGAAACCGGCCCATTCCTGCTGGCCTCGATTGCCTTTATCGCTGCTGCTGGGGGCATGTGGACATTAATGGTCACGGCATTTACTGCAGCATTACTTCCCATTCCAGAAATTCTAACAAAGGAGCTTCTACGACTAGCAACTAACCTAACGGTGCTCATTGGTGCGTCAGCGGTGGTCATTTCGCTGAGGGCAATCTACGAGGCTGCAAAGGGCGGATAAATTCTGCCCTTCCTTTTTCTTTTTTGGGCCAGCCCCAAACGTTAACCTATTTTTTTACGGCGCGGAGATCGCTTTTCTCCTCGACCTTGAGAAGTGTGCACAACTTGTCGACGCTCACCTCGACACGTTCTGTATGCCGCTCAAGCTCGCTCACGTGGCTATCGAGCTTCTCGATGTGGTGGTCTAATGCCTCGGTGTGGCTACCGAGCTTGCGAAAATGAGCTATAAGCAGGAATATCACCGCAATTTCGGCCAGCACCACAATCAGCTCGAAGAAGAGAATAAGGGTTTGGATGTCCGAAGCCCCACAATAGGGTATCCGGTGGGCTTTTTTAAAAGTGCCCTAGGTTCGAGTCTTGGAGCAAGACCCCGAACTGTACATCTTTATCCCAGCTTTGCTACCTCACGCTTGGTTTCCCCCGGTCCATGATTAGCTTGCCGTCCACGAAAACTTGCCCTCGCCGCATGTCCTTGATAAGGTCCAGGTGACTCGAAGCGCGATTTTTGCCGTGGTAGGCTCCCCGGTTGTTGCCTATAGCGATGTGAACCGTGCCGAAAATCTTCTCGTCGACGATTATGCTCCCCCCCGTGTAAGCCGCGCCCGGATTTGTACCTATGCCGAACTCCCCGATGCGGTCTTTCTCGCCCGTATTCGCTTTGAGGAATTTGGTGAAGTTCTCCCTGCCACGTACAGCTTCGTAGCTTACCACCTTGCCTTTCTTGAACTTGAGCTTCAGTCCCTCAAGTTTCCCGAACCCCGGGATCGCGACCTGTTCAAACAATATCTCCCCATTCGCACTTGTCTCGAGCGGTGCGATGAAGATCTCACCTGCTGGGATATTCACCCCGACATCACCTCGCGCAAGGTCCTCGCGGGAAATCATGCCATCGTCGACCAGCACCGGGCGACCCTTTATTCTAAAAACTAAATCCGTGCCATCATCCGCCACTGTCCGAACCTCATTTCTTCTCGCAAAAGCTGCACGATAAAACTCGCAAAGTTCGAGCAGTTTCCGCGTGAAGGTCTTCCTAATGCTGTTGAAAAAAATACCTCTGAATCGCCTTACCGGAAAACCGTAAGCGGAAGCTGCCCTTGGTACGGGCCAGCCGAATACTGCCCACCTCGTTCGCCTCCGATCGGTTATCTCGTGAAGCCTCTCCCGAGTGGGTGCGGTGAGTTTAATTTTTGCCGTGAGCCCCCTCGCCCAATTTGGTTCATCCTCCTCCCCGATGAAAATCAACACGTCCGCCTGTCTCGCTATGGCCTCCGCGAACGGGCTCATCTCGCGTAGGGATTCTTCGGGGGATAACATGTACTTTAATTTTTGTCTTTCCGAGGAGTAGCCAAGCGAAAGTGTATGCGCGCCCACCCGCCAGCATTCTTCCTCAACCTTAAATGCAAATTTTTCACAGCTCTGATCGGTGCGGTTGTAAACGATTCTCACAGCATCATGCTTGCCGCGTCCTTTCCCTATCCTCATCGAGCGCCTGACGAAAGACCTTG
>Ga0315308_1001701_pt1 | contig 12544 bp, 11 predicted proteins | sample TDP3_MG_FD_203078 | JGI IMG/M metagenome (GOLD analysis project Ga0315308, IMG submission 203078) | Freshwater sediment microbial communities from Lake Towuti, South Sulawesi, Indonesia - TDP3 | ecosystem: Environmental > Aquatic > Freshwater > Lake > Sediment | place: Indonesia: South Sulawesi... | reverse complement strand
GATCGCTTACCAAGGCTGGAAAGGTTAGGAGCCAGACTCCCAAGGTGCAGGCAAGGCCTAGGACTTCTCCTTTCCCAAGGCTGAAGTTCAGACGGGTCGCTGACAAGAGACTAATTCTCGGAAGGAAACCCGGCCAGAACTGGATGGCAAGTGTCTCGAGACGAGGGTAGCCCCTCCCACCTATCCTTCCGAAGAAGCGAGAGGATCCTCCGAGTACCCCTAAGTTCTACCGATCTGTCGACTGGCTAAAGGCTTTTCTCATAGCCTTCGTCATCTTTCCCGGAATACTAAGCTTTGACATCCACCGACCAGCTCTCCCGGCGAATCATCGAAAAGCTCTCCGAGACTGCTAACCCTACGAGAGCTGATGTCGAGCGCGTCAAGATGGAGATATGCAGAGCGCTCAGTGCTGAGAAGATTCCTCCCAACTCTGAGATCATCACTCATCTTCAATCCTCCGAGATGAGCCTTCGGAAGATGCTGAAGCGAAAAGTTGTGAGGAGCATCAGCGGGGTCACTGTCATTGCGGTAATGACCCCTCCGACCAAGTGCCCTCACAAGAGTGCTCCGTGCATCTACTGTCCCGGCGGGCCAGACTTCGGGAGCCCCCAAAGTTACACTGGAAGGGAACCTGCTGCCATGCGTGGAGCTCAGTCTAACTATGATCCCTCTCGCCAGGTGAGAAGTAGAATAGAGCAACTCAGAGCAATCGGTCATCATGTGGACAAGGTAGAGCTTGTGATCATGGGCGGGACATTTCCTTCGACACCAGTCTCATTTCAGGAGCTTTTTGTGAAGGAATGTCTTGACGCGATCAGCGGTTATTCATCCGGCAACCTTGAAGAGGCGGAGCAGCGCGCCGCAACTGCTGCTATCAGAAATGTCGGCATCACAGTAGAGACAAGACCTGACTGGGCGAGACAGAGTCACGTGGATCAAATGCTGCGATTGGGTGTGACAAGGGTTGAACTTGGAGTCCAGAACATCTACGACGATATCTATTCCGAAGTCAATCGTGGCCACACGGTCGCTGATGTGATAGAAGCCACACGAATCTTGAAAGATTCAGGCCTGAAGGTAGCTTATCATCTGATGCCGGGCCTTCCAGGATCGAACTCGAAGAGAGATCTAGATGGGTTCAGGACCATATTCTCGGATGATCGTTTCCGGCCTGACATGTTGAAGATCTATCCTTGTCTAGTTCTCAAAGGTACAAGGCTCTACGAGTTGTGGCGTGATGGAGGCTACAAGCCATACTCCTCAGAAGAAGCTGCGGAACTGATAGTTGAGATGAAGATGCATGTTCCGCGATGGGTCAGGATAATGCGGATTCAGAGAGATATCCCTGCGAATCTCATAGAGGCTGGAGTTGACAGAAGCGATCTTCGAGAGCTTGTGAGAGAGAAGCTGAAGAAGAGGGGCGTGAGTTGCCGCTGCATCAGGTGTAGGGAGGCGGGACATAGGTGGCACAGGGACCATATCCAACCCGACCCAATGCAGACTAGGATTATGTGTGAAGAGTACGAGGCTTCCGGAGGCAGGGAATTCTTTGTTTCCGCCGAGGATATAGAGCAGGACATTCTAGTCGGATACACGCGCCTTAGGATCCCTTCCAGATCTTCAGGCCGGCCTGAAATAGCTGGAGGAGGCACATCAATCGTAAGGGAGCTCAGGGTTTGCGGCCCGGTCGTTCCAGTTGGAACTCGATCGAGCGAGGGTTGGCAGCATAGAGGCTACGGCAGGCTCCTTCTTAGAAGAGTTGAATCGATCTCTCGAGAAGAAGGCATGGAGAAGATTCTGGTTACGAGTGCCCTTGGTACCAAACAGTACTATTGCAGACTTGGGTACAGCCCCAATGGTCCGTACGTATCGAAGAGCCTCCAAGATCCGGGTTGATCCCAAGGGGAAAGAGGTTCAAGTTGCATTATGCTACTTGGTCACCTAGGTTCGCGGTCGGTCTCCAGAACGGCCCGAGAGGGTATGCGGCGCAACAATTAAGCTTGAACAGGAAGCTAACAGTCATCTAAGGTGAAATCCCTGAAGATGCCGTTGTCTGGGTATAGAGGCAGAGCGGCCGAGGCGCTACGTCGTGCCGGCGTTTCCGTCGGAGACAAGATCCGAATCGTAAAGTATCGCCAAACATACGAGGGAATTCTTTTCCCGCGATCAGAATACGCTGACGACAGCCATGTCGTCATCAAGCTCAGAAACGGATACAACATTGGAGTTGAATTGACCGACGGCGCAGCAATCGAGTTCTTGGGTAAAGGCGATAAACCGAGGTTCGCTTCGGCTCCCGCTCCTGAAGAGAGACCGCAGCTTCCAAGAATCTCGATAGTGAGCACTGGTGGAACAATCGCAAGCAGAGTCGATTATAGAACGGGGGCTGTCCAACCTGCGTTAACGGCCGAGGACCTCTACCACTTTGTTCCTGAGATCTCGGACATTGCAAGGATCAAAGCGAAGGTCCTATGCAGCGAGTTTAGTGAAAACATAGGTCCGAATCACTGGAGGGACATGGCTCGCGTCACACTGGAGGAAATCAAAGACGGGGTTGACGGGATGGTCTTCTCCCACGGAACAGACACGATGGGATACACAGCAGCAGCTCTGAGCTTTGCCCTCAGAACTCTTCCTTGCCCAGTAGTCTTTGTTGGAGCTCAGCGATCATCCGATCGACCGAGCTCAGACTCGGCGTCCAATCTGATAGCTGCTTCAAAATTAGCCGCCGTGGCTCCATTCGCCCATGTTGTTGTAGCGATGCATGAAACGATCTCGGACGAGTACGTTAGTATCCATTTCGGAACAAGAGTGAGAAAGTGTCACACAAGCGCGAGAGATGCCTTCAGGACAGTGGATCCACGGCCTCTTGGCCATGTTAACCTTCGAACACTGGAACTAGAGGTTCTGACCGATCGATTTGACACGCGTGATCGTTCAAAGACTCCTTCAGTCATGGCGAACTTTGAGGAAAAGGTTGCTCTCGTAAAATCCCACCCGAACTTCAACCCGATAATAATAGATTGGTATCGGGAAAACGGATATCGCGGCATCGTTCTAGAGGGGACAGGTCTGGGGCATGTTGGCAAGGTGTGTTTTGAACCCCTAAGAAGAGCGATAGAAGCAGGCCTACTCATAGGCATGACTTCTCAGTGCATCTGGGGGACAGTTGACATGAACGTCTATGAGACGGGAAGAGACCTCGTGGCAATGGGGGTCACACCGCTTGGAGACATGATATCTGAGACTGCGTACGTCAAGATGATGTGGGTTCTCGGCCAAACGAGAGACATTTCCAAGGCAAAAGACATGATGCTTACGAACATTGCAGGTGAATTCTCGCAGAGGAGACTTCCCTAGAGCTGAAGCCACTTTGAGCAAGCTCAGCTATCAGGAGATCGGCCTCAAAGTTGGTCTCGAGGTTCACCAGCAATTGAACACGCAAGCGAAAATGTTCTGCAGCTGCGCGACAAGGCTTTCGACTGGTGAACCGTCGAGGACAGTTTTGAGAAGGCTGAGGCCGACCCAAAGTGAGCTTGGGCAGGTGGACCCAGCAGCCCTTTTCGAATTTCAACGCGGGAGAATGGTTCTCTACGACATTGACGATGAAACCTCATGTCTCGTAGAAATCGATGAAGAACCGCCACACCCTCTGAATCGAGAGGCGGTCGAAACGGCCCTGACAGTTGCCCTGCTGTTGAACTCAACGCCCGTTGACGAGGTACATGTCATGAGAAAGATAGTGATCGACGGGTCAAATACGGCAGGGTTCCAGAGAACTTGCGTCGTTTCGGTGGGAGGCTCCATAGAAGTTCAAGGGAACAATATCCCAATCAACCAGATCTCTCTGGAGGAAGACGCAGCTCGAAAGACGGGAGAAGAAGGCATGACCGTTCGATACAGGCTTGACCGGCTAGGCATCCCTCTAATCGAAGTCACAACGGCACCCGTCCTATACTCTCCTCAGCAGGCTCAGGATGTAGCCCTGGCCATCGGCAGAGTCCTTCGAGCGACAAGGAAGGTCAAGCGGGGCCTAGGCACGATACGGCAAGACCTCAACATATCAACTAAGGAGGGAGCGCTCACAGAAATAAAGGGAGTTCAGAAGCTTGAACTAGTGTCAAAAGTCGTTGAGAACGAAGTGAACAGGCAGCTTGCCCTCATTCAAATAGCGAGAGAGTGCAAGACCAGAAAATTGACGGAAAGTCAACTGAAAGAAGAACTCTGTGACGTGACGGAAGTCTTCAAGGATACGCAGTGCCGTGTTCTTAGAGAGGCCATGGCAGAAAATAAGATCGCACTTGCGGTGAGATTGCCGAGATTCGCCGGTCTTCTCAGAGTCGAACTCGAACCAGGTCTACGCCTAGGCACAGAACTAGCCCACAGAGCTCATTTCTGGGGTGGAGTAGGAGGCATATTTCACACGGATGAGCTTCCTGCATACGGAATATCTGAAAGCGAAGTGTCTGAGCTGCGGAGAAGACTAGAATGCGAAATGGTTGATGCCGCAGTATTTGTTGCTGATGACCAGAACAAGTGTATCGATGCTCTCAGAGCAGTAATAGAGAGATGCAAAGAGGCACTGAAGGGCGTTCCAGAAGAGACACGTGCTGCAAACGATGATGGGACAACATCATACATGCGCCCAAGACCTGGAGCAGCAAGAATGTATCCTGAAACTGATATCCCCCCGGTTGTTGTTGGATCTGAGTGGGTCGAAACGATAACGAAGAACCTTCCATCAATGCCCGACACTATCGTGAAACAGCTCACGGACAAGTATGGACTCAACAAGAAGCTTGCCGATCAACTTGTCAATTCAGACTACCTTGAGCTATTCACAACGATCATGGGAGAAATCTCGTTGGCAGCGTCGTTCGTCGCGACCATACTCACTGAATCTACCAAGAATCTGGAGAGAGAAGGTTTCCCAATAGACAACTTGTCTGACGACCACTTCATAAATACTTTCCGACTGGTCTTCCAAGGTGCGACTGCAAAGGAATCAGTCCAAGACATATTGGCCTATCTCTCTAGGAATCCATATTCAACTTCAACTCAGGCAATAGAGAAACTGGGCCTAAGGATGATTTCTCGAAGAGAGCTTGAACAGTTGATTGAAGGGAAGATCGCGGAGAACTTGTCATGGGTTCGGGAGCAGCGTGATCGTGCTGAAAGAAAACTGATGGGCTTTGTCATGGGTGAAGTGAGAGGAAGGGCAGACCCGACGCTCGTGGCAGAAGTATTGAAGGCAAAGCTAGCAGAATTGCCAACGTGAAGATCTTCAGACTTATCCCCTAGCATGAGTTCAGACTATTCTAGGAACTCAACATCGTCAATAAGCCCGTCGCTGTCAAGGTCTAGACCCTTCACAACTTTCGCTATTTTTTCTCTTGATGAGGAATTTCCTTCAGCAACACGTTCAGTGTACTTGACGAATCCTGTCACAGACGCGGCCGTCCCGAGATGAGTGTTTCCTGCCAGGACGAGAATCTTCGACTTCAAGTTGAGCGGACTGTTGACAAGCACTATCAGACCTTCTTCGTCCCCACCATATGTCTTTCCCGAGATTGTCGATATCATGCTGCTTGTGCCACTGAGGCTGAATCTGATTGGGAGATTGTTGTTGAACCTGGATGCGATTGTGTTGACTCGTGGTCCTCCTACAACGATGAGGTTTCCTTCTGCGCGGTGTTCATTCATCTCTGTGTCTAGCCTTACAACTGACTGCCTGGTTATTGGAAGCAATGAGCCAAGGAAGAGGGCTAGATTAGCGGCATAATGACCGTCTCTCGCTCTTGCTCGATGTTCACCGTGCTCGGTCGGGCTGCCGACGACAATTGTGAGGTTCGCTCCTCCCCCAGACGCGAAGGGGTCTAGGATCGTGCTATACCGCTCAAGGGATACGGACTCTGCGTCGATCTTTTTTGCGCCTTTGGCAGTGTCGAGGACCAGCGACATGGCTTTGATGTTTGACGTGTAGTACCGGGCGACAGCTCCCCTCCGTTTCTCCGTTCTGTCAAGTTGAATCAAACGGGCTCTTTCGAGCCTCTTCATGTGGTAACACACTACCTGCTCGCTGATGTTGAACCTCTTTGCGATGTCTCGCGCGCATAGAGAGCTGTGGGAAAGCTCGAGAAGTATCTTCCACCGGGTGCGTTCCACTACTGCACTGATAGACCGAGGGTCCGCGTAGACTCGGGCCGGCAGGACTCGGGCTTGTTCTCTGCTCTTGACCACCAAGTATGACATTCTTGTCGATAGTCAATCGCGGAGATTATTATTAAAACCTAGTCTTGACCAAATGCACTGAGCCTGAGCATAGCCGCGAAGGCGCAGCGATCGACCATTCAAAGCCGAGCTTTAGGAATGCTTATGTAACGTCCATCCTACCTACGACGCTTCTACGCCTCAACGTGAAACAGTCATGTGCGGAATCTTTGGATGCGTCCTGAGGGAAGGACAAGCAGCGCCAATAATGCGAGAAGCGCTGGAACGCTTGGAATATAGAGGATACGACTCGGTAGGCCAGGCAACCGTTAGCAGCAGCAAGCTAGTCATAAAGAAGGACAAGGGAAAGATATCGGAAGTCCACGCTCGGATCAACCTCGACGATATGCCTGGACTCATCGGCATTGCGCACACGAGATGGGCGACCCATGGCGCCCCTTCCAGAGAGAACGCCCATCCACACACTGATTGCCTCGATCAGATCGCAGTTGTTCACAACGGCATAGTAGAGAATTTCATGGAACTGAGAAAAAAGCTGGAAGACACGGGCCATGTCTTCAGGTCCAGAACCGACACCGAGGCCATCGCCCATCTGATAGAGGACCGATTGAAGGGCGGCCTGAGTCTTCGTGGGGCCGTTTGTGACACTGTAAACCAGCTGAGAGGAGCATACGCGATCGCCGTTCTGAGCAGCTCCGAACCCGAAACAATTGTATGCGCCCGAAAAGAAAGTCCGCTAGTGATCGGAATCGCGCAGGACGCAACTTACTGCGCTTCAGACATCCCTGCGTTTCTTCCGCTAACGAACAGTGTGATATGGCTTGAGGAAGACGAGGTTGCCACATTGGGGCTGAACAGAGTTGAGATCATGGACTCGAAGACAGGCGAAACTATCCGACGAGCCCCAGCTGAAATTGCCTGGACAATGGAAGTTGCGGAAAGGTCAGGTCATGAACATTTCATGCTGAAGGAGATCCTTGAGCAACCCCAAGCAATTCAGAACGCCTTGCGAACGCAGAGGATCTACTACGATCTCGCCGCCTCAAGGCTGGATTCGGCAGAAGCGGTCTACCTCATCGGCTGCGGCACAGCATATCACGCTTGTCTCGCAGGTAGGTACTCACTGGCAAAACTGGCCGGTCTCGGATGCCACACTGTCATCGCCTCAGAATTCAACCAGGTCTACACAGATCTTCTAACCAAGAATTCCATTGTAGTAGCCACCAGTCAGTCAGGCGAAACGGCAGATACGTTGAACGCTGTGAGGGCATCGAAGGAGAAGGGTGCGGCGATCGTAGGCATCACCAATGTTATGGGATCAACCTTGACAAGGCTCTCCGATGTCTACATCGGACAGAACTCGGGCCCAGAAATAGGGGTAGCCGCAACGAAAACATTCACAGCACAGGTAACTGTGCTAACGAAACTTGCGATGGCCCTCGGTGAACTGCGCGGAACAATTAGCTCTGAAGAAGCGGTGAACCTCAATGGGATGCTTGGCAAGGTCCCTGCGGCAGTTGGAAGTCTTATGCGAAAAGAGAACAAGAAGATCAAGGAGATGGCTAGGAAGTACAAGGATCGCGCAAGTTTCTGTTTTCTTGGGAGGGGGATAAATGAGATCACAGCAATTGAAGGTAGGTTGAAGCTGTTGGAGATAGCCTATGTCCCGTCGCTGGCCTATGCGGCAGGAGAGAGCAAGCACGGGTTTATCGCACTTGTCGAACCTGGATACCCGGTGATCTTTGTGGCTCCCAGAGATGAAACCCACAGCAAGGTAGTCGGAAACATTATGGAGATGAAGGCTAGAGGCGCAAACGTGATATCACTTGTCGAGGAAGGAGATGACCAGATCAAGGGGATATCGGACGACTTCATTGAGATGCCTGCCGGTTTTCCGAGCGTAGTAACGCCGCTCATGTACGTGGTGCCCCTGCAGTTGCTTGCATATCACATGGCTACGGAGAAGGGGCTGGATCCTGACAAGCCCAGGAACCTTGCGAAATCTGTGACCGTAGAGTGAGGCGGCAGGTCCTCCCTCTAAGAAGAGATTTCAAGTAGATCGATCAGGAAAGAATCATCCAAGGCAGTAGTCTGGAATGCATGCGCAGTACATTCTCAAAATACAGAATGCCATCAGCACAGCGATCTCTATCTTAGACAAGATCCAGGCTGAACAAGACCTCCAGAAATCAAGGAACCTCCGAGAAGCTCTTTGGCACGCGGCAGAAGAAAGTGAGTATGCGGCCGCGGTTCTTTCTCTATCCCATGGGCTAACAGATTTTGATCCTGAACTCAGAGAAATCAATGTCAAGAAGAGGACCACTGGGGACCAAGCGGGTCTTGCGAGAACATTCCTGCAGGACAGTCTAGCACTATTGGGGAGCAAGCCTAAACAGTCATATGAGAAGCTTAGGTATGCGGTGCAGGTCCTCAGGACGATTCAGGCGGAAATCAAGCGCAAGCCCCTAGAATCTGAATAGCGACCCAACTCGTTTTTGAGTAGAAACCCTTAAGTGAGTAGCGCCTTCAACACAGAACCCAGTACCAGAGCATGTGGTGAGCTCAACGGTGAGGTCGCTCCAATGGAATTCAAAAGCCGTCGCTTTCACTGCTATGATGGTGGCTTTAGGCAACGCTCTGTCAGCCCTTTCGATAGGGCTCGTGAAAGTCGGGCAAGTCGGATTTGATCTTTCTCATGTCGCTACCTTCATAGCGGCTATCTATGGTGGACCGACTTTGGGTTTTCTCACAGGGCTGCTTGGCGGCATTGTTTCAGGTATTCACTTTGGTCCTCTGGGAGGCCTTGCATGGCTGGGCCTCATAGGACTTCCAGTCGGAAAATCAATGACCGGACTTGTGACTGGGGCACTCTACAGGCAGCTCAACGTAGGCCAGAAACGGAACTCGTCTCTTCTGACTGTTCCAGTAGTTTTGGCTGGTTATCTTCCGGAATGCCTGTTCACAGTTCTCTTCTTCGTTGCTCTAGTGCCTTACTTCCTAGGTCCTCTACCTTGGCTGACCCTTGGCGTCTTAGTCTCGATCTTGATCAAAGCCTGGATAGAGATAGCGCTCATGAGCGTGTTGATGGGTGCGCTGGCAGGAAACGTAGGTTTCAACAGCTTTGTAATGGGCTTCTTTGCCGCGCGCAAGGTTTAGTGGTTTGTCTTGCTGCTTCTCCAGCAAGCAATCAGCCGAAGACAGAAATTGCGTGTAGACCTATCATATCTTGGGTTGTAGCCTTTGCACAGACGGGGCCGGAGCCCTGACATGAGCAAGGTCATTCTCAGTGGCAAGGTTTGCAGTGGAAGAGGCGCAGCAAGGTCCTTTGTTGACTTGCCTTGGGCCAGAAGACAATTCAAAGAGAAATTGGGGTTCGACCCTTGGCCAGGGACGTTAAACCTGCACTTGCTCCGGGGGGTTCATGTCAGCGTATTTAGCGATAGGAGAAAGGGCATCAAGGTTACCCCGAGAAAAGGTTTCTGCGCTGGGCGTTGCTTCAGGGCTCAAGTCGTGAAAGTGCCCGCAGCTGTGGTTGTGCCTGATGTCCCAGATTACCCGAGGGATCTCCTAGAGATACTTGCCCCAGTCAACCTGCGAAAATCGCTCGGGCTGAAGGACGGGGAGGACTTGAAAGTGACCGCCTGGCTCGATCGGAGAAAGCCCTTGCCCAATCCAAAACAGAGGAAAGATCGTTGACTTTGCCGGGCAGATCTAGAATGTCATGATGAATTGGAATGGCAGCGGCCGTTGGTTGATGTTACCTACACGAGAAACCTCAATGAAAGTCAAGCTCTTGCCTAGAGCATTCTAACTGCGAGGACTCTCACCTGATCTATCGTATTCTCACACCAATCTGTCACGTTCTCTATGGCGTCAAAGAGCTGACCTATCAGGAATACCTCTCCGGGGTTGACCTTTGAGAAGTCAATCTCAGGGTAAAGCCGTCTAATATCTGTATAAAGGCCGTCGACCTTCTCTTCGAGGGCTTCCACATCGTCAGCCAACTTCATGGCTTCCTTCGGCTTATCAGTCAACTGATTGACGCAGTTGCGGACAGCTATCGCAGTTTCCTTTACAACGTGCATCATTTCCAATGCCCTTTTCGTTATTTGCTCGGGCAGTCTATCCACTGGTGTCACTGACAGTATCCTACCTGATTCCTTTGACCAGTCAGTTATCCAGTCGATGTCTCTTGACAGATGTAGCAGGTCGTCCCTTTCGTGTGGAGGGATTTCTCCTCTTGTGAGTTCGAGCGCGATCTCCCTTCTCAGGCCGTCGGCTTCTTCTTCCATTCTAGATACTCTTGCGATGCTCGCCTCCGCAGGCTCCTTTTGCTGCTTAGTTTTGAGTTCCAGAGCCTTTTCCAGTTCCTCTACTGCTCGAGTAGTCAGCGACAGATGTGTCTGAATTAGTTGTACAACTTTTGTCTGCCTTCGCTTTCCGAACCAAGTCAAAAGCTTCTCGCTCAATATCTATCACCTTCACCCTTTCTGACAGCCAAGAAAACGCATCCGCCTGATAACGTCTCCAAAATTCGTCGGCATCCTTTTGTGCAACTTATTCGTTATGCTAGGCACATAAGGGTTTGCGCTCCTGATTCTGTTCGCCTCTGGGTCCGAGCTATTCGAGCTGAAGTTCATTTTCCAACCCTTCCCCAGGTACTGAATAGACCATTACGTCTGGCGGAGATACTCTGAGCGCCACTTCCTCACGAAGATCTATCTCCAGCTCCCCAAGGCATAGTGGATGCTCTACATTTATTGTTCTGACTCCTTCAACCTCGACTTCGTACCTGACTGCGTGGCCCATGAACCTGATGCTCACAACTCTTCCCGTGAGGCAATTCTCGTCGGGAGTACCCTTGCCAATAGATATGAATTCAGGCCTGATGGCGATGACTACTGTCTGGCCCACTCTTCCTGACTTGTCGACGGTCTGAAGATGCGCTTTTCCGAGGCGCACTACAGATCCAGCCTGTGTTAGCCCGATCACTTCTGCATCCAGAAAGTTCGCCTCGCCGAGGAAGTTCGCGGTGAAGATCTTACCCGGATGCAGGTAGAGTTCGAGTGGAACTCCATCCTCAATGATCCTCCCCCCCTTCATGACGACGACTCTGTCAGATATGGACATGGCTTCTTCCTGGTCGTGAGTGACGTGTAGCACCGTCAGTCCCAGATCGGAAGTCATCTTTCTGACTTCGTATCGTAGCTCGGCACGGACCTTCGCGTCTAGGGCGCCGAAGGGTTCGTCGAGTAGAAGGAGCGTTGAGCCAGACGCGAGTGCTCGCGCCACTGCCACCTTCTGTTGAGCACCGCCACTCAGCTCGGATGGAAACGACTCAGCACGGTCAAGGAGTTTGATGAGGTTCAGCAGCTCGTTGACAAGTGTTCGCGTGCTCTGCGGAGTCTGTCCCTGAACTCGAGGTCCGTAAGAAACGTTTTCCAGTATCTTCATGTTCGGGAAGAGAGTGACCTCTTGGAAGACATAGCCGATACTCCTACGTTGTATTGGAACTTCTCTCATCGGTTGGTTGTCAACGAATATTTGGCCCTCGTCGGGACGGACTATTCCCGCCATGCACTTGATGAGGGTAGACTTGCCGCACCCGCTTGGGCCTATGATTGATACGTACTCTTTGTCGCGAATTTCCAGATTGATGTCTTCAAGGGCCTTTATCGACCCGTACCTCTTCGAAAGTCCTTCGACCTGAACATGTGGCATCTACAGGACCCTCAGTTCCCTTGAGAGGCCTATCGCCGGATACGAGTAGACCATCGTGTCTGACGGTTTGAAGCATACAGCAACCTTTTTTCCTGTTGGCATTGGTGTCCTGAGCCTTCGAATCGGAATCTCTGATGTGATAACGTCGCCGTTTACTAGCCTGATCTGGTGGCTAACAAAGCTCCCCAAGAATCGCGACGACTGAATCCTCCCTTCAACAACGTTGTACTTGTCTGATGAAACATCTTCGGGTTCCATGATACCTACACGATCTTCCCTGATCATTACCACGACTTCCTCAGCCGGAAGATGAGTCGTATCTTGAACCCTTATTCGAAGAGCCTGATGCAACTCTAGAATGGAGACTTCTGTTCGTCTCCTAACAACGACAGCCTGAAGAAAATTGGCTCCTCCCACGAAATGGGCAACGAACAGTGATTGAGGCCTCATGTAGATGTGGAATGGTGTGGCGTACTGTCTTATCCTTCCTTCACGTAGGACAATGATTCGATCACCGATGGCCGTGGCTTCAGCTTGATCATGCGTCACGTGGAGAGCGGTCACTCCGTAGTCCTTTGCAAGCTTTCTCAGC
>Ga0315308_1001700_pt1 | contig 12548 bp, 12 predicted proteins | sample TDP3_MG_FD_203078 | JGI IMG/M metagenome (GOLD analysis project Ga0315308, IMG submission 203078) | Freshwater sediment microbial communities from Lake Towuti, South Sulawesi, Indonesia - TDP3 | ecosystem: Environmental > Aquatic > Freshwater > Lake > Sediment | place: Indonesia: South Sulawesi... | reverse complement strand
TGAACTGTGGATTCGTTATCGCCGCCAAACTCGCTGACAGAGGACCGGAGTGGCGAGCTTTTGACGACGAACAGCGAGCTAAGAGAGCGCGAGCTGGTGCCCCATTAACATACACGATTCATGACAAAGGGCTTTCAACCATGATTGACTGGCATGACCGTGACATATATGGAAAGAGATTGTCGCCAGGTCAGAAAGCCCAGATTTACAGGCTGAGAAAGTGGCAACGGCGCATCAGAGTTTCAGACGCGACCGAGCGCAATCTCGCTTTTGCCCTATCCGAGATAACCAAAATCGCCAACACCTTGAATTTACCCAAGAACATTCTGGAGACAGCGTCAGTTATCTATCGAAAAGCCGTGAAGGAACACCTGATTCGAGGCAGATCAATACAAGGAGTCACGTCAGCTGCTATTTATGTGGCTTGCCGCCAGTGTGGACTCGCCCGGACATTGGAGGAAATTGCACAGGCTTCAAGCATTAACAAGAAGGAAGTGGGACGTAGTTATCGCTTCCTCATCAAAGAACTGAACTATTTTATTCCGCCCTTAAAACCCAGTCAATACATAACCAAGTTTTCAAGTCAGTTGACCATGCAAGGAAAGGTTGAGGAAATAGCCCAAAAGATTCTATTAACCGCCCGCGACCTCAAACTTACCTCTGGCAGAGGACCAACTGGAATTGCCGCAGCGGCGAGTTACATCGCTTCTGTTCTAACCGGCGAAAGAAAGACACAGAGGGAAATCGCCGAAATCGCTCAGGTGACCGAGGTTACAATAAGAAATCGCTATAAGGAATTAGTTGAAAGACTCATGTTCGAAGTGACCCTTTAGACTCCTCCCCTTTTTATTCTTACGAGGCTTGTATTTTGGACCTGAGTGGGACGATCAGAACACGTAGAAGCATTAGGCGTTTTAAACCAACCAGCGTCCCAGACCGTTTAATTCAGTCGTTGATTGACTGCGCACGTCACGCTCCGTCAGCTGGTGACACGCAGCCTTGGGAGTTTGTCGTAGTTAAAGACAAGAAGGTTAAAGAACGGTTGGCCCAAGCTCATGCTTTCAGCGATTTTGTAGCGGAGGCTCCAGTTTGTATTGTGGCTCTGGCAAATGAAAAGATTTCTCCAAATTATTTTGCGATTGACGTAGCCTGTGCAACGGAAAACCTTTTGCTGGCATCTCATGGTTTCGGTTTGGGTGCGTGCTGGGTAGCAGTTTACGACCCGCTCAATCCGAACTTTGAGAGACATGTGAGAGCTGTCCTAAATGTGCCGCCACACTTGAGAATAATTGCTATGGTTCCGATTGGGTACCCTGATGAGAAGGTTGAACCTCGGAAACTGCGTGAACTCGACAAGATTGTTCATTATAACAAATACTGAGCTCGGTACTCTATTCGTTCTGCCACTTTTGCTGCTGTTTCGTTTCTAAGTGGAATTTCAACTGTTTCTAGTCAACATGTATGGAAGCCGCGGAGCTGGCGCCTGTTACGATGCTGTTGGTTTTTCTTGCTAGGGTTAATCACATTGTACTATGCTTAATTCAAACACACTAACCTATGGAGAGAAACTGTGAGAGACTTCACGTTTCTTTTGTGGGTCTGCCTTCCTTTTCTTCCTCCTCTTCCCTGAGTGTTCTTCTGAGGACTTTGCCGACCACGCTCATTGGTAGTTCGGTCCTGAATTCTACTTCTCTTATGGCTTTGTATGGTGCTATCTTAGCCTTGACGAACTCTTTGATTTCTGCTTCGGTTGCTGTTGTTCCTTGTTTTAGGACGATGAATGCTTTGGGGATTTCTCCTGCAGTTTTGTCGGGTTTCCCTATTACGGCGCAGAGTTTGACGGCTGGGTGTTCATATAGTATGTCTTCTAGTTCGCGTGGGTAGACGCTGTAGCCTTTGTATTTGATTAGGTCTTTTTTGCGGTCCGTTATGTAGAAGTAGCCGTCTTGGTCCATTTTGCCGATGTCGCCTGTGTGTAGCCATTCGTTGCGGAGGATGTTTGCTGTTTCTTGGGGTAGGTTCCAGTAGCCTTTCATGATTTGTGGGCCTTTTACTATGATTTCGCCGATTTCGCCTGTGGGTAGTTCTTTTTCGCCTGTTTTGGCGTCTACTATTTTTGAGTCGGTGTCTGGCCATGGGATGCCTATGGAGCCTATTTTTACTGTTTTTAGTGTTGGGTCGACTGGGTTGCTGTGTGTTACTGGGGAGGTTTCGGTTAGGCCATAGCCTTCGACTAGGACGCCGCCGGTTAGTTCCATGAATTTTTCTTGTACTTCAGGTGGTAGTGGTGCGGCGCCCGATATGCAGAATTTTATGGTTCGGAGGTTGTATTTTTGTATGTCCGGGTGGTTTATGAGGATGGAGTAGAGTGTGGGTACGCCGCAGTAGACTGTGATTTTTTCGTTCTGTATGGCTTTTAGTATTTCGATTGGGTCTGGTCGGGGTAGCATGACCATTGTTCCTGCTAGGTAGATTGGTGCGTTCATGGCTGTGGTCATGCCGTAGATGTGGAATAGCGGTAGTACTGTTAGGAATGCGTCTTGGGTTTCTTTGCTAGGGGTGTCTTTTCCGTATACCCAGTGGACGCAGGCGACGGCGTTGGAGACCAGGTTGTAGTGGGTTAGCATGACGCCTTTGGGTATCCCTGTTGTGCCGCCTGTGTATTGTAGGGCTGCTGTGTCCTGTTTGGGGTTGATTTCTATTTTGGGCGGTGTGGGTGGAGATTTGTCTACGAGTTCTTTGAAGTGTTGGATGCCTGTTTCCTTAGGGATTTTGTGGCTGGGTACTTTTCCGAGCAGTGAGCCTATGATGCGTTTTGTTGAGGGTAGGTATTCGCCGATGTTGGCTGTGATCAGGTTTTTGAGTTTTGTCTGATCTTTCACGGCTTTTACGATGGGGTATAGTAGGTCGAGGAAGATGAGGGTCTCTGCTCCTGAGTCGTTGATTTGGTGTTGTAGTTCTCGTTCTTTGTAGAGTGGGCTTACAGCCGTGACTATTGCGCCGGCTTTTGAGGCTCCGTAGTAGCCGATTATGTATTGGGGGATGTTGGGTAGGTATACGGCTACGCGGTCGCCTTTTCTTACGCCCAAACTGTGTAGTGCGGTTGCGAACTGGTCTATGTAGGTGTCTAGTTGTTTGTATGTTATTTTTGTGCTGAGGTAGATGATTGCTGTTTGGTCTGGGTGTTTTTGTGCTGATCTGTGTAGGAGTTCGTGTAGTGGGATTTCGGGGTAGGGTATGGTTTTTGGCACGTTTGGTGGCCAGTTTTTGTGCCAAGGTCTGGGTTCTGTCATTGTGTCGTCATCATCAGCGGTTAGATCGTGCAAAAGGGCGTATACTGGGATTTAAACAGTGCTCTTTGAAAGTGGAGAGGGTTAGGCTGTGAAAAATTTTTCGGAAGAAGAAGGAAGCGCCTTATACCTTCTTCTTTCTATGTTGGCTGCAATGATTGAGGGGCTGTGAAAACTGTTGGTTGATGAAGTTGTCACGCTGCTAGTGTCTTCATCATCAAGTTTGAGTTTCTTGTTTGTGTGTGTTTCTTTGTTGTTGTTTGTTGGGTGTGCAGAAGGGATATTTACTGGGTTTGGGATGATTGTTTCGGCTGTTGGCTGTTGACAGGGATGGTTGTGCGGTTGAGGGTTGAGTCTGTGAGTTTTTGGTCTGAGGGTACTGAGCTTCGGGGATTGCTTTATGTTCCAGATACGACTCCGGCGCCCGCGCTTGTTGTTTGTCATGGTTTTGATAAGAGGGGTTTTCGTGGTCATGGGATCTTTGAGCTGATGGCGAAGCGGGCTTGGGAAGGCGGTTTTGTTTGTTTGGTTTTTGATTTTCGTGGTTGCGGTGAGAGTGGTGGGGAGTTTGGTTATGGTTGGGTTGAGCAGGGTGATTTGAGTGCGGCTGTTGATTTTTTGTTGGGTAGGCGTGAGGCTAGGCGGGATGGTGTTTTTGTTGTGGGTCATAGTTTGGGTGGGTCTGTGGCTTTGTATGTGGCTGAGAGGGATAAGCGTGTTGGGGGTGTTGTTTTGTGGGCTACTCCGCATGATCAGGCTTATTATGTGAAGAGGTTTGTTGGTAGGATGCAGGGTCGGTTTGCGTATTATTTGTTTATGTTGTTTTCTTATGTTGATGTGGTTTTGCCTTTGTCTCGTTTGTTTGGTTTTCGTGTGTTTGGTATTGTTTTGAGGTCGAGGGATGTTAGGCGGAGGTTGATGAGGCTTAGGGAAAGTGAAGTGTTGTCTAGGTTGGAGAATGTGTCCGTGTTGATTGTTAATGGCAGTGATGACCAGTTTGTGGAGTTGAAGGAGGCGAGGTGGAATTACGAGGCGGCCAGGGAGCCGAAGGAATTGGTGGTTGTAGAGGGGGGCGGGTCACGTGTTTCAGGGCAAGGAAGAGGAAACGATCAACAAGACGATGAAGTGGCTGCTTAGACAGGTTAAAGGTCCTGTTTCGAGCTCTGAATGAATGTTGTTTTGGTTTGGGTTGGGGGTTGTGGCTGTGTGCATGTTGATTTTGACTTGCGCTATAGTGTCATCATCACGCTTGGGTCTAATCCAAGATAGTCCGGGTGCAGGTTAGTGTGTTCAGGAGATAACCTTATAGACTTTGACATCCAAAATAGATAATATGACATCCAAAATAGATCGATTCTTCGGCTCAAGGACCAGAGTAATCTTACTATCCAAAATTCTCATGAACCCAGATAAAAGCTTCTACATACGAGAGCTTTCCAGAGAACTGAAAATACCATACGGCATGCTCTACAAAGAAGAGAAAAACCTCGTATCTTTAGGCATACTGAACGAGGAGAAAAAAGGCAAAGTCACACTCGTGTCTGCAAACAAAGAACTTCCATACTTCGTCGAGCTGAAAAACCTGATAATCAAAATAGTGGGTCCAAGCGATTTAATAAGAAGTGCAATATCAAAACTGAAACAAGTGAAGTACGCGCTTATCTACGGCTCCTTCGCAAGCGGAGAGGAATCAGAAAGAAGCGACATCGACCTGCTAATCATAGGCAACCTAAACGAAGAAAAAGTCCTCAACACCATAAGCCAAACAGAAAAGGAAGTGGGTCGAGAAATCAACTACATACTCTGGAACGAAGAAGAACTCACAAAAAGAGTCAAGAGCAGACACCACCTTCTAACGGACATCGCAAGCAAACCACTCATCATGATAATCGGTGAAGAAGATGAGTTTAGAAGCATTGTTGAAAAGTAGAACTATAATGAGAATAAAACCAAATCACAGTTTAGCACTCAACTCTATCAGACGCGCAAGAAGAGACTTGGACACAGCCAAAACGCTAATCGCAAGCCAAAAACTCGACTGGTCCCTAGCTGTCTCATATAACGCCATGCTAGTTGCCGGAAGAGCAATCATGTTCGACCGAGGCTACAGACCATCAAGCACCGAAGGCCATATAGCAGTAGTGAGATTTCTCCAAGCAACCCTTGGAAATGAGGCAAGCCAAAGAATGATAATGATAATGAACGGCATGCGAAAGAAGAGACACAGAATAGTATACGAAGAAATGGACATAGTTTCCCCAAATGAAGCACAGCAAGCCGTCAGATGGGCCGAGGAATTCGTGAAAACAATCGACAACATAATTCGCCGAAAGCAATAACCTACGCTGAACCATCTCCACATTCAGCTTTAATACTGAACACAGCTTCTGATATTACCAGCAGGAAGCGTGTCACAATTATGAAATACTCTCTTATTGCTGATGCCTACGAGAAAATTGAAGGCACAACTAAACGATTGGAAATGACCGACTATCTGGTAGAATTTCTTAAGAAGACGCCTAAGACCGTGATCGATAAGGTCGCGTACCTAACACAGGGCAAACTCTACCCAGACTTCGTCGGCATCGAAATCGGCGTGGCCGAAAAACTCGCCATACGCGCCATAGCAAGAGCCACCGGAAGAAACGAAAAAGACATAGAAGAAGAGACCAAAAAAACCGGAGACCTAGGCACAACAGCACAAAAGTTTCTGGAAAAAAGGGCACAAGTGACGTTCTTCCAGCAGCCCCTAACAGTTGAAAAAGTATACGAAACACTCGACAAAATGGCAAAGTCCACCGGTCCAGGCTCAATGGACCAGAAGATCAGCCTGCTCTCCGGTCTGCTCACAGATGCCACACCAAAAGAGGCAAAATACCTAATCCGAGCCGTCACAGGAGAACTCCGCTTGGGAATAGCCGACATGACCATATTAGACGCGTTGGCAATAGCCTACGGAGGCGGAAAAGAAAACCGAGAAGAAATAGAACGCGCCTACAACATCAGCAGCGACCTAGGCAGAGTAGCCAAAACCGTGGCAGAAAAGGGAATAGAAGGCATAAGAAAATTCGGCGTCTCAATTGGCGAACCAATACGCCCCATGCTTGCCGAAAGACTAGGCTCACCGCATGAAATCTTGGAAAAACTAGGCGGCAAATGCATAGCCGAATACAAATACGACGGCGAACGAGTACAAGCACACAAAGAAAACTACAACATCATACTGTTCTCCCGCCGACTGGAAAACATAACAGAGCAATACCCAGACGCTGTGGACCTAGTTAAAAAATACGTGAAGCCCAAACAAGCCATAATCGAAGCCGAAATCGTGGCCATAGACTCAGACACAGGCGAGATGAGACCCTTCCAAGAACTCATGCACCGCCGACGCAAATACGGCATAAAACAAGCGATGCAAGAATACCCAGTTTCACTACACGCCTTCGACGCGCTCATGATCGACGGAAAAGACCTAACCCAGACGCCATACCCAACCAGGCACAAAACGCTAGAAAAAATAATCACAAAAAGCGACCGCGTCCGACCCGCAGAATACCTAGTCACCGACAACGTTGACGAACTCGAAAAATTCTTCGAGGAAGCCATTCAAAACGGCTGCGAAGGCGTAATGTGCAAATCACTAAACGAAGACTCCGTGTACCAAGCAGGCGCAAGAGGCTGGCTCTGGATAAAATACAAACGAGACTATAAAAGCGAAATGACCGACACCGTCGACCTAGTTATAGTCGGCGCCTTCCATGGTAGAGGCAAAAGAGGCGGAACCTACGGCGCCCTCCTACTAGCCGCCTACGACCCAGAAGAAGACGAATACGAAACCGTAACCAAATGCGGCACAGGGTTCACCGACGAAGACCTGGCCAAACTGCCAAAAATGCTAGAAAAACACAAACTCGCTCACAAGAGCCCACGCGTAAACTCAACCCTTGAAGCCGACGTCTGGTTCGAACCCACTGCCGTCATAGAAGTCATCGGAGCGGAAATCACCCTCAGCCCCATCCACACAGCCGCCATGGACAAAATAAGAAAAGGAAGCGGCCTAGCCATCAGATTCCCAAGGTTCACAGGAAACTACCGACTAGACAAAGCCGCGGAAGACGCCACCGCAGTGGGAGAAATCGTTGAAATGTACCAGAGTCAACTCAAGAAGGTCGCAGAACAGACGACTGAGGCCGTTCCTTAGACACAGGCGACGAAGCCGAAGCCGAAAGTGAACCGCCCTTCAACTCCTTCAGCCGCCTCGAAACAACGAAGTAAAGACGGTCACGTAACGCGTTTCCAACAACTTTCTGACCCCTCAAAATCTTAATCTCACCAGCCAATCTATCGTCACCCAACGTCTGGGCTATCCATTTTTCAAAGTCCTCACGGAAAAGATGAAACTCCAAAGATTTGATGTCCACATCCTTAATCTTCTGAAGAAACTCATCCAGCGAAGATGCACTCTGACCAGTATAGTTACCAATAGACGTAAAGAAGTAGAAGGCTTCCTCCCGCAACACACTTCTCAGCACTCTGGAAGATGGAACCGCCATACACAAACCCCCTCAGCTACACAGACGCAAAATACACCGCAACTATTTTATAAGTTATTCCTTTTCCTAGACGCATTTTCTCTCTGAAAAAGACTAAACCGTTCTTCCTTATACTTCTTAGTCACAATAGCCGTTCGAATCCTCAACACTCCGGGCAAAGGAGCAATCGACCTAGCTATGAAAGAATGTAGCTCCCCCTGATCCTGAGCAACCACCTTAGCTGTGATGACAAGTTCTTCAGAAAAAGACGTTGAAACCTCAAGCACCTGGCCAAACTTCTCCAATTTCTTCGCCACATTCTCAGTCTCTTTTGGATCTGTAGTTATGGTCATGTGCGCCATTATCTGCGGTACTCCAATCTTCTCCCAGTCCACCACAGCCTCGTATTTTTTTATGACGCTAAGATCTTCCATCTTCTGGATTCTATCATACACGGTTGAATGCGCAACATTGAGTCTGTTGCCGATTTCCGTGTATGTCTGCTTCGCATTTTCCTGAAGAAGGCGCAGAATCTGCCGATCTAAGTCGTCTAAAGCTGCCCCTTGACCCTTTAATTTCATGCCGCCAAACCCTAAACGTATTTTGATTCACCGCCTCGGTGATTTATTGTTTGTTGTCGGAAAAATGTAGAAAAAACAGCAGATTTTCCGTAAAATTTCTAGGTTTCAATCTTCGTAAATTTGTCGATTCCTATTTTTATTTTCTTCATTTTTTCAAAAAATCTCCTCTCAAGCGAAAAAATTGCGCTGCATATGTCGAATAAGTTTAAATTTTTCGGATAGAACTTTTCTCTAGACAATTATTACAGTGATGACGAATTGGCAGTGCCCAGAGTCTGGGAATTGATCCGCTGCTTCAAAGACGAGTGTCAGTCAACAGGCTGGAAAACCTCAGAGAACGAAGATTGGGTTTACGCAGACAACCAGTATCACAATTTCCTATGGATCCGAAGCATTCATCCGTCCACGTTTAAGAAAATAGCAGAGGCTTCAAAATGCGCTGTTCGAGAAGGCATCTCCTACCGAGTGGTCGATGTCGCCTACACCGCTTGGCTTTTGTCTGAATCCCTACCTGAAGAACTTGTGAAAACATTAATGGACGATCAAAACCTTGCCAAGAAAATCGCGATCTATGATTTGAGCGGTTTACACGAGAGCAAGCCGATATGCCTACGATTGAACTCCACGGGAAGCAAAGTCTTCAAAGAGTTTGAGAAATTCCTGCGGAAAAAATGGGGCGTCGAGTTCAAGTCAGCTCAAGACATAGTGACTGCCGAAGTCTAGTTTCAGCTCTCATCTACAAAGTTGGTTTTGTTGTAGAGAAAATTTCATGCGGTGACAAAACGGATATCCCCGCATAATTCCCTATGATATCTACTCGAAGGATCTTGTCTGGATTTGTGAGATCAACTTTTTCATCAATGAGTTCAGCTAACGTCTCGATAATGTCAATCTTATGATGCAATGTGTAGCGACGTTTATCCACAGTCATTCGCCAACTTTCACCGTGCTTAATCTTGTCTCTCACTTGCTCCACTGCCGTTCTCATTGAGTCAATGTCAGAGTTGGTCCATAAGTCCACGGGAACCCACTTTAAAGTGTACTGGAAACCGCTTGAATCCTCGTTGAAAAGCGTTTGAAGCCGTCGAATGACCTCTCTTGAATCCAAACTTGTTTTCACTCCGATGATTCCACGTGCTATCGTGCGCTGAATCACCGGTTTCTCATCTCCAAGCAGCCGCAAAAAATTAGCTATTTCACGTCTGGCTCTCCCAACTACAGCCCAAGGGCACGAGACGAGCAAATTGAAGTCGTACATGGCAAATAGTCCTCAACGCTGATAAGCAGATAAGCAATATTATCATTAAAGAGGGTTTGGGAAGCACCTTGACCATCGAAGACGAAGAGCGCGAAGACGACAAAATGCGAAAGATGGCTGAACTACGAACCACGCTGGAAAAACGCGTCAAAGAGCTACAAACGGAATTGGAACAACTTCGCGCTTTACTCGACTTTGTCAACTCAGCCCTGTTGGAGAAAGGCTTCAAGAAACCCGAGATTATCAAACGAACCGTAGCAACGCCTGTCACCGAAGAGATGGCTCCACCGAGCCCCCCTTCTCCCATAAAGGCTGAGGCTGCGCCACCTCTTCTGGAGCACGCGCAGGCAATCCCGATCAAGACAGCTACCGGAGAATTGCTCGCCAACTTATACATGGATGAAGACTCCATGCGCCTAGTTCTATCCCAAGACAAACAGTTTACGGTTGATATCCCGCCTTTCACCGCATTCTTAGTTGAACGTGTATTAGCCAAGATGCAGGAAAAAGACCGTGAATCAGCCGGTGTAGGTGAAATACCGCCGGACAGGATTCTCTCTTATGAAATAATTAAAGACGGTGATGTCATTCGCGAGCTCACCATCAAGAACATTGGATCAGACAGAGCGAGAGAACTCAAATCAACGATACGCTGGACCTTAGAAAAAATGTATGAAAAATTGAGTTCATCTTCTAAGGCGACGCCTTAACCTCTTAATGTAGCGTTTGGAACGATTTTTCTGGCGGTCTGAAGAAAATTTTCCATTTGTGTTTTGGAGAATGGTTTCAGATTTTGAAATTTCGGATTCAATGTTTCCGCGTCTGACTTGAAGTTCTGCAGCGCATATTTTCTGCAGCCCTGTATTGCTTGGCATATTCTTTCTATATCTTTCGTTCGGTGTAGAGTGGGAACCACGGTGGTTCTTAGTTCATAGGCAACAGCTTCATTCAGCAACACATGGATAGTTTCCTTAATTTTCTCAAGAAATTGAGTTGCATTAACGCCGCAAGCCCTCGAATATTTCTGTTGTGTCAAGGGAGCTTTCACGTCCAAAGCGATGTGGTCGATGAGTTGTTCTTTCATCAGTCTGCTTATCATCGTTGGGTTGGTTCCGTTCGTGTCAACCTTAACCATAAAGCCTGTTTTCTTCATTTTCTCGCAGAGAAGGGGCAGACTTGCATGAATGGTTGGTTCACCACCCGTGATAACGATGCCGTCGATCCATTTTCGATTAGCTTCTAGATAGCTTTCAATCTGTTTCTGCGAGGTTGTTGGCATTTTTTCGGGGTTTAGAACCAAGCTCTTGTTGTAGCAGAAGGGACAGCGCATGTTGCAACCAGGCAGGAATACAACAGATGATACTTTTCCATCCCAGTCGGAGAGGCTAATGCCTTCGAATCCTTTGATTTCCATTCGAGTTGCGCCAGCTTAGTTGTCTGTCGGTGGCCTTATTTTTGTTTACTGAAAAACCTCTGGACAGACAAATTTAAAACGCGGCGAAGAATCCTCGTATGCAGTCTTTCGCTGATTGAACAAGTGTATGCTTCACTTCTCGGGTTGGCTCAAATTTTTCCAATCGCTCGACACGGAAATAGATGGGCGGATGCGTGTCCGGGGTTATCCAATCTTGAATTCTATAAGAAGGATTGCGTTCAAACTGAAGTCGACGGAAACCAATTTTTCTCAATGCTCCTGCCAACACTTTTGGGTTCCCCATTTTGATGGCTGATTCAAGGTCTGCTCGGGCTTCAAGAAATTTGGCTACAAAATAAATCGCGCCTAAAATGAATATGAGATAAATAAAGAAAAGAAAGAAGGACTGGATGTAAGGCAATAGAACAAAGATTCTGAAAAGGAGCTCACTCGTTGTAAGTCCAAAAAGAACAAAGGGGTCTCGTGCGTGGAGATGACTCAGTTCATGACCCAAAACCGACAGAACTTCGTCTTCATTTAATTGAACAAGCAAACCCGTTGTGATGAGTACAATTCCATGTTTTGGGCTCGGACCAGCGGCTGCGGCGTTTGGAATCATCGTGTTAGAAAGGGCGATTTTCGGAACAGGCAAATTGTATTTCTCGGTTGTTTTCTCAACCAAGTCATAAACGTTGAAGGTTTTGCTCGCCATATTCTCGGGTGAGCATTCTAAGCCATACTTGGACATTACTTCCCGGGCAGTTTCACATTCAACTGGTTTACCCATCGCTATTGTCTTGTCGTAGATTTCCTTCTTCATTTGCAGCAGTTTTTCTCTGGGGTGTTTTTCGGCAAAGGTTGCCCTTTCTTGAGGCGATAGGTGATACTGCAGTATGTGAACTGTCGGATTTTGCGCCGTCACAGGCCAGTCGCTCAACGTGCCGATAATTTTGTCCGCGAAGATCACTGTTAAGAACTGAGACACTACGATGAAAATCGCCGTGTAAAAAAGCCCGATGGTGAAGAGCAAAAAGATGCTGAATGCCCATAGAAGCACGAACAAGAAGAGTATGTTGCCGAAAAATATTCTTTCAACTAACCTTGCGCGCCTAAACGGTGACTTCTCGGGCATAACCTCTCTGCCTTGAACCCATGCAAAATATAGGGTTGAACGCCGAACACGCTCTTCAAAAAATTGAACAACAATTATGAGGTCTTCCTTTAGCCGATCCAAAGCAGACTGCGGCACACCTGCATCGCTCGGTATCATTGTAACCTGAATTGGCTTTCCAGTCTTCATGCTGACATCAATGCGCCCCTTTCCCTCTGGATCAAGAAAAGTAAAGTCAAGAACGTAATCTCCGTTTACAACAGTTTGTTTAATGTTTGCAAACTGCTGCGATGAAGGTTGGATATATTGTTGGTAAGTGTACTTGAGCAGTTCTTCGTAATAAGCTGGTGTTACCTCGGTTT
>Ga0315308_1001698_pt1 | contig 12561 bp, 11 predicted proteins | sample TDP3_MG_FD_203078 | JGI IMG/M metagenome (GOLD analysis project Ga0315308, IMG submission 203078) | Freshwater sediment microbial communities from Lake Towuti, South Sulawesi, Indonesia - TDP3 | ecosystem: Environmental > Aquatic > Freshwater > Lake > Sediment | place: Indonesia: South Sulawesi... | reverse complement strand
GAGTCTTCGTTTCGACACATGAACCATATGTTGCCTCCCGAAACGCCGATTCCGTAGCCCAAAAAGCGTTCTATGCGGAATCCAGGCATCATGATGGGAATATTAATAACCCTGCGACCACAGTGTTCCTCTTCCAACTCATAGCCGTCTCCACAGTGACCTATGCTATCCATAACATCAAATTTTGTGGGCGAATCCAATGCATTAAAAACGCATGTTGAGGGTTCTACCAAGATTTCTTGACGTATTCGGTAAGATGTTTCTTTGATGAATTTTTTTAGAGATGCTTCAAACGGCTTGGACTCGCTGATGCCACTCCAAAACTGCACTACTGCACCATTGCGTCTATCGGGCGTTTCATTGGGTGCAAGCCACTTTTCTACCCCTCCCTCTCCGCGTCCTACAACTCCCATAGGTAGAGCCGTTGAGCCGTAAGCAGCTCTTTTCAGTCGTGTTTCATCTTTGGCTGTAATTATTATGCGACAGAACAGTCCATCAAAAGCTTCAGCATAGGTGTCTTCAATTTCTGCCATTGTTAACCCAGCTTTCCTATAGCTTCGCCACGAACAGTCTGGCGAAAAGAAGTGCTCTGTTTCATCAGTCTCTCCTTGTTTTCTGAAGTGACCACCTCAACCCTCGGAAGCCTCATCTCACGCAATGCAAAAAAGTATCTCTTTAAAGGCTGAGATAAACTGAGCTTCTGCAGGGTTGAGGGCTTCCAATCCTCAGCCATTTTCATCGCGAAACTTTTTCCAAACTTGTTAAAGGCATCGGCTAAAATAGCGGTTACAATAGCGTCTTCCGACAAAACTGCGATTTCAGCCTCTCTAACAGCGTAAGCATTGCCGTTGAAAGAGATCGTAAGTCCTCCTGCTTTACGTACGAGTCTGAGGGCTGAAACATCGGTTATGCTGTCGCCCACGTACATCACGTTGTGCAGATCGCTTTCAAATTGGTCAACAATTTTTTGAAGGGCTTCTGCTTTTTCATCTCCACCAACCGGATTGACTTCTCGAAGCATTGTGCCTACAGTCATTTTAGAGAGTTCTCTCCAGAAGATTTCGTCCAGTTTCTTCACAGTGTCCTGGTAATCTTTTGGAAAATCTTTTAGAGACTTGGCGCCCTTGGGAATCTCTGGAATGGGCATTTTGACCATTTTTTCTCTGAGCCTTTTTATTTGAGTTGCTTCTTTTTCGCTGATTTGAAATTTATCTAGGTCTAATCTAGTGCAGTGAACGTTTTCAAATGGAAAGTTCACGACGTCGCACAGAGCGCGAATGTACTGTTCATAACTCGTGCTGACTATGAAAGAAGGCATAGAGTTGAAAACAAAACGCAGCATCTCTTTGACTCCGGGAACAAGCAACACGCTTTTTGAAGAATAATCCGTTATTGCTTGGTTGGTAACTCCATAGGCTTTCAGAAAGGGAAGAATTAGCTTCAACGTGTCTCCAGCCTTGTAGCTAGGTCGCTTCACGACGTCTGCAAGAACGTCGTCGTACTTGCTTATCAATGTGTACAGGCAACTTCCGTCTGGAATAAAATGACTGACGAGTTCGAAGGCGTTGTCGTTTTTTGAAATAGGTCCTTCACAGTCGGATATGAAAATGCGTTGGTCTGAGGGCTGTTTCATGAAGGTTGCAGCCTCAGAAGGTTCATGTGTTCAATGCTCTTCTTTATGTGCTCTCTTGAGGCGATGTCGTTTCTGTGCCATAAGGCGCCCCCCTTAATGGCTCTTATGCCTTCCAAAGAGATGCCTCTAGCTGTTTGAATGACATCACCAACGCCCACAACACAAACGGCTCGCGAACTAAGCGCGTAAGTGTTGCCGTCGTCTCTGAGTTCCATCGAACCGGGATAGACACGTATGTTGTAACCGTATTTTGCGCTCAGCTTTTGGGCTTCATTCAAATCCACGGGTTTATTGACTTCTGCTACGTTTACTCGTTCAGGGAACGAGCTGGCGTATCCGCCATAGTTTGGTGGCGCCATGTAGGTGACAACTGTAGCCTTTTTTTCAACGTTTAAATGAGTGAGATTGCCTTCCAAGATTTTGTAGCATAGGTCCACGAAGTCATCTTTTAGAATGGGTAGCAGATTCTGTATCTCTGGGTCGCCTGGTCGACTGTTGTTTTCGAGAAGTTTGGGTCCCTTACCCGTGTGGATAAAGGCGTCGTAGAACGGAACGCCCCGCAGGTCGGTTTTATCTGCTCTTTTGCTTAATTCATTGAAAACTTTGCTCACGATTTCGATTTCTCGGTCTCGGTCAACAGCCGTCATAAAGGGCAAAATGTCGCCCGTGTCCTTGTAAGAACCCATTCCACCCGTGTTCGGTCCCTTGTCGTCGTCAAATGCTCTCTTGTAGTCACGAGTCTCAGGCAACACAGCTAAGTGTCTTCCGTCGCTGAACGCCTGAAAACTGGATTCTTCACCCTCTATCTTCTCTTCAACTAACACGGAACCATGCTGATAATTAGCCAAGAAATGATCAAACAGTTGCTCACGACTGCTGAAGTGGTCACCCCAGACGCCTACGCCCTTTCCGGCAGCTGGTCGGTCTGGCTTTACGGCGACTTGGTTGTTTAACTCGTCTAGCCACGCATAAAGGTCTCTTTTAACTGCTATTTGACTGTCATAGTTTTTTGGGTCAAACATCTTAAACCTTGGATTTGCTTCAGGCGCGACTTTTTGGAAAAGTTGACGCTGAACAACCTTGCTCGCTTCAATTGCATAATTCTTTGTTGGGCATATCATTGGGATGCGTGTTTCTTTTTCAACTAGGTCTCTGATGCCCTCGATTATGGGCTTTTCTGGACCTACTATTCCAAAGTCGATTTTGTTTCTTCGCTTTTTTGCAAACTTGCTGATGTTGGCAACGTTGAGGTCTGAAACAACTAGGTGTTCTTTGGCTTTCTTCACATTGAATGGGTTTCTTTGTTTATCAACCACGTAAATTGCGGTTTTGTAGTCTTGACTGCGAGTTAAGGCGTCTATCATGGCGGCTTCTCTGGATCCATACGACACGATTAGAACGCCGACTTTCTCCATCACACCACGCTTGCCATCTCGTAGATTCTACCTGTCTCTTGGTAGCCTTTTTCAAACCTAACTTTCATGTCGTCTGCCAATTTCTGAGCAAGCGGTGTCGGATACTTACCTGTTACGCAGGCTAAACAGAGTTCGTCTTCACTTAAACCAATCGACTTGACGAATCCCTCTATTGACTGATAGTTGACGGTGTCTGCTCCAATTATCTTGGAGATTTCTTCAGGGTCATGTCTAGACCCAATTAGTTCGCCGTAGGTTGCCATGTCGATTCCGTAGAAGCAGGGACCAATTATGCGTGGGAAAGTAACAAACAAGTAAACTTTCTTGGCTCCCATTTTGCGCAGTTTTTCCACAACAACCCTTGTGGTGTCTCCTCTGACTATGCTGTCCTCAGTTATCAGAACCTTCTTTTCATTGACCTTGTTCCCTAAGACGTTGATTTTGCGGTCAATCGTGGCAAACCGTTCTTCAGGGAGTAAGATGAACGCCCTTTCGGTTACGTATCTGTGCCTGCGCAAGGAACGCTCCCAACGAAGATTGGTCGCTTCATGAAGCCCATAAGCCACATCGTCGCCCGTCTCAGGCATCGAAATAATGATGTCTGCGTCCTTGGCGAATTCGCCGTATTCCCGCGCCAAGTTTCTTCCAAATTCTTCCCTAACCTCGTAAACAAAGCGATTTCCCAGTTTGGAATCTGGTCTAGCGAAGTAGGCAAACTCGAAGGCGCAGAGTGCCTTTCTTCTGCATGGGACTATTTCTTCTCTCACAAACCCTTCCTTAGTTGCCATTATGAGTTCGCCTGGCTCCACTTCAAAGTCATGTTCCAAACCGTTGATGTCCAAGCCCACGGTTTCTGAAGACACTGCCCACATGTTTCTTTCGGGGTTGTGACCGCAGCAGAGCGGCTTTATGCCGTAGGGGTCTTTGAAAGCGAATAACTCGCCGTTTTGTGTTATTCCTGTGACAGAGAAGGCGCCTTCAACATCGTGCATGCACGTTTTCACGGATGAAATGAGGTCTTTGCTCTCCATTAGGCGCATGAGAAGCTTTCTTGCAATGAGTTCAACATCGCACTCGTAACTGAAACCAGGAAACCTGCTTCGAATCTCCCACTTTAAAGGCACGTTATTAACTACGTTTCCATTAAACGAAACAGCCACTCTCTTTCCTTCAGCCTCCAAGAAAACGGGTTGAGTGCCCTTGATCAGAGATTCTTCGTCGGTTCCGCCAGAAGTTGTGTAACGCACGTTTCCTATGCCCACGTGTCCAGGTAGCCTATCTAACCAAGCTTGAATGTCACGTTTCTTAATCTTCGGAACAAGGTCTAAGCCTTTGTAAACGTGAAAATTTCCATTATAAGTTAGAATGCCGTGCGATTGATGTCCCCTGTGATTTTGGGCTCGCAGCCCCCAGTAAATGAATGGGAACACTTGACCCAGCTTGAAGTCTTGTGCGCTGAAGACGCCGCATTCTTCATTCAAGTGGTCTTCCATGTTTGAACTTCCAGCAGTAAGAGAAAGCTACATACACGTATATATCAATTTTTATAACATAAACAAGTTAATTTTTACGTTATTGTGTTTATATAAGGGCTGATTCGTCAGCGTTTTTGACGAGAACCTCTTTCTTGTCTTTTGGAATGACAACGTTGGCTGCGTATTTATGACCGTCGGCTACGCCAAAACCTTCAGAGGCTCTCAGTAACAGTTCGAGGGCGCCCAGCATTTTGCCTTGGTCTATGAACGCGTGTAAACCCTTTGGAACTCGAACTGAAACTTTGACCAACTCGCCTTTTAGTTTGCCCCATCTTGGCACTTCGGGTGGCACATTGGCGAAGCCCATGATGTATTTGTCGGGTTTTATCAGTTTGGTTTGGTATGAGAGGAAAGAACAAAACTGCCCAATGACTTTGGTTCCCATTCCCTTGTACATGTCGCCAGCGTCAAACCATTGGATGTGCGATGTTTCTTTGAGTCTCTCACGATAGAGCTTGATTATGAGTTGTTTGTTCACGCTTTTCCTCTGCTCTTCCCACTCGTCTATTTTCTGTTTAACTCTGTCGCTGATGCCTTCCAAACAAGCTTGAACGCCTAGTTCCGGACCGCCCTCATAATAGCCAACCGCACCCAGAATTTGCAGCTTAGAGAAGAGGTCGTCTACACGAACACCTAGTTTCACAATGTCAATTCTCTTTCCTACAACCTTTACTACACCATTTTTCTGAGCTTCTTCGAAGACAGCTCTATTCAAGCCAACGAAGTCGCCCGGAATCTCTCGGCTGCCAACCAACGCCAGGTAGGACAGCTCGATATTACTTTCATTGAGGGCTTTAGCGAAGAGATAGTTGCAGGTGGCGCCTGAAAAGTCAGTTTCGCCTTGAAACCCATAATGCTCCAAGTTTAGGTCGAAAACCTTAGGATCTCTTGATGGCGTAGGGTCGTGGTGATCCAGTATTACAGTCAAGTTTCGGCTCGAGTTGACCTCTGAAATAAAGTCGGCGTGGGCAGAGCCTATGTCTGAATAAAATATTGTTTCACCCCTGCCCCTGTGGATGTCTTCAACGACTTGGGGGTAAATCTTCTCTAGACAGAAAGCCTTGACCCTGATGCCTTCACGCTCCAAGGCAGTTTTAGTAATCGCACAAGCGCAGAGACCATCCGCATCATCGTGGTATACCAAAGTTGTCTCTCTAGGGCTAACCTTCTTCAAGTCTGAAATTGCGGAGGCAACTTTCTTGCCAAACTCTTCAAAACTCATCGGTGAAGCGCTCCAGATAAAGAGAGGATTTGTGAGTGCTAAAGCGTTGTGCTATAGTGTTTTAGAGACCACCTTAAGCAGGTCTGATCGGGTTATTATGCCAACTACGTCTCCTTTTCTGATTACAAGTACGCCGTAGTGGTCTTCAAGCAATGGCTTAATCATGCTTATGCTGGTGTCTTCTGGCACGCTGGGGAGAGGTGCCTGCATTATTTTTTCAACCTTCTCCTCAGCAATAGTTGAGCCGAGGTTTCGCACTATTCCCTCCTCGGTCACTGTGCCTATCACCTTTCCCCCGTCTATGACTGGCAGTTGACTTATGGCGTTCTTCATCATGATTTGACTTACCTTCAGAACAGTGTCGCCGGGTCGAGTAGAAATAACGCGTCTTGTCATGACATCGCTGCACTTTTTTCCTTCGCCTTCGGTCAAGACGTGTAGAATCTTGTTCACGGTTGAGAGCCTTGGGTCAACGTTTTCTTTTTCGATTTTAGCTATGTGCGCCTGTGAGATTCCTACAAGTTCGGCTAGTTGCCTCTGAGTTAGCCCCGCTTCGACGCGCAGTCTCTTGAGAGTTGCTCCTGTAAGAGCCATGTTTTTATAACCACTGGTTATTTTTTATGCTATTGTGAATATCGTAAAATATATATTTGTTTCCCTTTATACACCTCCGCCAAAATAGGTGACAAAGTGAATGACGACTCGCAACATTCTGGTCGACAGTTTAAAGCAGACACCTCTAGAACAACAAAAACTCGAAATCGTTGAGAGAAAGGGACTGGGGCATCCAGACTGCATTTGCGACGCCATAATGGACAAAATCTCGGTGAAGCTTAGCCAAGAGTACAAGAAAAAGACTGGAGAAATCAGACATCATAACATTGACAAGTCTCTGCTAGCCGCTGGCGAAGCTGAAACACGATTCGGGGGAGGCAGAGTTAAAAAACCCATGCTGCTCGTCATAGGCGACAGAGCAACATTCGAGGTCAGTGACGTAAAAATCCCAGTTGGTGAAATAGCCGTGCGCACAGCTAAAGAGTGGCTGAAAGAAAAACTCAGATTTGTCGACCCAGAGAAGCACGTGTTGTATCAGGTTGAGCTGAAACCTGGGCATCCGGAGCTAATGGACATATTCGACAGAAAAGGCAAAGTCCTTGGAGCAAATGACACTTCTGCGGCAGTAGGCTACGCGCCCATGACACGAACTGAACGGATAGTCTTGAACCTTGAAAAATATGTGAACTCGCCCAAATTTAAGAAAAGCTTTCCAGAATCCGGTGAAGATGTCAAAGTCATGGGTTTTAGAAAGAACAATGACCTGCGCCTAACGATGTCTATGGCTTTAGTTGACCGTTTCGTGAAGAGCGAAAATGACTACTTCAAAAAGAAGAAAGAGCTTTCAGAAGAAATAGTGAGATTTGTGAATGAAAACGCTGACTTCGAAAAGGCAACCGTTGATTTGAACACTCTGGACGTGAAAGGACGAGGCATAGACGGCGTCTACATAACCGTTTTAGGCACTAGCGCAGAAGCCGGCGACTCGGGACAAGTGGGCAGAGGAAACCGAACCAACGGAGTCATACCCTTGAACAGACCCTACTGCTCCGAGGCTGCAGCGGGCAAGAATCCCGTGAGCCATGTTGGAAAAATCTACAACACATTAACCCACAAAATAGCGGGCGAAGTCTACAAGAACGTTTCCGGACTCGAAGAAGTCTACATCTGGTTGCTGAGCCAAATAGGTAAACCCATCGACGAACCAGCAATTGCGGCTGCACAAGTTGTGATGAAAGGGAACAATTCCTTCGAGAGCGTTAGGAGAGAAATCGAAGAAGTAGTCAATAAAGAACTAGAAAGCATAGACAAGTTCACGTCAGATTTGGCACAAGGAAAAATCCAAATCTGTTAATTTTGATTTCTTTCATCTTTTATTATTCATTTTTAGTCCATTGATTCTCCTTTGAAGAACAAGTTTTAAGTTTGATTCCACTTTACACGAATCGCAAGGGGCTTGATTTGAAAATAGTTGTGCTGGGTTGTGGCAATATAGGGTCTGTTGCAGCTAAAGACTTAGCGGAAAGTCTGTCCTCAGCCGAGATAGTCATGGCTGACGTGAATAAAAGACGAGTCCAAGAAGCTGTTTCAAAAATAGGTCGAGACAATGTTTCTTGGGTTCAAACAGACGCCTCAAATCAAAGTGAACTTGTGCACACAATAAGAAAGTTCGACTTGGCTGTTGGCGTCTTGCCTGGAGTCATGGGTTATAGAGTGTGTAAAGCTTCGATATTGGCTAAAGTGGACATGGTCGATGTTTCCTACATGCCAGAAGATGTCATGACTCTGAACAAAGCGGCTTTGAAAGCCAAAGTGTGTGTTATCCCTGACTGCGGAATGAGTCCCGGATTGAGTAACTTCTTGGTTGGGCATGCAGTCAGCAAAATTGATCAAGTTGAGAGTGTTCACATGTTAAACGGAGGGCTGCCAGAGAGTCCAGTGCCACCTTTAGGTTACGTAATCACATGGTCTGCAAAAGACCTTATAGACATGTATTCTCGACCAGTAAACATAGTCAAGGAAGGCAAAGTCATCCGAGTCGAAGCCATGAGCGGACTTGAAGAAACAACGTTCCTGGGCATAGGAAAATTAGAGGCCTTCTACACAGATGGACTGAGAACACTGCTCCATACGTTTAAAGACGTGAAAGACATGTGGGAAAAAACGCTTCGATACCCAGGACACATCGAAAAGATAAAACTGCTCAAAAACTTGGGTTTCTTCGACGAAAAACCCATTGAAATTGAAGACCTCAAGATTTCACCGCGAGAAATAACTGCCAAACTGCTCGAGAAAAGGTTGAAGAGACCTGAAGTTCCCGATATTGTGGCTATGTGCGTGGAAGTTGGAGGACAGAGGGATGGCAAAAGGATCCTATACACGTATCACATGTTGGATCGTTACGACAAAAAGCGCAAGGTCACAGCAATGGCGAGATCTACAGCGTACACGATTTCAGTTGTAGCCCAATTGTTAGCCAATAAGACCATAGACGAGATAGGTGTGGTTCCCCCTGAAAAGCTTGGAATGAATGAAAAAATCTTCAAAAAGTTTATGGCAAGGATGAGAAAACGGGGAATTACAATCAAAGAGAGCAAGAAAATGGTGCATTAACATCTTTTTAGAGTGCGTTTAGATTGTTGTCTTTCTGCTGAAGAAATCTCGTCTGAAGTGTCCAAACTCATCTTTGACCTCTCTCAATTGCGCTTCTGAAAAAATTGGTCCGTCTCTGCAAACTCGATACTTGCCTATTACACAGGTCCCGCAGAGTCCAATAGCGCAGCGCATAAGACGCTCCAAACTGGCTTGGAGAGGCACCCTAAACCGTTCGGCTAAGAGAAACACCTTGTACATCATAAGTTCGGGTCCGCAGGCGTAAATCGTGTCAAACTTCTCTTTTGCTAAAAGTTGCTCTGCAGGTTCAGTGACCATTCCCTTCGTTCCATAACTCCCATCTTCGGTTGTGACGAGAATTCTGTGGTTCATTTTGTCTAGAACCGTTTTCATTCTCTCCAGAAAAAGCAGTTCACTGCAGGTTTTAGCCCCATGCAGAAAGGTTACTTTACACCCTTTCTGTTGCGCTATTTGTTCAGTAAGAGGTGCCAGAGAGGCTAGTCCTGTTCCACCACCGATGATCATGACATTGCGTGCTTTCGTTAAGTTGTAGCCATTTCCAAACGGTCCACGCATTCCAATTATGTCACCAACTTTCATTCTGTGCAATGCGCTTGTAGCCTTGCCCACTTTCTCCACGGTTATGCCAACAGCACTGTCCTTCGAGTCTATTGTTGAAAGACTCATTGGAACCTCGTCAACGCTTGGAATCCAAATCATAAGAAACTGTCCGGGCAAAGCCTTAGCAGCGAGTTTCTCGCGAAAGGTGAAAGACTTTATGGTCGGCGTCTCGCCCCTTGTGCTCACTATTCTTACTGTTCTTAGCTGGTTAGCAGCGGTGGGATAAGCCGACAATGTCTTTCACGCTCCCAAATCCCTCTCTGCGAAGATACGCGTCTATGCCTCTTGACACTGAATTAAACACACTCAACCCCTTCCAAGAGATAGCTGTGCCTATCTGAACCGCGGTGGCTCCAGCCAACATGAACTCTACGGCGTCTTTCCAGGTTGTGATGCCTCCGCATCCGATGACAGGCACGTCAACCGCTTCGTAAATCTCGTAAACGCATCGAACTGCAACGGGCTTCATTGCAGGTCCTGACAGGCCGCCTATTTTGTTGGCTAAAACTGGTTTTGTGGTCTCAACGTTGATTGCCATGGCGCGTAAAGTGTTGATGGCTGTTATGGCGTCTGCTCCTGCCTTAACTCCAATTTTGGCAATCTCGGCAACTTCAGCAACGTTTGGAGTCAACTTCAATAGGACAGGCTTTGTAACGGCTGCCCTAACCTTCTCAACAGCCTCAGCTACTAAACTTGGGCTCTGCCCAATCTCTGAACCCGTTTTCTTAACGTGGGGGCAAGACACGTTCAATTCTAGGGCATCCGCGCCAGCTTTCTCTGCGATTCGTGCTACTTTAGCGAACTCGTCAGCTGAAAAACCATAAATGCTGACTATTATTGGCACGTCTACCCTAAAGTGTTTCACTTCGCGTATTTCTTCCACAAAATCTTGAACGCCTGGATTAGGAAGTCCCATAGCGTTGATCAAGCCACAGCTAACCGGAACCACAGCTGGGTTTGGGTACCCTTCACGGGGTTTTAATCCCACAGACTTTGTGACAACTGCACCAGCACCGTTTTCAATGACTTCCCGCAAGGAAGCACCTGACAATCCTAGTATTCCAGCCGCTAACATCGTAGGATTTCGCAGTTTCAGTCCAGCAATTTCAGTGACAAGCCGATTGGTCATGTAGCGGCAAGCCTCCCTGCTTTTGGTCTCAGTAATGTTGATTCATTTGTTATATAAGCGTAGGCTGAGCAATACGTTAAAGAAATTTGTGAGGAACCAAAAAATGGCAAAAACAATCAGCATCGTCAGTCTCGAAAGCTTTCCATTAGTTGAACCAGGAGATAATTTGGCACAATTAATTGTTAAGACCATGAAGAGAGAGGGAGTTTCCCTCAGCGACGGCGACATCATAGCTATTGCTCAAAAAATTGTTTCGAAGGCTGAAGGCAGAATTGTTAGGCTCAGAGACGTAAAACCGTCTGAGAAGGCTAGAGAAACAGCCAAAGTTACACAGAGGGATCCTCGATTGGTTGAGTTAGTATTGCGAGAAACAAGCAAAATAGTGAAGGCTTCTCAACAGATTTTCATTGTAGAGAACAAGAACGGCTTGATCGCAATAAATGCTGGAATAGATAAGTCTAACGTGAAGAACGACGACTCCTATGCGCTATTACCCATAAACCCAGACAAATCTGCCCGTATGATACGCTCTCAAATCATGGAATTGACAGGAAAGAAGGTGGCAGTTGTGATTTGTGATACATACAGTCGTCCATTTCGACGAGCGCAGGTGGAGTTTGCGATAGGCGTGGCTGGCATTGACCCATTCCAAGATTATCGCGGTCAAGAAGATCTTTTCGGGTATATCATAAAGGTCAAAAGAGCGGCTGTCGCTGACGAAATCGCATCCGCAGCCGAGTTGGCAATGGGTCAAGGAAGAGAAGCCGTGCCGGTCGTCATAGTCAAAAATTTGAGCAGAGTAGAGTGGAGTGAAAAAACGTCTGCTAATGACTTGCTCATTTCCAGAGAAGAAGACTTGTTCAGCGGAATTCTTTGAAGGATTTCTTTAAGAGAAGTTTTGTGAATAAACACTCTTTTGCTGGAATTATTGTAGATTCTGGTTTAACCTTGTTGCAAAGCTGGACTGGAGCGTTTCTAACAAGAACTACGGGCGTCTGCTCTTTAGATTCTCCCATCAGCAGGTGTGAGGCGCTTGCTATGTCATCTGCTAGTGCGTGTCGAGTGATTGAAAGTGAGCTGTCGTAAAGGTCTTTATCAAGTCTGTAATCCCTCACTGGCTCAAACCCCGCAATTCCAAGAGCCACACCAGTTGTTCCCATTCGAAGCGGAGTGACTCGACTGTCGATTATTAATACGCCGACTTGTTTGCCAGTTCTTTCTAGTATCTCTTTGCGAATCTTCTCTGCACTCTTCTGAGAATTTTTGGGCCAAAATGCAACACACCCCTTGGGCACATTCTTATGATCCACACCTGCGTTTGCTGTCAAAATGTTGTCTTTCAGTGTTAGCAAGGCTTTGGAGACGCCTCCGTAAATCAACTCTGACTCTTGCAACACTATTTCTACAAAACTGGGTTCGAGTTCATACTGTTTGGCTAGTTTCTTCGCTTTTTCGCTGGGTTTTACCGAACTCAATTTTTTGAGGCGTCTTTCAACTGTAGCCACAACTTTGCTTGCGATTGCTAGCAAGTCTCCGTCTTCTATTACTAACTTTTGTTTGTCTAAAGCTTCAAAAATTATTTCCACAAGATTGTCCCCTGGTTTAATCAGCCTAGTGCTTACCTTGAAGAGTTGCATTTGTTTTAGCTCCTCCTATTTCGAATCCATAAGCTCTTAGTGCTCTTATGAGTGGGACTCCAACAACTGTGGCTATGAGAGCGATTAACGTCCTCTCCACAGGATACACAAAAGCGCTCGGCTGCCAAACTATAACTCTCCAAAATTCTATTTGAGGATTAATCGGCCAATACATAATCTCGAACATCAGGCTGCCCACAA